>Ga0207431_10218_pt1 | contig 10137 bp, 10 predicted proteins | sample YelNats1bottle14_FD_187546 | JGI IMG/M metagenome (GOLD analysis project Ga0207431, IMG submission 187546) | Hot spring thermophilic microbial communities from Obsidian Pool, Yellowstone National Park, USA - site 1 bottle 14 (SPAdes) (version 2) | ecosystem: Environmental > Aquatic > Thermal... | reverse complement strand
GGAAACTGGATAGTAAGGGCAAGCTCAGGGCTTTAAGAAGGGAAAGAAAAATTCCTGCGGTTTTATACGGTAAAAACATAGAAAACAAATACCTGGTAGTGGACGAAATGGAGTTTTTAAAAGCCATTAAGGGGCATGGTGAAAGCGTCCTCATGGACCTTATCTTTGGAAACGAAAAACACACCGTAATTATTAAAGAAATTCAAAGGGACCTTCTAAACAATGTAATAAATCACATAGATTTTTATAAAGTTTCCATGACCGATAAGGTAGAAGTGGACGTGCCCATCATATTAAAAGGCGAGCCGGAAGGCGTAAAAATGGGCGGAGTTTTACAGCACCAGCTGGATGAACTTACCATAGAGGCTCTACCGCAGGATATACCCGAACATATCGAAGTGGATATTTCCCATTTGAAGATAGGAGATGTTCTTACCGTAAAGGAAATAAACCTTCCCGACAAAATAACCGTGCTCGACGACCCCGAAGAAATTGTGGTAGCGGTTCTCGCACCCGCCGTTGAGGAAGAGGAAGGAGCTGGAGCCGCTGAAGGCGAACCTGAAGTAATTGCAAAGGGTAAAGAAAAGAAACAAGAGGAGTAAAAAAATGTATTTAATTGCAGGCCTGGGCAATCCGGGGAAACAATACGAAAAAACGAGGCACAACATTGGCTTTATGGTGCTGGACCTTATAGCCGAGGAACTGGGGACGGTAATAAACAAAATTAAATTCAAAGCCCTTTACAGCGACGTTTATTACAAAGAAGAAAAATTAATTCTTTTAAAACCCATGACATACATGAACCTGTCGGGTGAAAGCGTTAAAGAGGCAGTAAGTTTTTACAAACTGCCTCTTTCCAGCTTAATAGTTGTATACGATGATATGGACCTGCCCCTTGGCAGAATAAGGATAAAAAAAGGGGGCAGCAGCGGAGGGCACAAGGGGATAGAATCCATAATATACCAGCTGAATTCTGAAGAATTTACGAGGATACGGGTGGGGATAGGAAAACCAAAACCCGGTCAGGATACAATAAGTCACGTTCTGGGCACTTTTCAGGAAGACGAAAGGGATAAAGCGAGAGAAATTATACAGATTGCGGCCAAAGCCGCTTTGTGCGTGATAGAAAAAGGCATAGAAAATGCGATGAATATATACAATGGGATTAAATTATAAAAAATTTTACATAAATTACCGGGAATTTTATTAATTAAACAGGGCATCCTGAATTTTAGAGGAGGGATGCCCGTGTCAGTTATAAAAAAATTGTTTTACGGGATGGGTCTTGCTGCTCTTGCCTACATGATTATGCCGGATAAAATGAAAAAAAAGGTAGAACCCATGGTTTCTAAAAGAATGGATGAGGCAAAAATGCTGGCGGAGAAAGGCAAGAACATGCTAAAAAAAAACTTTAATGAAAAAAAGGAAGATGTCATGGATAAAATATGTGGCGATGAGGCTCCTGAAAAAGAAGAGGTTGATCTGAAAAAAGAAATTGAAGAACTGAAAGCCACGGTTAAGGCGCTGCAAAACGAAATTAAGGATTCCCGCATATATTAAAAAATTAGGCTGGCCGGAAAACTTCGGCCAGCTTTTTCGTTAAATTTTATTATAATCTTAAGCCACGTCCGGGTTAAGTTCCCCTTCGGTAGCCGCAACCACCACGGAGCCGGCAATATCACCGGTTACGTTGATGCAGGTCCTGGGCATATCTAATATCCTGTCAATACCGGCAATCAATGCAATACCTTCCAAGGGGAGACCGACCGACTGCAGTACCATGGATAGCATGATAAGGCCTGCACCGGGAACACCGGCGGTTCCTATGGATGCAAGGGTGGCGGTAAGAATAATGGTAAGCTGCTGGGATAGGGTGAGGTTTATTCCGAAAATCTGAGCGACGAAAAGGGCGCAGACCCCCTGGTACAATGCCGTTCCGTCCATGTTGATGGTGGCACCCAAAGGCAAAACGAAGCTGGATACGGATTTTGAAACCCCAAGATTTTTCTCGGTGACATCCATACTTACGGGAAGGGTAGCGGAGCTGCTGCAGGTGGTAAAGGCTACCAGCATGGCAGGGGCCGCCCCTTTGAAAAATTTTGCCGGACTCATTTTGCCGAATATTCTCACGAGGGTGGAGTAGACTATGCCTGCATGGAGGGCAACACCGAGATAAACAGCTATTATAACCTTTAATAGGGGTAGGAGCACTTTGGGACCATTGGCGGCCACAACGGGCACGATAAGGGCGAATACGCCGATGGGAGCGTATTCCATTATGATCCCGACTATTTTATAACTCACTTCTGCGAGGCTCTCAAAAAAGCTGAGCACCGGCTTTCCCTTTTCCCGGGCGATGGTGATTCCTATTCCCAGGAACAAGGCAAAAGCGATGATTTGAAGCATGTTAGCATCCACCATAGCTTTTACCGGGTTTGTCGGAATGATGTTTAAAAGGGTTTCTACCACCGACGGAGCTTTGTTTACCTCTACCTTTGCGTTAGCAGGAAGAGTAAGACCAAAGCCAGGATCGATAATGTTTCCGAGGATTAGACCAAGGGTTACTGCAAAGGCCGTAGTCAAAAGGTAGTAGGTCAAAGTTTTTACTCCAATCCTTCCAAGCCTTTTTACATCACCTGTGCTTGCTGCACCTACAACTAAGGATGAAAGAACCAGCGGGATGATGATCATCTTAATGAGGTTAAGGAATAGGTCGCCGAAGGGTTTGATGTAGGTCTTGGCTGCATCGGGTGCTGATTGGAAGAAGAGTCCCACTATTATACCAACAATGAGTCCTATAAAAATTTTGGTGGTTAAACTGAGCTTCTTCATGCAAACACCCTCCTTATAATTTTTTTAAAATATATTTTCTCAATAAAATATTATACAATTTACCCCACTGAAAATAATAAAATACCACAAAATACTACACAAAAGTAAAGACAAATATGAAATATTACAATATTTTACCCTATTAAGACAAAACTTTTGGCCTAAAATTATTAAATAGTGTCACCAGAACATACGTTACCCGGTAAATATGTTTTCCTTGAAAATCAACGCTCAAAGGTATATCATAAAATCGGAGAAATTCAAATACTAATTAAATAATGTCACCAAATGCGGGTGACAAAATTTAAAGGAGGTAGGCTATGAGGACAAAAATCCAAAGCTTTGGGCGGTTTTTGAGCGGGATGGTGATGCCTAACATCGGGGCTTTTATAGCCTGGGGTCTCATAACGGCCTTTTTCATTCCTACCGGCTGGCTACCGAATGAAAAGCTGGCAAAACTCGTGGGCCCAATGATAGTATACCTGCTTCCCATTTTAATTGGCTATACCGGTGGCAAGATGGTGCACGGTGTTCGCGGCGGAGTAGTGGGTGCCGTGGCAACGATGGGCGTAGTTGTGGGTGCTGATGTTCCGATGTTTCTGGGTGCCATGATTATGGGACCGCTCGGGGGATATGTAATTAAAAAGTTTGATGAAGCTTTTCAGGACAAAATTCCCGCGGGTTTTGAAATGCTTGTAAACAACTTTTCTGCCGGTATCATAGGTATGATTATTACCCTGCTCGCATATCTGGGAATCGGCCCGGTGGTTCAGGCCTTAAATAACTTCCTTGCTTCAGGAGTTCAGGCGATAGTAAACGCAAAACTTCTACCCCTTGCATCCTTGTTTATAGAACCCGGTAAAATCCTCTTTTTAAATAACGCTATAAACCACGGGATTCTTGCACCCCTTGGAGTACAGCAGGCAGCACAAACGGGCAAATCCATTTTCTTCCTCCTGGAAACAAATCCCGGGCCCGGCCTTGGAGTGCTATTGGCTTACTGGCTGGTGGGTAAGGGCATAGCAAAGGAATCCGCTCCCGGTGCAATCATTATACACTTTTTGGGCGGTATTCATGAGATTTACTTCCCCTACGTTTTGATGAACCCAATACTGTTGCTGGCGGTAATTCTCGGAGGAGCAACCGGCGTATTTACCTTTGTGGTAATGGGCGCAGGGCTTGTGGCTACCCCATCTCCCGGAAGCATATTTGCCGAGCTTGCCATGACACCTAAAGGGGGATATATCCCTGTACTTTCTGGTATTGCGCTGTCCGCTCTCGTATCCTTCCTGGTTTCCTCTGCCCTATTAAAGAGATTTGGCCAGGAAGAAGGAGATTTGATTGCGGCCCAGGATATGGTGGATCAGCTGAAAGGGAAACAAGCCTTTCATGCGGTGAAGAAAACTACCAGCGTAAGGAAAATAGTTTTTGCCTGCGATGGCGGCATGGGCTCTTCCGCCATGGGTGCTACCGTTTTAAGGAAAAAAATTCAGGAGGCCGGTTTAAAGGTGGAGGTAGTTCATTCGGCTATTAATGAAATTCCTCAGGATGCCGATATAATTATTTCCCATAAGGAGCTAACCGAAAGAGCGAGACAAAAGGCTCCCGATGCGGAGCATATATCCATAGAAACCTTTGTAAATAATCCCGTATACGATGAAATAGTAAAAAGGCTTTCCAAGTGATATAATAATCTAAAATAAAATAAAGTAACGGCAGATGCCGTTACTTTAAATTTTTTGGTACGGTGATGAATTATGCCCGAAGAACTGGAAGTAAGAGAAAGAAAGATCTTAGAGCTCCTTATGCAGGGCCCTAAAACCACCCAGGAGCTCGCCGATAGACTTTTGGTATCCCGAAGGACTATATTAAGAGATCTGCCGCCCTTAGAAGAAAAACTTAAAAGTAGAGGGATTTTTCTTGTAAAAAAAGCCGGAAAGGGTCTGGAGCTAAGAGGACCCGATAGCGCCATCGAAAACCTATCAAAAGAGCTTTCTAAAAAAACGCCTTTCGAAGACAGGTTTTCCGCAAAAGAAAGGCAGATTCTTGTGCTTTTAAACCTTATTGAAAAAAAGGGGATAGAAAAATTATACACCTTTGCAAGAGAACTCAGGGTAACGGAAGCGACCATAAGTTACGATTTAGACCAGTTAGAAGGGACACTCGGGAAATACGAGCTTAAAATAATAAGAAAACCGGGGCTTGGAGTTTTCTTAGAGGGGGAAGAGAAAAATAAAAGGGCACTACTGGCAGATCTTATTTACGAACAGTTTAACGAAACCGAGTTAATCGAGCTTTTAAAATCCAGGTTCGGGGATAGAAAAGCACAAGAGGAAGATTCCGGGGACATCATAGACGAGGTTAAGTTGAGACTTTTAAAGTTTATTGATAAGGATTTGATAAATGATATAGAAGAAGTTCTAAGGGAAATTACGGAGGAATTCGAGATAAAACTGGCGGACAGTGCTTTTGCGGGGCTTTTGGTGCATATCGTCCTATCCGTGGCAAGGCTGAAAAAGGGCGAAAAAATTACAATGGATAAGAACATCCTGGCAACCCTGGAAATGACCCGGGAATTCCAGATAGCAAGAACTCTTGGGGAAAGGATGAAGGAAAAGGGGATTTTCGAAATTCCCGAGGAAGAGCTTGGATATATTACCATGCACCTTCTGGGGGCAAAACTCAGAGAAAAGGAAGGATTTGATGAAATTTTCTACTTTATCAACGATGACGAAGCATTGAAGATGGCGGAGGAAATTTTTATAAATGCCGGTAAGATCCTTCAAAAGGAAATTCATAAAGACGATAAGGCTGTTAAAGACCTTGCCCTGCACCTGAAGCCCGCAATTGCAAGGTTGAGGCTAAAGATGGATATAAGAAATCCTTTACTTTTTCAGCTAAAAGAAAAGTACAGCGATTTGATGGAAATCTGCAAAAGAGCTGTTGAACCTCTGGAGAATAAGCTTTTAATTAAATTTCCCGAATCGGAAATAGGATTTATTGCAATGCATGTGGGAGCTGCTGTAGAGAGGATGAAAAGGGACAAAAAATACAGCGTTATACTCGTCTGTCCCACCGGTATCGGAAGCTCTAAAATGCTTTACAGCAGGGTGGAAAAAGAACTTCCGCATTTAAAGATCTTAGATGCGGTTTCCCTTCTCGACTTAGACGGGGCATTGGCAAAATACTCCGGAGTGGATCTTATAATATCTACAATACCGATCGAATTACCCCGGGTCAAAACGATCACCGTTTCCCCACTTCTCACAAAAAGCGAAGTGGAGAAAATAAATACCCTCTTAAATGAAATAGAAAACCATTCAGCAGAAACCGAAAATACTGAAGAAAATCCAGAAGACCCTGAGGAAGAATTAAAAGATGCGGTATTCAATCTGATAGAGAAAATGGTTTTTATCAAGGAAATAGAAGAAAAGAATATAGAAGGATTAATGGATGAAGTGATTAAATATTTTAATGACGTGGTAGTAGACGGGAACCTTTTGAAGGAGGATTTAAAAAAGAGAATGGAGCTGAGCGGCTGCGGAGTTCCTGGATCGGGGGTATACCTACTGCACGCCAAATCCCGTTCGGTAAGGGAGCCGGTATTTGGGGTTTTTGGAACAAAGGAGAAAATGCTTTTAAAAAACATGGATGGACAAAAGGAAAGTTACCGGGACTTTGTCCTGATGCTTTTACCGCCGGAGGGTTATAAAACGGAGGGTTATAAAAAAACAGCGGAAGTTTTTGCAAGGATAAGCGTTTTAATACTGGAGGATAAAGAATTTTTAACAGCATTAAAAGGGCAGAACGAATCGCTGTTTATAAAAATACTGTTAAAGAAGCTTAAATAGGAGGTTATAGGTGCAAATGGTATTCGGTTTTTTAAAGAAAAACAATACTCAAAATAAAAACGGAGAAATAATAAAAGAAAGCATGATAGTGGTGGATGCAAAGGTAAGGGATAAATTTGAAGCAATAAAAATGGCGGGAGAAATCCTGGTAAAGGAAGGATATGTGGAACCTGAATATATTGATGCAATGTTTGAAAGGGAAAGGATGCTCTCCACCTATATAGGCAATTTCATAGCCATACCTCACGGTGTGGGAGAGTCAAAAAAATACATTAAAAAAACCGGATTATCGGTTATTCACGTGTCCGATGGAGTAGACTTTGGAGATAATAATATAGTTTATCTTGTCATTGGCATAGCTGCCCTTGGAGATGAACATTTAAACATCCTGGCCAACATAGCCACTCTTTTTGAAAATGAAGAAAAGGTAAAGAAATTAATTCAAAATCCATCCAGGAAAGAAATTTTCGATTTTCTAAACGGGAGGATCTGACATGAAAAAGGCGGTTCATTTTGGAGCCGGGAACATCGGAAGGGGATTTATAGGTTTTTTGCTTTCCCGGTCGGGTTTCGAGGTTACCTTTGTTGATGTGGATAGGGAACTCGTGGATTATTTGAATAAACACGGCAGGTACAGTGTGGTGGAAAAGTACGGAGAAAAAGAAACGGTTATCCCCGTGGAGGGGGTAAAAGCGTTAGTTTTTGAAGAGGAAGGGGAAATTATAAAAAACATTGCTGAAGCCGATATTATTACCACATCCGTAGGGCCAAAGGTACTGGAAGTAATTTCAGGAGTGATCAAAAAAGGGCTTCTTAAAAGAGAAAAAGAAAACCTTGAGCCTGTAAATGTAATTGCGTGCGAAAACCTTATCAGGGCGTCTTCTCATTTAAAAGAATATATACTGAGAGATTCGGATAAAGAGGAACGGGAAATAATATCAAAAATTTCAGGGTTTCCCGACGCTGCGGTAGACAGGATAGTTCCTCCCCAGGAGCGGGATTATTCTAAGGTGATGGTGGAGCCTTATTTCGAATGGACCGTGGAAAAGCCGGGTTTTAAAGGAGAAATCCTTGAAATAAAGGGCATCACCTGGGTGGAGGACCTTGAACCCTATATCGAAAGAAAAATTTTTATATTAAATGCCGGCCACGCGGTTTGCGCTTATCTGGGCTACTTAAAAGGCTACAGGACCATAGAGGAATCCTTGAAGGATCCCGAGATTTTAAGTACCGTAACCGGTGCCATGAGGGAGTCGGCTTATTACCTTTCAAAAAAATTTGCTATTGAGGGACTGGAAGAATATATAAAAAAGACCCTGGATAGATTTAAGAACAAAGCGTTAAAAGATAGCGTAGAAAGGGTAGGGAGGGAGCCTTTGAGGAAACTTTCTATTAATGAAAGATTGGTAAGGCCTGCCAAGGAGGTCGCCGATTTAGGAGCAAAACCGGTAAACCTTGCAAAAGGAATAGCTGCAGCCCTTCTCTTTGACTACCCGGAAGACAAAGAGGCTTTGAGGCTTAAGGAAATGATAGAAAATCAGGGTATGGATTACGTTATAAATTATGTTTTAGGTTTATCCAGGGAGGATGCGGATCTAATCCGCCTTATAATGGAAAATTATAATAATCTTTTGGGCGAAAGAAAATCATAAAATAGGGGAATTTATTAATAGCCCCTATTTTATTTTTGCACTTTTATATTGACGGCGAAAATTTATAATAGTATAATTAAAGTAAATCAGGAGGTGAAAATAATGGCAAATATTATAATAGATGAAAGGGCTAAAAAATACTTAGAAGAAAAGGGACTTTCCGAGGTCACCGTAAAGCTGGAAAAAATCGGCGGAGGATGAGCGGGCTGCAGATATATACCTGCCGTGTATGCGGGTTCGCCTGCCGATGCCTCTAATTACGATGTATACGAAGCGGATGGAGTAAAAGTTTATGTAAGTCCCTTTATAGACGTAAGCAGGGGTTTAAAGATTTATCTTTCGGGCTTCAGCCTGTTTAAAGGCCTTGCCGTTGCCCCCGCTTATTAAAGAATCAGATTTTCCTGTGGGATTTATAAAGTTCGATAAAGCGCAGAATAAAGCTCAATTCTTCAGGGGTACAGTCGGCCACCATTTCCAGAACCGATTTTACCTTTGGATCTAAAAAAAGCTCTTTTAATGCCGGGTTCATTATTTTAAAGATATTTTCAGCACCATCGTCGTCGGTTACGAAAAAACACGGGGTTACGGATAAGGCCTGAGCTAATTTCTCTAAGGTTTTAATGGAAGGTTCCACCTTTCCGTTTTCTAACTGTCCTATCAGGGCGGGAGAAACCCCGGCTTTTTTAGCCAGTTCTACCTGGGTAAGCCCCCTTTCGGTCCTCAATTTTTTAAGTTTTGCACCCATATTGGCACTGTTATTCAGTAACTCTTCAGGTTTTATATCGAGGAATTTCGTAAGGCCGGTAAGGGTGGAAAGGGAAGGTAGGACATTTCCTTTCTCTATCTGACATAAATAGGAGGCGGAAATACCGGCTAATTCAGCGAGTTTTTCCAGGGATAAATTTTTCCTTTGCCTGAGAAGATGAATTTTTTCTCCTATGGATAAGGGCTTTTCGGGGGTACTATCTTCACCCGTGTTAAAAAAGGCTTCGACGGATACGTTTAAAGCATCGGCAAGTTTTTGAACAACTTCTAAAGACGGTTTCTTTTTACCCGTTTCTATTTCGCTCAAATAGGAAACCGAAAGCCCTGTTTTTTCAGCAAGTTCTTTTAAGGATAATTTTCTGTTTTTTCTAAGCTGACGTATTAAAGAGCCTTCCATGCCCATTCTCCTTCAATTTTGAAAATACTTTAACAAAATTATAGTATAAATATAGTGAATGGTCAAAGGGAAAGAATTGTTTACTTTTTAAAATATAAGGGGCATAATAAAGTTAAGAAAATTTAAATTTAAAGGAGGAACTATGATGAAACCCGTAAATGTTACCGATGCCAATTTCCAGGCTGAGGTTTTAAACTCTGATTTACCCGTGCTTGTAGATTTCTGGGCTGCATGGTGCGGACCCTGCCGTATGATGGGCCCGGTAATTGACGAGATAGCTGGTGAATACGAAGGGAAATTAAAAGTCTGCAAGATGAACGTGGATGAAAATCCCAATACCCCGACAAAATACGGTATTATGAGCATTCCCACCCTTATACTTTTCAAGGATGGGGCCCCAGTTAAAAAGCTCATCGGCTTCAGGCCCAAAAACGATATAATCGCGGAATTGGGGATATAAAAAGACCGCAAAAAGCGGTCTTTTTTTTGTGGAGTTTTTCAGGGTAAATTTTTGAAAAAAGCAGTTTAATAAATCAAGTATGATATAATTTATTATAAGTTATTTCAGATAATTTTATAAAGAAGGTGATACTATGCCGGTTTACCTTACTTTCTACGATGGGGCTGGATGTATCGGGGG
>Ga0207431_10217_pt1 | contig 10149 bp, 10 predicted proteins | sample YelNats1bottle14_FD_187546 | JGI IMG/M metagenome (GOLD analysis project Ga0207431, IMG submission 187546) | Hot spring thermophilic microbial communities from Obsidian Pool, Yellowstone National Park, USA - site 1 bottle 14 (SPAdes) (version 2) | ecosystem: Environmental > Aquatic > Thermal... | reverse complement strand
CATCTAAGGTTAGCCCCCGCTTTTCTATTCCCTCTCACCGTGAATAATTTTATTTAATTGAAAACCCTTTATTTTCATCCTTCACATCTTCTTCAAAAAGGCTGGAGAAATTTTTTAATTCCAATACATTTAAATCCCTCAAATTTTTATTCTTTTTGATGCAGTAGGACACCATTTTCCCTACCACTTCGTGGGCATGTCGAAAGGGCACCCCTTTTTTAACCAGGTATTCCGCATAGTAAGTGGCATCAATAAAGCTATCTTCTACCGCTTTTTTCATATTTTCCTTTTTTATCTTCATTGTTTTTAAAAGCCCGGGGAGTACGCTAAGGCAGGATAAAACCGTATCTACCGTATCAAAGAGAGGTTCTTTGTCTTCCTGCATATCCCTGTTGTAGGAAAGCGGAATCCCCTTCATCATAGTCAATACCGAAATTAAATTCCCGAATACCCGCCCCGTCTTCCCCCTGATGAGCTCCAGCACGTCGGGGTTTTTCTTTTGAGGCATAATGCTGCTCCCCGTAGAGTAAGCATCGTCCAATTCGATAAAATTAAATTCGGATGTGCTCCATAATATCAAGTCTTCAGCCAACCTGGAAAGATGCACCATTATTATGGAGGAAGCAGATAGGAATTCCATTATAAAATCCCTATCGCTTACCGCATCTATTGTATTTTCATATATTTTAGAAAAACCCAGCTGTTCTTTTACAAAGACCCTGTCGATGGGAAGGGTGGTCCCGGCTAAAGCACAGGCGCCGAGGGGCATTAAATCGGCATTTTCCTTTGCTTTTAAAAACCTCCCTTTATCCCTTCTCAGCATATGATAATAAGCCTTAAAGTAATCTGAAAGAAAAATTGGTTGAGCCCTTTGCAAATGGGTGTAACCCGGAACTACGGTATTTTGATGTTGGAGGGATAATTCCCATAAAGTGCCCATGAGAATATCTATACCTTTTACTACATCATCTATCTTTTCCTTAACATAAAGGTGCATATCAAGGGCTACCTGGTCGTTCCTGCTTCGGGCCGTATGAAGCTTTCCGGCCACCGTCCCTATCTTTTCAAAAAGCCTTCTTTCAATATGCATGTGTATATCTTCCAGTTCCACCTTATATTCAAACATTCCATTTTCGATCTCGGCCTTTATTTCCAGTAATCCCTTTATAATTTGAGCCGCTTCTTCCTTTGATATTATACCGGTTTTCGCCAGCATCCGGGCATGAGCCATGCTCCCCATTATGTCCTCTTTATACAGGTTTTTATCAAAATCGATGGATGCGGTAAATTCTTCTACAAGAGCATCCGTATCCTTTTCAAACCTTCCACCCCACAGTTTTTTATTCATCAAAACCACCCCGTATCTTTACTTTTCTTTATTTACCCGGGAAAACACCTTTGTGGGGAGTCCAAAAAGCTTAATAAACCCTTTGGCCGCATTGTGGTCGAACAAATCTCCTTCGGCATATGTGGCGAGTTTAACATTGTACATTGAGTTTATTGATTTCCTTCCCACCACTTCCGCATTTCCTTTAAATATTTTGACACGTACAATTCCATTAACGTATTTTTGAGTTTCTTCAATAAATGCGTCTAAGGCTTCCTTCAAAGGAGAAAACCATAGGCCGTTGTAAATTATTTCTGCGTATTTTTGTTCAATAATGTATTTAAAATGCTGCACCTCCCGGGGAAGGGTAAGGCTTTCTAATTCCCTGTGAGCTTTTATTAATAGGAGCGAGGCCGGACATTCATAAACCTCCCTGGATTTTATCCCCACCAAACGATTTTCTATATGATCAATCCTTCCAAAACCGTTTGCCCCCGCTAACTTATTTAATTTCTCTACGATTTCCACCTGGGAAAGTTCTTCTCCATTTAATTCTACCGGCTCTCCTTTATAAAAGGTTATTTCCGCATAGGAGGGCTCGTTCGGCGCATCTTTTATCGAAACGGTCCATTCAAACGCTTGCTCCGGCGGTTCCACCCATGGATCCTCCAAAACTCCGCACTCAATGCTCCTTCCCCAAAGATTTTGATCTATGCTGAAGGGATTTTCTTTTCCTACAGGTACGGGGATTCCATGCTTTGCCGCATATTCCACCTCTTCTTCCCGGGACATGCTCCATTCCCTTACGGGTGCAATTACAGTAAGTTCGGGTGCTAAAGCTGCTACCGATACATCAAACCTCACCTGATCATTTCCCTTTCCCGTACATCCGTGGGCTACAGCAAAAGCCCCTTCTTCCTTTGCGACCTCTACCAGGAGCTTAGCAATCAGAGGTCGTGAAAGTGCGGAGCTCAGGGGATAAACTCCTTCATAAAGGGCATTGGCTTTCAGTGCAGCAAAAGCGTAGTTTTTTAAAAATTCCTCTTTGACATCAAATACGTAACTTTTTACAGCTCCAATTTTTAAAGCCTTATTTTTAATAAACTCTAAGTCCTTTCCCTCCCCTAAGTCTGCGCATAAGGCCACCACTTCGCAATCGTATTTTTCTTTCAACCACTTTATTGCTACCGAAGTATCGAGTCCTCCCGAATAAGCAAGAACAACCTTTTTCATTTAACATTCCCCCTCAAACTTATGAATTTGTGAAAATATCATGCCATCAGTGAAATTAGAATTGCTTTCTGAACGTGCAGGCGATTTTCCGCCTGATCGAAAACAACAGAATTTGGGCCATCCAGCACCTCATCGGTGATTTCTTCCCCCCTGTGTGCCGGCAGACAGTGCATAACCATTACATCTTTTTTGGCTTTTTTCAAGATTTTCCCATTAACCTGATATCCTGAAAAAACCTTTTTCCTTTCCTCCGCCTCCCGTTCCTGGCCCATGCTGGTCCATACATCGGTATAAATTACATCCGCGTTTTCAGCAGCTTCCATCACGTCTTCGGTTACGACGATTTTGCAATTGTTCATCATTGAATCCTTTTCCGCCTTATTCAAAACATCTTTCCCCGGCTGATACCCTTTGGGAGAAGCCACGGTAATATCCAAACCCACCTTTGCACATCCAAAAATGAGGGAAGTTGCCATGTTATTATCGCCATCGCCTATAAATGCGAGTTTCAAACCCGAAAATTTTTTCTTTTTTTCATAGATGGTAAAGAGATCTGTCAGAGCCTGACAGGGATGCTCGTAGTCCGTCAATCCGTTTATTACCGGTACGCTCGCAAAACTTGCCAATTTTTTTACATCTTCATGGTGGTAGGCTCTTATCATAATTCCATCCACATATCTTGATAAAACCCGTGCGGTGTCTTCTATTGTTTCTCCCCGCCCCAGTTGAAGGTCGCTTTTATTCAGGTAAAGGCCGTAACCTCCCAGCTGCCACATGGCTACTTCAAAGGAAACCCTGGTCCTTGTGGAATTTTTTTCAAAAATCATTCCGAGGGTTTTACCTTTTAATGGCTGATAGCTTAAATCCCTTCCCCTTTTTTTAATAGATTCTGAAAGAGAAAGTATCTTTAATATTTCCCTTTTACTTAGCTCACCGATCTCCAGGAGGTCTTTTCTTTTTATCCCGGGCATGGCTTCTTCCACACAAATGTTAATACCCATACAATCACCCCCACTTATGTTATTAATAATTATAAATATTATTGTATATTTATGCAATATGTTTTAAAAAAAAATTACCGTTTTTTTATTAACGGCCATATAAAGCTTAAAATTAAAAAATTTTTACTATCCACTTATCAATTTTTTGCTTTTCCTTTAATACCCCCTGAAAAAGGTCCCCTACTTTTTTTAGCCTTTCGGGCATATTTCTTATATTGAATGCATCAGGTAAAACTCCTTTTTCAAGCTCTTCCCATGTAACCGGTGCCGAGACGGGAGCACCGGGGAGCGGCCTTGGACTGTACGGAGCTATAAGGGTTTTACCTTTTACGTTTTGCAGATAATCTAAGTAGACTTTACCCTCACGATTTTTCACATTTCTTTCCGTTGTTGATTTTTCCGGAAAGGTTTTTTCAAGAACTCTACAGAAAAACTCCACAAAATTTCTTACCTCATTATAAGTATACCGCGGTTCTACGGGAACAAAAATTTGAATTCCGGTAGCCCCCGATGTCTTCGGAAAACCTTTAATACCTTCCATATCAAATATTTTTTTTAATACTAAGGCTAATTGCCGGGCATCCTCAAACCCAGTATTTTCCATGGGATCCAAGTCAAATACGGCAAAGTCCGGATAGTCTATTGTCCCGATGCGCGAAAGCCAGGGGTGAATCTCGAGACTCGCCTGATTGGCCGCCCAAAGAAGGCTCTTCAAATCATTCAGGAGCGCATAGCGTATTATTTTTTTTTCACCATTATTGCAGCTTACTTCATCGTAAGTCTTTAACCATTCGGGTGCGTAATCGGGTATGTTTTTTTGGTAAAAAGCCTTGCCTTTTATTCCATCGGGATAGCGCGTAAAGACTACCGGGCGATCTTTTAAGTAGGGCAATAAAAAAGGGGCTATTTTCACGTAATAATTTATAAATTCGGCCTTTGTTATATTTTCATCGGGCCACATTTTTTTTGAAAGATTGCTGAGTTTTAATTTTTCGCCTTCTACTACTACTATGGACAAAGTTCTCACCTGCCGATCTTAAAATTGTAAAAAACTATAAAAAGGGCACAATAATTACGGTGATTCACTATGATAAAACCGGGAATACCCTTTATCCCGATGGAACCGGTACCATATCCCGAGCCCTTTGATGATACGAATTTTGGTTTTCAGGTAAAGTGGGACGGCACAAGGATAATCGCCCATTCTCACGGCAATGTTGAGCTTTTTAACCGAAAAAAGAGTAAGCGTACAAAAACCTACCCGGAAATAGTTGATGCCCTTGCTGAAGCCCTGAAAAATACGCATGCAATATTAGATGGAGAAATCATAGCAATTAAAGATGGGAAACCCAATTTCCACCAGCTAATGAGAAGGGATAAAGCCTCAGACCTCCGTACCATAAAATATTTAGCGTCAAGGATACCCGTCACCTATGTGGTTTTTGATATCCTCTTCTGGAAGGAAAAAAGCCTTATACATTTACCCTTTTCCCAGCGAGACCATATATTAAAATCTTCCCTGAACTCTTCGGACGCTGTTGTAGTAACCGACACCTTCCCCGGCAGAGGAAAAGCCTTATTTGATGTAATAAAGGAAAAAGGCTGGGAAGGTATAGTAGCAAAAAGGATGGACAGCATCTACGAGATAGGAAAAAAGAGCGAAAAATGGCTTAAAATAAAAAACCGCCGTCAGATAACCGCCCTTATAGGTGGATTCCTTTCAGAAGGTAAGAAAGTCCGTTCCCTTTTCCTGGGGCAAGTGTTAGAAAACGACTTTGTGTTTATTGGCAGAGCCGGGAGCGGCTTAGATGAGGTCGAAAAAAATCTTTTATTTGAAACTCTGTCGAACATTATCGAAAATAACTGCCCCTTTTCTTTTCCACCTGACGTGAAAAAAGGAGAAAAGCCGGTCTGGGTTTCACCCATTATAAGTGTGGAGGTAGAATTTTTTGATTACACCGAAGAGGGCTATCTCAGGCAACCGGTTATTCGCCGGATAAATTTAGTATCATGAAGTAGCCCTCTTTTTCCTGCGGCCAAAATTGCGTTCCTTGCCTTCCTTTTCCTTTTCCACCAGTGCCAGGCTCGCTCTGAGGGCTTCCATCAAATCTACCACCTTTTCTTCCTTAGCAGCAGGTATTTTTACCTCCTGTCCTTCCACTTTTGCCTTTATTATTTCAAGAAGAGCCTTTCTGTACTCATCGGTGTACTTTTCGGGGATAAACTTAGTGGATAAAGAATTTATAAGCTGCACCGCCATTTTTATTTCGTTTTCATGCAGCTTTATATTGGTCGAAAGCTCTATTTCGCCCGCATCTCTTACCTCATCGGGATAAAACATGGTTTCCATTATTAAGTGGTTTTCACCGAAAGGCCTCAGACACGCAAGGCTGTATTTCGACCTTATCATCACCTTTGCTATTGCAATTTTCCCCGTCTTTTTTAAAGCCTCAATTAGTAAAAGATAAGCCTTCTGACCGGTTCCTTCAGGACCAAGATAATAGGAATGATCAAAATATATCGGATCTATTTCTCTCAAATCAACAAAATCAACAATATCAATGGTGCGCACGGTTTCATCGGGGATTGCCTCTAAGTCCTTATCCTCGATAACTACAAATTTCCCCTTTTCGTATTCATAACCCCGGGCTATTTCCTCGTCCTCCACCTTTCGATTGCAAAAAGGGCATACTTTTTCATAACGTATGGGAGTGCCGCATTCCCTGTGTATTTGCCTGAAGCTCAGATTCTTTCTTTCGGTAGCCGCATACATTTTTACTGGGACGTTTACCAGCCCAAAACTGATGGAACCCCTCCAGAGAGCCCGCATTAGTATCACCTCCTCATTATAATATTTCTCATTTAAAAACCGATTATCCCTGAAAGCCGATTAATGTATAAACTATTATGAATTGAAAAATATGAAACTTATCCTTTTTAACCTGTCATTTACTGCATTCCAGTCCACATTTTTTAAAAATGCTTTTATATAATCAGTTTTTTTCGTACCGTAATCAATAAAATAGGCATGCTCATATACATCCATTACCAGCAAAGCAATGGAGTTTTGCACTACCCCGTAATCATGGGCATCCAGTAAATAATTGTGAAGCCTTCCATCCCGAGGATCGTACACAAGGATCGCCCAGCCTCTTGCCGAAATTCCTGTAGCAATGAAATCCTCCCTCCAGTCATTGAAAAAACCAAAATCCCTCTCTATAAGCCTTAATAGTTCCCCCTGACAGATCTTTCCCGACCCACCCAGGTTTTCAAAGTAAAGCTCGTGAAGAATTACTCCATCAATTGCATAAGTCTCGGCTTTCTTCAGCCCGCGGAATTCACTGTAAGTTGCATTGGCTTTTGACCTGTCTGCCGTTAAAAGCAGCTCTCTTATTTCATTTATCTTGTTTACATAGCCTAAATACAAAACCTCATAGTGTTCCAGTATCTGACGTTCCGAGAACCCCGGCATCATCAATAACCTGGGATTTAACGGAATTGGATTTATATTATTTCCACTATTTTTCATATTGACCCTCCTTTGAAATTGTTCAATAATAAAATATTATGCCAAAGGCTTTTTTGTTAAAAGCCTTTGGCACTTCACAGATTCATCCGTTCACCTTAAATTTTCAATTATCAATATCCCGGCTATGGCCGTGTTTGTGTCCGTGCCCTGGGCCGGTTGGCTTTCGGGCGAATTCCCGAAAGCTTTTTTCCTAACAACTGCTCTTTTCTTTATTTAGATATTTTGCAATTATATCCATTGCACAAAACTTGCCGCACATGGTGCAGGTCTTTACATCCGATGAATTTCTCTCTTGCCTGTATTTTCTTGCCTTTTTTGGGTCTATTGAAAGCTTAATTTGTTCTTCCCAGTCAAGGTTTTTCCGAGCTTTTGCCATTTTTAAATCCCTTTCCCATGCACCCGGAATGCCTTTCACTATATCTGCCGCATGGGCAGCAATTTTAGAGGCAATAACCCCAATCCTTACATCTTCTTCATCGGGCAGTCCTAAGTGCTCTGCCGGGGTTACATAGCAAAGAAAATCCGCTCCACAAGCAGCAGCTATTGCTCCGCCAATCGCAGCGGCTATATGATCATAACCCGCTGCTATATCCGTAACAAGAGGGCCCAAGACGTAAAAAGGCGCTTCATGGCATAGCCTTTTTTGAAGGCGGATATTAGATTCTATCTGATCTATGGGAACGTGCCCCGGACCTTCCACCATTACCTGCACTCCTTGTTTTATCGCTTCCTGTACCAGCTCCCCCAGTATTAAAAGCTCCTGAATTTGCGCCCTATCGGTAGCATCGGCAAGGCATCCCGGCCTTAAGCCGTCTCCCAAACTCAATGTAACATCGTATTTTCTCGCTACCTCAAGCAGCCTGTCAAAGTGTTCATACAGGGGATTTTGTTTTTCGTTTTTAAGCATCCATGCGGTTATAAAGGACCCGCCCCTGCTTACAATATCGGTTATCCTGCCCTCCCTGCGAAGCCTTTCCACCGCTTCAATAGTCAGGCCGCAGTGGACGGTCATGAAATCCACGCCTTCTTCTGCCTGCTTTTCTATTACTTCAAAAAGTTCCTCTTCTGTAAAGTCTATGACACTCCCGTATTTATTTTGCGCCATAACTCCCACTTCATAAATAGGCACCGTCCCTACGGGAGCATCTATACTTGATAATATGGCCATTCGCACCTTTTCTAAATCCCCACCGGTAGAAAGGTCCATTATCGTATCCGCCCCGGCTTCTACCGCTGCAATTGCTTTTGATAATTCCGATTCTAAAAAGGGGAATTTTTCAGATGTGCCTATATTTGCATTGACCTTGGTTGAAAGCCCCTTCCCTATGCCGCACGGCTTTAATCCCCTGTGATTTCTGTTAAAAGGGATAACAATCCTGCCCTCTGCCACTCTTTCTCTAATAATTTCTGCATTCACTCCTTCTTTTTCCGCTACTTTTTTCATTTCTTCGGTAACAACGCCTTTTTTAGCCGCCTCTAACTGAGTCATTCTTTTCCCTCCATTTAATAAATTTGCTTTAGTTTCTTTGTAATCTTATCTTTCAACAATCTAACGTTTTCGCCAATATCCCCCTTTAAAATAGCAGAAATACAGCATACACCTTTAATATCGTATTTTAAAACCTCATCTATATTTTCTTTATCTATACCCCCTATAGCCAGAACGGGAATGGGGATTTTTTCCGTTATTTCCCTCAGAGTTTCCAGACTTACATATTTTGCATCCTTTTTGGATGGAGTTTTAAATACTGCTCCCACTCCCACATAATCGGCACCATCTTCACAAGCTTTTTTCGCCTCCTCAAAGTTTGCCGCCGAGACCCCTATTATTTTTTTATAACCTATTATTTCTCTCACAACCTTTGCAGGCAGTTCCTCCTGCCCTAAATGCACGCCATCAGCATCAACGGCAATGGCTATATCGACCCTGTCGTTTATTATTAAAGGCACATCGTAACTTTTCGTGATTTCTCTTAATTTTAGCCCGGCCTCGTAAAACTCTCTATCGGAGATATTTTTTTCTCTCAGCTGAACTACCGTAACTCCTGCTCTTATCGCCTCTTCCACCGCATCAAAAAGACTTCTACCTTTTAGATAAGTTCTATCGGTTATGAGATACAGGGAATAATCCACATTTCTCATGCTATAAGCACCTCTTTTAAATTAATTATTAAACCCGATGCAAAAATGGTTTACGGGGCCCCAGCCCCTTCCCATATCTTCAGAAGTTTCTATGGCTCTGGTAATATAAAGCTTTGCATACGCTACAGCTTTTTTAACATCCATACCTTTTGCCAGATTGGCGCAAATGGCCGCCGAAAATGTACATCCGGTGCCGTGGGTGTTTTTTGTGTTTATTTTTTCTTCTTCAAAAAACACGTAATTATCTTCTCCAAGGTACAAAACATCCACGGCTTTATTCCCTTCCAAATGCCCTCCTTTTATAAGAACCGTTCTGCAACCCAATTTGGCAATATCCTTTGCAGCCTTTTTCATCTCCTCCACATTCTGTATTTTTCTTTCCACAATTACCTCTGCTTCTTCCCTGTTGGGAGTAATGATTAAAGCCTTCGGTACTAATTTTTCAATCAGTGTTTTTATGGCTTCTTTTTCCAAGAGTCTGTGCCCGGATTTGGAAACCATCACTGGGTCCAGAACGATTTTCCCCGGCTTATATTCTTCAAGTCCTTTGGAAATAACTTCCGTTATCTCTTTTGTTGAAACCATTCCGATTTTAACCGCATCGGGAAAGAGGTCTTCAAAAACCGCTTTCATCTGAAGATAGACCATATCTTCTGAAATATTTTGCACCCCCAGTACCCCGAGGGTATTTTGGGCGGTCACCGATGTAATTACTGACATACCATATACTCCGTGGCTGAAAAAGGTTTTTAAATCCGCCTGAATTCCCGCCCCTCCGCCGGAATCGGAACCAGCAATGGTTAAAGCAAGTTTCATAATTTTTCATCACCCCTTAAAATTTTATTTAGTGTTTTTTAAATAATCCGAAATCAATTTTGCCGCTTTCTTACCCGACAAGAGCATCCCTCCGAAAATTG
>Ga0207431_10216_pt1 | contig 10246 bp, 8 predicted proteins | sample YelNats1bottle14_FD_187546 | JGI IMG/M metagenome (GOLD analysis project Ga0207431, IMG submission 187546) | Hot spring thermophilic microbial communities from Obsidian Pool, Yellowstone National Park, USA - site 1 bottle 14 (SPAdes) (version 2) | ecosystem: Environmental > Aquatic > Thermal... | reverse complement strand
ACCATGGAAGAGGTTACTGCAGCGGATGTAATACTTTTAACCGGGTGTCATTTAATGGAAGATTATGCCGTCGTGGGGGTTAAGGTAAGGAAGGCACTGGGTCGCGGCGGAAAACTAATTGTGGTGAACGAAGTAAGGACGATAGCCGATGATTGGGCTGATCTTGCAGTAAGACCGCAAAACAACACCGAATTTATCAAAGCCCTGATAAAAGGGTTATTAGAAGAAGGAGTGAATCCCGGTATTATTAACCTTGAAGGTTTAGAAGAATTGAAAAAATCCGTGGAAGATGCTTCCATCACCGATGAGGTAAAAGAAGTTGTCAAACTCTTCGGTAAGGCAAAAAATGCCGTAGTTATTTTTGATCACGACAGATTAACAAAAGAAGCCGAAAAACTTCTGGCTCAGTTAGCGGTGATCTCCGGACATTTGGGCAGGCCCAGGAACGGGTTGTTGATGTTGAGGAGTAAAAACAATTCTCAGGGAATCTCCGACTTAGGATTGAATCTGGATAATGAATTCCTGTTGAAATTAATAGAAGATGGTAGAATAAAAGCCGCCCTTATTTTTGGAGAAGATCCGGTAGCTGAAGATGATTCATTGAAAGATATTTTTGCAAGACTTGAATTTTTAATGGTTCAGGACTCAACCCTTACGGAAACTGCAAAACTTGCTGAAGTGGTGGTGCCTGCCCAATCGATTCTTTCCAAAAAAGGAACCTTCACCAGTTTTGAGGGCAGGATTCAGTGGTACGAAGGACCGAATAAGGTGGAAAACATCGAGGATTGGAAATTCATTCTGAAGCTTGCCAATTCTTTGGGTTACGGCAAAAACTTCTCTAAGGTGGAGGAAATAGATTTTGAAATTTCATATCGGGTGCCGGCTTATAAGGATATCAGGCTTGCAGCTTTGGGAAAGGGCGGAGTGATGAAAAAAGCCGGGATTGACGGTATAAGGCTTTCAGCAGCTCGGAATACGAAAATGTTTAAAGAAAGGAAACTGACCGATGCCCTGGAGAGAAAATTTATTAAAAAATTAATTGAAACAGGGATTCTCAAATAGTATAATTTTATAAAAAAAGAGCCCGTATTTTTGCAAAAAAATACGGGCTCTCCTTGTTAATTTTTTTTAAAAAAAGAGGAATTCTCCTAAAGCCGTTGAATATTAATATGTTATGAAATTAAGCTGGGAAAGGGATGTTACTATGAAGGTCGGGGTACCAAGGACACTTTTTTATTATGCTTATTCGCCGTTTATTTGTAGTTTTTTTGAAGAACTCGGCGTGGAAGTGGTGGTCTCCGAGCTGACTTCAAAAAAAATAATAGATGAAGGAGTAGAGGATGCGGTTTCCGATGCATGTGTTCCAATTAAACTTTTCCACGGTCATGTAAAGAATTTGTTAAATAAAGTCGATTTCGTTTTGGTCCCCAGACTCGTCAGTGTAAACGATGAGTCGACTTTTTGTCCAAAATTTTTAGGACTACCCGATATGCTGGAAAGCTCCCTACCCGACTTTGATAACATGCTGGAAGTCAGGGTAGATACGAAAGGTAAAAGAAGTGAACTTTTCAAAACCTGTTTAAAAACTGCCGGTACCCTGGGAATTGGTTTTTTTAAAACTTTAAGAGCTTTCAATAAGGCCTTAAAAAATTATGAAGAATACAAACGGAAATTTAGGGAGGGAACCATACCATATCTTGGTGTGGAATCTCGGGACAAAAATAGCGACGTAATCATCGGGGTGGTAGGTTATCCTTACATATTATACGATTCCTACCTCAGCCTTGATATCATAAAAAAATTAATCTCAATGGGATGCCATGTGGTAACTCCCGAAATGCTTGCGGAAGAGGAAAAAAGGCGGGAAGATTTGAAATTAAGAAAACTGCTTTTCTGGACTTTTAGCAACGGGGTATTGAGGGCTTCCTACAATTTTATAAGGGAAAATAAGGTAGATGGAATTATACATGTGACAGCTTTCGGGTGTGGTCCTGACTTTATAGTGGATAAGCTTTTAGAATTGGAATGCAAAGAAAAAAATGTTCCTTTTCTTACCGTTACCTTAGACGAACACACCGGACAGGAAGGCGTAAATACCCGATTGGAAGCTTTCGTCGATATGATGAGAATTAAAAAGGCAAGAAAAGAGGCGGCAGTGTCATGAGAAAGGTCTCCTTTCCTTTTGTGGGAACGGCAAATATACCCTTTGAAAATCTTATGAGAGCCTTCGGCAATGATGTTATACTGCCTTCAAGGCCAACAAAAGAAACATTAAGCCTCGGGACAAAGTACGCACCGGAATTTGCCTGCCTACCCTTTAAAATAGTTCTGGGCACATACATCGAGGTTCTGGAAAAGGGGGCAAATACCCTTGTCTCCACCGGGGGGGTGGGGCCCTGCAGGGCCGGACTGTATACCGCATTGCAGGAAAAAATTTTAAAAAGCCTCGGATATGAATTTGAGATGATTACTCTGGAACCCCCCAGCCGTTATCTTAAAGATTTAATTCAAAATATAAAAAAATTAATAAATGTAAAATTGAGCTTTAAAGATTATATAAGAATAGCAAAATTTATCTGGAAAGAGCTTCAGTTACTCGATAAAGCCGAAAAACTAAGCCATAAGGTCAGGCCTTTAGAGGTGAAAAAAGGGGAGGCTTCTCTTGCCTATAAAAAAGCCGTGGATCTGGTGAGAGAGGCAAAGGATTTGAAAGAGCTTTTAGAAGTGGAAAGAGAGATTGAAAACCTTTTTGATAAAATTGATAAAAAAGATATTGACCCGATAAAAATCGGCATAGTGGGAGAAATATACGTACTTCTTGAACCTTCAGCAAATTTAGAGATAGAAGAAATGCTCGGCGATCTGGGAGTATATGCCGAAAGATCCATGTTTCTTGCAGGATACACCTTTTATAATGCCATTATGGATTTATTTAGAAGGCCCGGAGAAATGGATGTAAAAAAGGAGGCTATGCCTTATTTTAAAGAAATGTGTGGAGGGCATGGAAGGGAATCTGTAGGAAATGCGATTATTTTTGCAAAAAGGGGATTTGACGGAGTTATTCAACTTTCACCTTTCACATGTATTCCTGAAATAGTTGCAAAGAGCATCTTACCCAGGGTGTGCGAAAAATACAACATAGGTTTTTTACCCGTTACTTTGGATGAACAGACCGGCAAGGAAGGGTTAAGAACCAGAATAGAAGCTTTTGTGGATCTACTTTCGGCCAGGAAGAAGAAAAATTTCATAAAAGGAGATGCTAAAAATGGCGCATTATTTGGGTATTGATGTGGGCTCGGTTAGCACAAATATTGTTATAATTGATGACAATGGAGAGGTAAGGGAAGCCATATATCTCAGGACCCAGGGACAGCCTATAAAAGCTGTCCAGGAAGGGCTCAGAATGCTTGCCAATAAGGAAAAGGAGTACTGTATTAAGGGTGTGGGTACAACGGGCAGCGGAAGGCAATTGGCAGCGGTAATAGTAGGTGCGGATGTGGTTAAAAACGAAATTACAGCCCATGCGGTGGCTGCCCAGAAGGAAGTTCCTGATGTACAAACAGTAATAGAAATCGGTGGACAGGATTCAAAAATCATAATTTTAAGGGATGGGGTTGTAACGGATTTCGCTATGAACACAGTATGTGCGGCGGGCACAGGATCCTTTTTGGACCAGCAGGCTAACAGGCTCGGAATACCTATTGAAGAATTCGGTAGTTTGGCGCTAAAATCTCAAAATCCTGTAAGGATTGCAGGAAGATGTGCCGTTTTTGCCGAATCGGATATGATACACAAACAACAACTGGGACATAAATTGGAGGATATTATAAGAGGTTTATGCCAGGCATTGGTCAGAAATTACTTAAACAATGTGGGAAAGGGGAAGGAAATACTGCCCAGGGTGGTATTTCAGGGAGGGGTAGCTGCGAATCTGGGTATGAAAGCTGCTTTTGAAGAAGCCCTTCAAATGGAGGTTTACGTCCCAAAATACCATCACGTAATGGGCGCTATAGGTGCAGCCCTCCTCGTAAAGGATGCCGGAGTAAAAAACACTAATTTCCGAGGGTTCAGAGCCAGTGAATTATTCTTTACAGCGGACAGCTTTGAGTGCCGGGGTTGTTCCAATCGCTGTGAAGTGGTAAACATCAAGATGGATGGTAAGATAATCGCCCGCTGGGGGGACAGATGCAATAAATGGAAGACAATGGAAAATAGCTTCTAAAGGCAATAGAGCCTGCTGATGGTTAACTATCGATACCCATGCTTTACGGTACCTTGCTAATCATCAGCAGGCATTAATATTTTTCCTCCTTGGGCTTTGAGTTATAAAAGTAAATTTTAGCAATTCTGTAGAAAGTCGAAAGGAAAATTAAATACTAAAAAAAGGAAATAATAAAAAAAGGTCAAATACTAATAATAATCCCTTTTACCTAAAATTTAGAGGTGATGCTACCGGTGTATGAATTATTGGCCCAATTAGCAAAGTACCTGATTATTGGGCTTTTATATTATCTATTATATAATTTTTTAAAGATAATGATTATGGATATAAGAGAATACGACCAGGAAGGACCGGGATATTTTTTACAAACCGAAGAGGGAAAGGAGATTCCTTTGTTAAAGGTTACAACCATCGGCAGGGCTGTGGATTCCGATATTGTGATTGATGATCCTTATTTATCCAGCAAACATGCCTTAATATACAAAAAAGGCAATTCGCTTTATATTCAGGATTTAAAAAGTACAAACGGAACTTTTTTGAACGGAGTAAAAATTAGAAAACCGGTGAAATTAAAAGAGAATGACGTGCTGGTCCTGGGCAGTAAAAAGTACATCTTAAAGAGGAGGGAGTTAAATGAGCCCTCAGATTGAAAATATTTATAATAAATCGGCTGCAGTATTTGCAATCACCGGTATAGTGAATTTTCTACTCCTCTCTTATTTCAATAAAGCCCTGGGACTTGGGATTTTTTACAGTGCGTTAATTTTTTTAGCGGTGTTTTTCCTTTGCTATATTGTAAATTATAAATTTATTGAAAGTTCGGATACTTATTTATTCATTATTCCAAGTCTTTTAGTGGAGCTGGGACTTACAATGCTTTGCAGAATAAACCCAGACCTGTTTAAAAGACAGTTATTGTTTTATATAGCCGGTAGTTTCCTTTTTATTTTTTCTACATTGCTTACTAAATATTTTATTAAAAAAATTAATAGCCCAATGTTATTTTTTATTCTAACTTTTATTTTTTTACTATTACCCGTATTGTTTGGTGTGGAAAGGGGCGGAGCCAGAAACTGGATTTTAATTAATGGGTATTTTTCTTTTCAACCTTCCGAAATAGCCAAATTATTTTATGTATTTTACCTTGCTTCAAACCTAAGGGAAGGAAGGATAGAAAAATTACATAGATTAGTATTGGAAATATTTTCAATTATAGTATTATTGATTTTAACCAGGGATTTAGGAGGAGCGATGCTGTTTTACTTGACGGCATTATTTATGATATTTATAGCCACCTCCAGGTATGATTACTTTTTGCTGGGATTCATAGTAATCGTACTGCTGGGAGGAGCAAGCTTTTACCGTATGCCTTATGTCAGAGCAAGGGTTCTTGCATGGCTGGATCCCTGGCAGGATGTTCCTGGAAGGGGTTACCAGATAGCCCAGTCATTGTTCGCCATCGCTCAAGGAGGTTTTTTCGGTACGGGGCTGGGGTTGGGACATCCCGACTATATTCCGGCGGTAGCTACCGATTTTATATTTTCGGCCTTCACCGAGGAGTTCGGATTCTTGGGCGGGCAGGCCCTTATATTATTGTATTTTTTGCTTGTTTACAGAGGAGTAAGAATATCCCTTTTTTCCAAGGATCCGTATTTGTCCTTAATATCGGCGGGATTGACAGTGTTCTTCGGTTTACAGGTTTTTACCATTATAGGCGGTGTGATAAAGCTTATCCCGGTAACGGGGGTTACACTTCCCTTTATGAGTTATGGAGGCAGTTCAATGGTCATTAGCTTTACGGCCTTCGGAGTATTAAATGGAGTTTGGATATCTACGAGACGGGAGGAGGTGATGGAATAATAAAAATGAATAATTTAAAAAAAAATATCAAAACTACCTTTTATATATTCTGCCTGTTATTTTTATCTTTAATGTCTTATTTAACCTATTTTCAGCTCTATGAAAGGCAAAAACTTATAGAAAGCTCCTACAACAGGAGGCTGTGGGAGCAGGAGTCAAAAATTAAAAGGGGTACAATTTACGATAGAAACGGTGTTACCCTTGCAGAGACAATAGATTTAGGTACAGAGAAAAAGAGAATATATATAAGCGGTGAAGCTTTTGGCCCTTTGCTGGGTTATTCCTCGATGAAGATAGGGCGCTCGGGGCTTGAAAGCGCATTGAATGGAGAGCTTCTCGGGATTGCCCAGAAGGAACCCTTATCTTTGTTGAGACAAAAAATATACGGTTTGTCTCAGGGGAATGATGTGTACCTTACCGTAGACGCAGAGCTTCAAAAAAAGGCTTATAGTCTATTGGAAGGGAAAAGGGGGGCGGTAGTAGCTTTAGAGCCTGAAACAGGAGCCGTACTTATAATGGTAAGTTCACCCGGTTTTGACTCAAATAAAGTAGAGGAACAATGGGAAAAACTGAAAGGCGATAGGGGCCTTCCTTTGTTAAACAGGGCTTTAACCGGACTTTATCCTCCGGGCTCTGCTTTCAAGGTGGTTACCCTGAGCGGGGTGCTTGAGAATTTTACCGGTATAGAAAAGGAAAAATTCGAGACAAAGGGTTACATAAAAGTTGGTGGCAGGGTTATAAAGGATGATAATTCAATCAAACCGGGAGAATACAGCCTTAAGGAGGCTTTTGCAGTATCCAGCAACGCTATTTTTGCAGGGCTGGGATTGAGGCTGGGGAGGGATAAGCTTTTAAAGATAGCCGGGGATTTTGGGTTCAATTCAAAAATACCTTTTGAAATGTATGTAAAAAAGAGTCAATTTCCAGGGCATTCCCTGATGGATAGCGATGTACAGTTAGCCGAGGACTCCATAGGTCAGGGGAAGGTTCTGACCACTCCGCTGTTAATGGCATCGATAGCTCAGATAATTGCAAATCACGGGGTTTACCACAGCCCCTATATAATTGATAAAGTAAAAACCCCCTTGGGACAGGTGAAGGTAAATAATTTAAGGACTGTAAGGAAAACGGTGATTTCACCCCAGACGGCGGATATTGTGAGAGATTATATGGTGGAAGTAGTGGAAAAGGGTACGGGTAAAGCGGCAAGAATGAAGGATATTAAAGTGGCAGGTAAAACGGGAACGGCGGAGAATCCCCATGGAGAGCCTCATTCCTGGTTTATCGGATTTGCTCCGGCCCAGGATCCGGCTATAGCCATAGCCGTTATAGTGGAAAATGGTGGCTCAGGGGGCAAAGTCGCTGCTCCCATAGCACGAGAAATTATAGAGTATTATTTTAAGATTAGAAATAGAAAATAGTTTCTCAGGAGGTATTTTGTATGAAGAAAAGCCTGCTGGCTGACGGCGCACTCCTTTTCGTAACAATGGGGTGGGGGCTCAATTTCGTAGTAATGAAAAATGTATTTTTGAAATTGACGCCGTTCATGTATTTAGCGGTAAGGTTTCTTATTGCCTTTCTAATACTTTCGGGGATTTTCAATGAAAACCTTTGCAATTTTTCAAAGGAAGATATCAAAGGTGGGCTTTTGGCAGGATTATTCCTATTCTTAGGTTTTGCTTCCCAGGCAGTGGGGCTTTTATACACCACGCCTGCAAAATCCGGGTTTATTACGGGAAGCAGTGTGGTGATGGTACCCTTTTTTGCCTATTTTGTAACCAAAAAATTTCCCGGCTGGTCTCAGGTAACCGGAGCCTTACTGGCATTTCTCGGGCTTGCGGTAATTTCCGTTGAAGGTAACCTTAAAATAAACCCGGGGGATTTAATAACCGTTTTTTGTGCCATTTTTTTTGCGTTGCAGATAGTTGTAATAGAGTATTATGCAAAAATAGCCGGTTCCGTCAACCTTGCTATCCTTGAAACCGGCATTGCGGGGATACTATCCCTTATAACCGGTGCTATGTATGAGCCCATGCCCGCCAAACTCGATCTAATGAGCTGGGCAGCAATTTTATACGCATCGATTTTCTGCACTGCCGGTGCCTTCGTAATTCAAAATATCGCACAAAAGTACACCACTTCTACCCATGCAGCGGTGATTATGTGTATGGAATCGGTTTTTGCAGGGGTTTTTTCTTATATTTTCTGGCACGAGCCCATTACATTAAAAACCCTTTCGGGATTTTTTCTGATTCTGGCCGGTGTTTTAATTACCGAACTTTTACCCACAGGTAAAATGAAGAAGGCTGACCTTCCGGGCTAATCTCCGTCGATATGCCTCAGGGAAAAGGATGAGATAAGCCCGCATACCAGGAAAATTTCGGCAAAAAGGAACATAATTATATATGAAAAATTTTCGATTATTACCCCTCCCAGCAGAGGGAGAAAAGTAGTGGGAGCGGTAAGGGTATTAATCAATCCAATATAAAGAGGTCTTTTCTCCTCGGGGGCTATTTTAAGTAAGTAATTGAAAATGCCTACCCATATTCCGCTGTTAGTGGCGCCGATGAGCATAAAGATCATAATGTAAAGCGGTATATATGGTAAATGTTTTAAAAATAGCAAATTTGATAATAGTGCCAGAACGGGCGGAAGTGTAATGAGGTAACCGGTAATTTTTATAACCTTTTTACTTCCGAATATATCGTTGACCCTGCCGAAAATTAACCCGGCGATAATGAAGCCCACCATCTGGAAAGAAACAAATATCCCCACCATATCTTCGGGAAGTCCAAGATTTGTCCTCGCATAGGTAATATAAAAGGGAAGCGGTAAAAAGAAAAACCTGAAAAGGGTGTTAACCAGGATAAGCCTGGAAAAGTCCTTATCGCTTTTAAAAACCAACGGAATGCCTTTCAGATATTCTGCTAAGCTCGGCGCATTGTTTGTTTTACTTTTTTCATCCTCTATTAAGCGGGAAAAGGAAAAAAATGAAAGGAGTGCAAAAAGCAGCGCTAAGGAGAATATTATTATGTAATTATATGGAAAAATTATGGTCTTAACGTTTAAAATACCTTTTATAATAAAACCCGTTAAAAATGAAAGGCTACCGCTTAAAAACTGAGTTTTAGAATAGTAGCGCCCCCTCATAGGTACCGGTATGGATTTAGCAAAAAGGTCAATCCACGGGACCCCTGTTATCCCATCGGCAAAGGACATAAGGGTAAAAAATAAGAAAAATAAAATAAGAGCTAAGTTGGGGGTTTTTACCGCCAGAAATGCCGATAATATTATTGATAAGAGAGCAAACCTGTACAAAATTGCACCGATTAAGACGAGCGGTTTTTTATAAGGGAGGCCCTCGGCCCTCCTGGCTACCAGCAGCTGGGGCAAAAACCATCCGCAGTTTCGTATGGTGGTAGTAAGTCCTATAAGAACCGGAGAAGAGGTCAGCATGCTGACAAAAGAAGGTATGATGGTGCCCGGATCTATAAAGGATGTAGAGATATTAAAAAAAATTGAATCGTAGCTTAAAGCATTGAAGTTATTTTTTACTTTTTTTTCCTTGAGGTTGTATTGTTCCTGCAGATTTTGCAATTTTTATCCCCCCCGATATTTCAGTATAACATAAATTAAAAAGGGCGGATACCCTAATTATTTTTTAAATTTCGTATTTTAATTATTTTATTGAAGGATAAAGTTTTTTTTTGTAGAATAATTTAAACTAAGGATTATTACGGGAGTGAGCATGGTGTTATTTGAAGTAAAAAGTGTTAAGGAAGCGGTTAATATCATAGAAGAAAATATAAATATTACCGATAAAGGTTTTGAAGAAGTGGATTTATTTGAAGCAGCAGGCAGGGTGGTTTATTCGGAAGTACAGGCCACGGAAGATGTTCCTGCCTTTAATAGATCCACGGTAGACGGTTATGCGGTAATTGCTAAGGATACCTTCGGTGCCGGCGAAGTTGTACCCGCTATACTTGAAGTGATCGGTGAAGTAAGGATGGGTGAAAAAACGGAACTAAAAATAAGTCCGGGGCAGGCTGTAAGAATTTCTACCGGAGGAATGCTTCCCGAAAATTCCGATGCGGTCGTTATGCTTGAATATACACATCCCCTTGATGACAAAACACTGCTTATTGAAAAACCGGTAGCTCCCTT
>Ga0207431_10215_pt1 | contig 10290 bp, 10 predicted proteins | sample YelNats1bottle14_FD_187546 | JGI IMG/M metagenome (GOLD analysis project Ga0207431, IMG submission 187546) | Hot spring thermophilic microbial communities from Obsidian Pool, Yellowstone National Park, USA - site 1 bottle 14 (SPAdes) (version 2) | ecosystem: Environmental > Aquatic > Thermal... | reverse complement strand
TAATATGTCAAATTATTGACACAAATATATAGAAAATTATGATAGGTGATTCAAAAATTATAGAAAATATCTATTGTTTAATTTTTGGCATGCAATTTGCATGTTAAATAATAAAAATGGAGGTGATAAAATGGGGGATATTTTTAGAATATATTTAAAAATGCATGCAGGTGCACCTTGTAGACCGGTAGTTAATGTTGGAGATGAGGTAAGAAGAGGACAACTAATTGCAGAACCACAAGGATTAGGCGCAAAAATTCATACAAGTGTAGATGGAAAAGTTGTTGTAGTAAATGAAAGATATATAGAAATAGAAGCTTATAAAGTACAAACAGATGAATATGTAAAAATAAAAGAATGCGACAGTATATGGGAATATGCCTATGAAGCAGGAATAGTTGGCGCTGGAGGAGCAGGTTTTCCAACATATATTAAACTTCAAAGCAAATTAAATGGAGGCTATGTAATTGCAAACTGTGTTGAATGTGAACCTATACTTCACCATAATATTTACCTTATAGAAAAGGAACCAGAAAAGATAGTAAGAGGTATAAAATATGCAATGCAGTCAACTGGGGCTTCCAAGGGTTATATAGCAATTAAGGGAAAAAATCAAAAGGCTATTGAAAGATTGAAAGAAGCAATTAAAGATAGTGACAATATAGAAATAAAGATGCTTCCAGATATGTATCCTATGGGAGAAGAAAGAGCAATAATTCATGAGATCTTTGGTAAATGGCTTGAACCAACACAATTACCATTAGATGCAAATTGTGTTGTATTAAATACAGAAACATTATACAACTTAACTGAAGCAGTAGAGAATAGAAAGCCAGTTATAGATAAGGATGTAACTGTAGCTGGGAAATTAGTTAATGGGTTAGGGCCACATGTGATGCTTAGAGTTCCTATTGGAACATCAATTAAGAAATTAATTGAAAAATGTGGTGGAATAGATGGAGAATATGGAGAAGTAATTATAGGTGGTCCTTATACAGGAAAGGCAGAAGAATTGGAAGAATCATTTGTAACAAAGGTATCAGGTGGAGCAATTGTTACAATTCCACTTCCAGAATTTAAAGGTAAGATAGGGCTTTTAGTCTGTGCCTGTGGAGCAGATGAAGCAAGACTTAGAGATATTGCAAGTAAGATGAAGGCAGAAGTTGTAGGTGTTACTAAGTGTAAGAATGTAGTTGAAGTTAGAGGTACAAATAAATGTTTAACACCTGGAGATTGTCCAGGACAGGCACAGGCTGTTATGTATTTAAAAAAGCAAGGAGCAGAAAGAATATTAGTTGCTAACTGCAATGATTGTACAAACACAGTTATGGGATGTGCACCAAAGTTAAACATTCCAGTTTATCATCATGTTGACCATGCGTTAAGAACGATGGATATGCCTATACCAAGAAGGCTTCCAATAGATAAAAAATAAAAGGAGGTAGAAAAGTATGTCAATGAGTGCAGAAAAAGCTCAGAAGTTATTAAATGAGCCTGCAATTGTATGTTGCAGAACTGAAGAAGGAACAATAATTTCTGCAGATAATTTAGAGGATCCAGAAATATTTCCTGATTTAATTGATTCAGGACTATTAACAATACCAGCTGATTGCTTAAAAGTTGGTGAGGTGCTAGGTGCTAAACTTTTAAAAACAATAGATGCTTTAACTCCACTAACTCCAGATCTATTAGAGGGAGTTAAGGCTACTTCTGTAAAGAATGAAAGCAAATTAGATGTAAATGCTAAGGCAGTTTTAAAGGTAAACAAGAAGGCAAATGAAATAATTACTGAAAAAGATTTAGAAAACCCAATTAACTTTGAAAAGCTTGAGGACTCACTTTTAATAAAGTTAACTGATGAGGTGTTAACTGTGGGTGAAGTTCTTGGAAAGAAGTTAGCTAAGGATGTACCTGCATTAACTCCAGTTAAGGCAGATATGCTTGAAGGATATGTGGCACCAGCTGTTGAGGAAGTTCAGCAAGTATCAGGAATTATGCCACAATCCACAGGCACATTAAAGATTAAGATAGCAGAAGGTAAGGGAATAGATATAGAAATTCCTTTATTTGCACCACAAGCTGTTCCAGCTGTTCAAAAGAAAAATGAAGTTGTTGCATTAAAAAATGATTTAGTAGAAAAGACAGAAGTTCAAGCTAAAAAGGAAGAAAAGGTTGAAGAAAAAGTAGTAAGAAAGCTTATTAGAAAGCATTATAAGATAACAGACGTAAAGTTTGGACCAGAAACAAAGATTGAAGGAACTGTATTATATATAAGAGAAGATATCTGTAAGGATGCTCTAAAGGTAGATCATCTAGTAAAGGACATTAAAATAGATATAATTACTCCAGATAAATATAATACTTACAGTGAAACAATAATGGACGTTCAACCAATTGCAACTAAAGAAAAGGATTGCAAGCTAGGTACTGGAGTAACAAGAGTTCTTGATGGTGTTATAGTAATGGTAACAGGTACAGATGAAAAGGGTGTTCAAATAGGAGAGTTTGGTTCTTCAGAAGGAATATTAGAAGAAAACATAATGTGGAATAGACCAGGTGCTCCAGACAAAGGTGAAATATTTATAAAGACACAAGTAGTTATAGCTGAAGGAACTAACATGGAAAGAGTTGGTCCTCTTGCAGCTCACAAAGCTACTGACTATATAACTCAAGAAATAAGAGATGCTTTAAAGAAATTAGATGATAGTCTAGTTGTTGAAACAGAAGAATTAGTTCAAAAGAGAAGACCAGGAAAGAAGAAGGTAGTAATTGTTAAGGAAATAATGGGTCAAGGAGCAATGCATGACAATATAATTCTACCTGTTGAACCAGTTGGAGTATTAGGTGGTAAGCCAAATGTTGACTTAGGTAATGTTCCGGTTGTTCTTTCACCACTTGAAGTATTAGATGGTGGAATTCATGCATTGACATGTATAGGACCTGCATCAAAGGAATGTTCAAGACATTACTTTAGAGAACCACTTGTAATTGAGGCTATGAACGACCCAGAAATAGACCTTTGTGGAGTTGTATTTGTAGGAAGCCCACAAATCAATAGTGAAAAGTTCTACGTATCAGAAAGACTTGGAATGTTAATTGAAACTATGGACGTTGATGGTGCAATTGTAACAACAGAAGGATTTGGAAATAACCACATTGACTTCGCAAGCCACATAGAACAAATTGGTATGAGAGGTGTTCCAGTAGTTGGTATGTCCTTCTGTGCAGTACAAGGAGCACTAGTTGTTGGTAATGAATATATGAAATACATGGTAGACTTAAATAAGTCTGAACAAGGTATAGAAAATGAAGTTTTAGCATGCAATACATTATGTAAAGAAGATGCAATAAGAGCACTTGCGATGTTAAAGACAGTAATGGCTGGTGAAGAAGTTAAGGCACCAGAAAGACAATGGAATCCAAATGTAAAGGAAAATAACCTAGAGTTAATAGAAAAAGCTTATAACACAAAGATAGAAAGAGTAGAAAATGAAACATCAATTCCTATGAGCCAAAAGAGACTTGAAAAATATTCAACAAAGTAAGGTGTAAAAGATGAAATATGCTGACAGAATAATAGAGATGTATGGAATTATAACAAAAATAGAGGATGGTGCTGTAACTTTAGATTTAAAGGGAAGATTAGGATATATGAAGGTACCTATGAGGATGTTAATTACTGACTACCCATTAAAGGTTGGTCAGGAGGTAGGTTTTAAAATGAGCTTCCTTGAGGTTATATCACCAGAACCTAACTTAAAATATGTTAAAAATATAGAAAGAAAGGAAGGGAAAGAAGAATGAGCTTAACAGTTGTTAAGGGGTTACAATCAGAAATATATGTACCAATAACTCCTCCACCTGTTTGGGCTGAAGTTACAAAACCACTAAAGGAAATGAAGGTAGCTTTAGCTACAGCAGCAGGAGTACATTTAAAGTCAGATAAAAGATTTAATCTAGCAGGTGACTTTACCTTCAGAATTATACCAGGGGACTGTAATTCACATGATCTTATGGTATCCCATGGTGGATATGACAATGGTGATGTAAACAAGGATATAAACTGTATGTTCCCAATTGATAGACTAAGGGAATTAAAGGCAGAAGGATTTATCAAGGAGGTTGCTGAAACTCATATAGGCTTCATGGGTGGAGGTGGAAACCAAGATAAATTCAAAAATGAAACAGGACCACAAATTGCAAAGATTTTAAAGGAAGAAGGAGTTGACGCTGTTGTTCTAACTGCTGGCTGAGGTACCTGCCACCGCTCTGCTGTAATTGTACAGAGAGCGATTGAGTCGGTAGGTATACCGACTATAATAATAGCAGCTTTACCACCAGTAGTTAAGCAAAACGGAACTCCAAGAGCAGTTGCTCCACGTGTTCCAATGGGGGCTAATGCAGGTCGTCCAAACGACCCAGAAATGCAAAGAAACATCCTAAGAGATGCATTAATTCAATTGGTTGAAATTCAAACTCCTGGAACAATAGTTCCACTTCCATATGAATATATAGCTAAGGTTTGATTTAAAGGCCCCCTTTTTAGGGGGCTCAAAATAAAAAATAGGAAGTGGTGTTATGGATGAGAGGGAATTAAGAAGACTAGTCATTAAGGCTTTTCATGTTGTAAATGTTAAATTTTCAACAAAAACTTTCATTGATTTAAAGTCAAAAACTCTTTATATTGACGAAAATATTTTAAATAATTTAAGTAAAGACAGCGACATTATTAAAGATGCAAAGTTATCAATTATAGAAAGGGATAATAGAAATATTTTTGTTAATTCTATATTAGATTTTAGCCCTATTGCAACAAAGGTACTTGGAAATTTAGGAGAAGGTATTACGCATGTGTTAACAGGAGTTTGTTGTATGCTTACGGCAGTCGATGAAGAAGGCGTACAAGTTGCAGAATTTGGATCATCTGAGGGAATTTTAAGTGAACAAGTAGTGTTTAATAGAGCTGGAACGCCATCGGATGATGATATAATAATTCATTTAGATGTTACATTAAAAAAGGGACTTGGAACTGTAAGGAAAGGTCCAACAGAAGCACATAAATTATTTGATTTAGTAATACAGGAAGTAAGAAAGTGTTTAAAGAAATTAAATGGAAAAGACTGTGATGAAAAACACGAATATGTAGATAAAATTCAAAAAGGAAAAAAGAGGGTTGTAATCATAAAGCAAGTAGCTGGACAAGGTGCCATGTATGATACGTTGTTTTTACCTAATGAACCAGCGGGATTTGAAGGTGGTCGTTCAGTAATTGATATAGGGAATGTTCCAATAATATTAAGTCCAAACGAATTTAGAGATGGTGCATTAAGAGCAATGCATTAGGTGGTGATGATATGGGAGTTGGTCCATCGACAAAGGAAACTACATTGCACCATTTCAGAGATCCATTGCTTAAGGTTGTATCAGAGGACAAGGATATCGATTTAGTAGGAATAATGATAGTAGGTACACCACAGGAGAATGAAGATAAGTATTTTGTAGGCAAGATGGCAGCAAGATGGTGTGAGGCAATGAGAGTAGATGGTGTAATAATTTCGGTTGACGGCTGGGGAAATAGCCATGTAGATTATGCAAATACAATAGAGGAGATAGGTAAAAGAGGAATACCAGTTGTAGGATTAAGTTTCATAGGAACTCAAGCTCAATTTGTTGTAAAAAATAAATATATGGACACAATAGTCGATTTCAATAAATCTAAGGAAGGAATTGAAACAGAAGTTGTTGGCGAAAATAATGTGACTGAAATAGATGCAAAAAAGGCATTGGCTTTGTTGAAACTAAAAATGAAAGGAGAGAGATAATATGAAGTCTATTAAATCCATCTATGCGGTTGATTCCCATACAATGGGTGAACCGACAAGAATTATTGTTGGTGGGATACCAAAGATACCAGGGAATACAATGCCGGAGAAGAAAAAGTATTTAGAAGAACATATGGACCATATAAGAACTGCAGTTATGCTTGAACCAAGAGGACACAATGATATGTTCGGTTCTATAATTACTGAACCTACAAACAAAGAAGCGGATTTAGGAATAATATTTATGGATGGTGGCGGATATTTAAATATGTGCGGCCATGGTTCAATTGGTGCTGCTACAGTTGCAGTAGAAACTGGAATGGTAGAAGTTAAGGAACCATTTACAGAAATAGTTCTTGAAGCACCAGCAGGATTAGTAAAGGCAAGAGTAAAAGTTGAAAATGGAAAAGCAAAAGAGGTTTCAATAGTAAATGTTCCATCATTTCTTTATAAATCTGATGTTGAAGTAGAGGTTAAAGGTCTAGGTAAAGTTACTCTTGATATTGCCTTTGGCGGAAGCTTCTTTGCTTTAGTTGATTCAACTCAATTAGGAATACAGATTTCTCCAAATAATGTACAAAAACTAGTTGATGTTGCACTAAAGATAAGAAAGGCTGTTAATGAATCAGTTGAGATACAGCATCCAACTCTTTCACATATCAAAACAGTTGATCTTGTAGAGATATATGGGCCACCTACTAAGCAAGAAGCAACACTAAAGAATGTTGTAGTTTTTGGACAAGGTCAAGTTGACAGATCTCCATGTGGAACAGGTACAAGTGCAAAGATAGCTACATTATATGCAAAAGGAAAATTAAAAATGAATGAAGAGTTTGTTTATGAGAGCATTTTAGGAACGATGTTTAGAGCTAGAGTAATTGGAGAGACAAAAGTAGGAGACTTTAATGCGGTAATACCAGAAATTACGGGTAGTGCTTATATTACAGGCTTTAATCACTTTGTTATAGATCCTGAAGATCCTGTAAAGTATGGTTTTATACTTAAATAAATTAGTGTTAAAAATATTTAAATATTCAGAAGTATGAAATTTAACAAAGTCTATGTTACAATATTAGTGTATAAATTTATAAAGAAAGGGGAATTATAAATGGTTAATTTTGTGTTGGGCTTATTGGTTGTATTGGCAGTTATTTTTACTTACTTCTTTGTAGTTGACGTAAGAAGGAAGATGAAGGAAGGGGAACTAGAGAAGGGTAACTTTTGGGCTTTAAGTGGAGTAGGATTTGTTACAAACTTTTTTGACACATTAGGTATAGGAAGTTTTGCTCCAACTACTGCACTATTCAAATTTTTCAATTTAACAGAAGATAGAACAATACCAGGAACTTTAAATGTTTCAATGACAATACCAGTTATATTAGAAGCTTTAATATTTATAAGAGTAATTGAAGTTGAGCCAGTTACTTTAATTTCAATGCTTGCTGCTGCATCAATAGGTGCAGTTATAGGAGCAGGAATTGTTTCAAAGCTTGATGCTAAGAAGGTTTCACTTGGTATGGGAATTGCTCTTGCAGTTGTAGCTTTAGTTATGCTTGCAGGACAATTAAAGTTATTCCCTGTAGGTGGAGATGCAATTGGATTAACAGGTGGAAAGCTAATCTTAGCAGTTATAGCAAACTTTATACTAGGAGCTCTTATGACAATAGGTATAGGTCTTTATGCTCCATGTATGGCTCTTGTATATGCATTAGGAATGAGTCCAAAGGTAGCCTTCCCAATAATGATGGGTTCATGTGCCTTCTTAATGCCAGCTGCATCAATTAAATTTATAAAGGAAGGAGCTTATGACAGAAAAGCATCAATTGCCATAACTATATTTGGTTCAATAGGTGTTCTAATTGCAGCATATATAGTAAAGGAATTACCACTATATTGGTTAAAATGGCTTGTTATAGTTGTTATAACATACACTTCAATTACAATGTTTAGATCAGCTAAGAAATATCAAAATAAAGATGTAACAATGTAATCAATAGACATAATTTAATATAAAACAACAATACCATGAACAGTATTTGTTCATGGTATTGTTGTTTTTATAACGCAAATTCTTATGAAATAATTCCTTCTTAAATTTTTGTAATTGAATAAAAACATTCTGTACATTGTATTTAAAATGTGGTATCATATAAAATGTCTGAAATTTTTAACATTTTAAAAGGGGGTAACACTATGACACAAACAAAGAGGCATCCAGCCGGCTTTTGGTTGGTATCAACCATCCAAATGTTTGAAAGATTTAGCTACTACGGCATGAGAGGACTCTTGATGCTGTTTTTGACAACTGAGGCTTTAAAGGGCGGTTTAGGACTAGATAAGGCAACAGCTGCAACTATTTATGCAAATTTTACAATGTTTGTCTATTTTGCTCCACTTTTAGGGGGATACGTTGCAGATAAGTTCCTAGGAAAAAGAAACACATTCTTTATTGGTTCAATAATGATTTTCTTAGGGATGTTTGGACTATTTATTGCTAACACAAAAATGATGGTTTATATTGCACTTATTCTTATAACTTTAGGAAATGGATTCTGGAAACCTAATATTACATCTATTGTTGGAGATTTCTATGATGACGATGACCCAAGAAAAGACGGTGCATATTCAATATTCTACACATTTATAAACATTGGTGCCTTTATTGCTCCACTTGTTTGTGGTACACTTGCAGAAAAGACCTTTGCTGTAACTAATGGTACAGAGGTTATAAGCTACGGTTATAAATATGGATTTTTAGCTGCAGGTATTGGAATGTTGATTGGAACAATAATTTATCTAGTTTCATATAAAACTTTACTTGGTGATGTAGGCAAACTAGGATTTGTAAAAACTTCTATAGAAGAAGTTGCAGCCACTGAGACTGTGGTTGAAAAGAGACCTTTAACTACGCAAGAAAAGAAGAGGGTTGCAGCAATTTTTATTCTTTCACTTTTCGTAATTATCTTCTGGGCTGGATTTGAACAAGCTGGTTCAAGTTTAACTATATACACAAATGATTTTATAAATAGAAATGTTGGGGGATTTGAAGTTCCAACAAGCTGGTTCCAATCAATTAATCCATTCTTATGTATTGTTTTAGGACCAACATTTGCTTGGTGGTTCGTTCAGCTTTCTAAAAGACCAAAGGGAGATATACCAACCCCAACAAAGATGGGATATGGTTTAATTATCCTTGGTTTAGGGTTTGCTCTAATGGTTGGAGCAGCATTACAAAGAGGAAATTCACCTGATCCTTCAATAAAGGCAAGCATTATATGGTTAATTGGTGCATACGTACTTCATACTGTAGGTGAAATGTTCTTGTCTCCTGTTGGTTTATCAATGGTAAGTAAGTTAGCACCAAAGCAAATTGCAGCAATAATGATGGGAGCATGGTTATTTGCAACAGGTTTTGGTAACTATATTGCAGGTAAATCAGCTGCATATGTAGAGACTTGGGGTGGATTACAAGTATTTGGCTTTGTAACAGCTGTTACAATTGGAGCAGGAATATTACTTTGTCTAATAAGTCCATGGGTACAAAAATTAATGGTTGAAGAATAAAGATTAATAATTTATTATAAAAGATAAGTCACACTAAGGTGTGACTTATCTAATTATTGTAGCTTTTACTTAAATTGTAGACATTTTTTCAAAATATTCGTATAATAAAGTTGACTAAAAAAAGATAGGGTGATAATTATGCCAGTAACAATAAATGATGTTGCAAAAGAGGCTGGGGTATCTATTACTACAGTATCAAGAGTTATAAATGGTAACTACCCCGTAAAGAAGGAAACTAGAGAAAGGGTTGAAGCTGCTATAAAAAAGCTCAATTTTCAACCAAATCCAATTGCAAGAAGTCTTGTTAGTCGAAAGACAAATAGCATTGGAATTGTTGTTCCAAGTATAACAAATATGTATTTTACTGAGGTTGTTGACGGAATTGAAAAATATGCAAGAGATCATGGTTATGATATATTTTTGAATATAACACATGGTAAACACAAGGATGAATTAGATGCTGTAAATAAATTTATTGAAAGATATGTTGATGGTATAATAGTTGTAGACCCTCAAACAGAAAATATACTGTCAGGTTTTTATAACGATGTTGTTGGTGAAATTCCTGTTGTTTTTGTAAATGGATATCATGAAAATATAGATTTAAGTTTTGTTATAAGTAATGAAGAAAAGGGTTTTACTGCTGCACTAAAATACCTATATAAAAGTGGACATAAAAATATTATATTTATTAGAGGAGATAGAAGTTATTCTTATGACATTAAAGAGAATATATATAGAAAGTTTGTAAAAGGTATTGGAAGTAGAGAGATAGTTATTTCTGTTAATGCAGGAAACAGTATTGAGGTTGTTGAAAATACAAAAAATGCTTTAATAAAATTTTCAAATGATATAAAATTAGGATCTGATTATACTGCCCTTATAGCATGTAATGATCTTATGG
>Ga0207431_10211_pt1 | contig 10450 bp, 5 predicted proteins | sample YelNats1bottle14_FD_187546 | JGI IMG/M metagenome (GOLD analysis project Ga0207431, IMG submission 187546) | Hot spring thermophilic microbial communities from Obsidian Pool, Yellowstone National Park, USA - site 1 bottle 14 (SPAdes) (version 2) | ecosystem: Environmental > Aquatic > Thermal... | reverse complement strand
TAATTGCTGAAGCAACAAGGTTACAAAAACTTTAGTAAGTAAAATAAAGCTATAGAAAATGAATCTTTTAAAATATGGGCAGGCATTTTTATATTGCTTGTGCCAAACGAAGAGTTTAAAAAAGGTAAGCACGAGGGAGTTTTAAAGAAGTTTTTCAAGTTGCTGGCTCCACAGAAGAGTCTGCAATTGAATATTTTTGCATTGTCTATTGTATACACCTTGTTGGGGATAGCGGCAGCATTTTATTGCAAATTTTTGATGAATGATGTAATACCAAATCTTTTGAAAAATACGCTTCATGTTATAGCAGCAGGTACAATACTGATTACGCTATTTAAGGTGATATTAGGAGCCTTCAGGGTAAGGCTTTTGATACATTTGAGTCAGAGATCGGATATTAAACTGATGCTTCGGTTTATGAACATGTGATAAAGCTTCCGATAAGTTTTTTGGCAGCAGGAAGATAAGGGATGCGGTATCAGGTGTAACGCTGACACTAATGATGGACAGCATAATGGCACTGGCAGGCGCAAGTATTTTATACCTGCAAAATTAAATGTTACTTTTTATAGCGCTTGTGATGGTTTTGCTATATGTAGCAGTAGTGTTTGGATTTAACAGGGTATTGAGGGAAGCGAACAGGCAGGAAATGGAAGACAATGCAATTTTAACTTCATATTTGGTCAAGTTTGTAAAGCTATTAAAAGATGTGTTTATAAGGTAGCGAATTTAAACAATTTGCAAAGTAATATAAGCACCGCAATAGCAGGGATAGGTGTTATAGTGATAATATGGGCAGCAACAAACAATGATAAATGGGCAGATGAGCACAGGAGAGTTGTTCATGTTCAATGTCCTGGATACTTTTCAAGAATTTTGTGTTTCCAATTTATAGTGAAATGGTGGTTATCTCTCCTACAAATGAAATACTCGCTCGCTTAACTATCCATCACAACAATCCCTATGTATCATCATCTCAAGCCACAGGACATTACCGCAAAATCCTCTCCCGCTTCTTTAATTGTCGGTGGTGGGTTTTGGAAGTGACCATGAGGGATGGAAACAGATCGTTTTGCTGTAATGCTTCCAACGTAGTGTAAATTTTGGTGTTTTAGAAGTGAGTATAATTGATGGAAACTTTTGAAATCAAGCGTTTCAAGCCCATTTTGAATTTTTCTTATGTTTTAGCAGTGAGTATGAAGGTTTGAAACAGCAGGGGTTCCTGTGTTATAATAAAAGCGGAAAGCGAAGTTTTAGAAGTTGACTATAAGGGATGGGAACGAAGAGGCGAGAGAAGAAGATGATGAGTGTAGAAAATGGTGTTTTAGAAGTGACTATGAGGGATGGAAACGGGTAATTTTCGAAGAACACACTTCCTATTGGAGACCTTGCATCCGGTTTTAGAAGTGACTACGAGGGATGGAAAAAATCCACTACCACTTCGCCGGTTGTTTGTCTGTGGTCATTTGTTTTGGAAAAGACTGTGAGGGATGAGAAGTCTGAAATGGTTAGGAGATTTTGTTTTAGAAGGGACTAAGAGAAAAGTAGCCTGTGAAAATTGACAATACCAAAAAAATAAATGCCCTGGTGTTTTTCACCAGGGTGGTTTGGTTTGTTTTGGTTACGGAATCATATTTCCTGCTGCAATGTAAAGGCTGTACCACTCTTCTCTTGTAAGATCAACATTTTGTGCTTGTGCAATCTTTTTTAATCTTTCTGGATTTGTTGTTCCAACGATTGGTTGAATCTTTGCTGGATGTCTCAAAATCCAAGCAATGGCGATTGCTTCTTTTGAAACGCTATATTTGTTTGCCAAATATTCTAATTTAGCGTTTAAATCATGGAATAATGGGTTGTCTATAAATACCCCCTGTATGTTTCCGTATTCGTTGCCGTATTGGAATGGAGACCATGCTTGAATTGTTATTCCTTTCAGCCTGCAGTATTCAAGGATACTCCCGTCTCTATTAATTGCTTGATGGAATTTTGTGTTTGCAAATATACCAGAGTCAATCATTCCTGTATTCGTCAAGCTTAGTTGAAGTTGGTTGGTTAATAATTTGTAGTTCACTGCACTGCTCAGCAATTCAATTTGCATGGAATTGAAATTGCTAACTCCAAAGTATCTCACGTACCCTTTCGAATGAACGTAACTGAAAGCCTCGGCAATTTCTTCTGGTTCCATCAGTGTGTCTGGTCTGTGTAAAAGCAAGACATCGATGTAATCTGTATCCAATCTTTTAAGTGCTCTTTCAACAGATGTGATGATGTGTTCTTTTGAAAGGTCATAGAACCCGCTTCTGATGCCACACTTTGTTTGGATTATTACCTTATCACTTGATATTTCCAAATTTTTTAGTGCTTGAGCAAATACTTCTTCAGATTTCCCTCCACCATAGATATCTGCGTGGTCGAAGAAGTTGATACCAAGCTCAAGAGATGTAGCAATTAGCCTTTCTACCTCTGGGATTGGCTTATCCCAAATTCTCATACAGCCAAGCCCGATAACTGGAACATCAAGTTCGTTACCGAGTTTCATTCTTTCCATTTCCAATCTCTCCTTCGTGAATAATGATATTCTCTACTCATATTATACCTCTTGAAACGGTTACAGTTCACAAGTAACGCACAGCTAAGTACAACCGATTAGCGATAAATAAATATCTGATTTACAATTTTCTTATTCTTTCACGTTCTCATTTATGTTTTCAAAATGATTATGGTATAATTGTGTATACTAATAATCTCATTACAAGATTTCTAAAAAGATTATATGCTAAAATATAGTTATGCTGGTTTCAAAATTATGAACAATAACCTTTTTGTAAATTTTTGTAAATTGTTGCAATTTGGCATGTGGAGGTGAAAGAATGACTCAGTGTGTGAATTTGGAAGGTAGTATGAAAAATCGTAGCGTTGCTGAGATAGTGAGAGAAAACCCAAATAGAAACTACTTCATATCCGCATCCGCTGGTACAGGGAAGACTTACACGCTGACGAACTACTACATAGGAATTCTCGAGTGCTATGAAGAGACTGGAGAAAGTGATATTGTTGATCGTATTGTAGCGGTTACGTTTACAAACAAGGCTGCAAATGAGATGAAGGATCGCATTGTTCGAGAGATACAAAATAAGCTATCGACTCTTACTGAAAATGATAAAACCTATAGATACTGGAAGGAAGTTTATCGGAATATGTCAAGGGCTATAATCTCGACAATAGATAGCTTTTGTCGAAGAGTGCTTATAGAACAGAACGTCGAGGCAGGTGTAGATCCGAATTTCAAAATAATAAACGAGCTAAAGCAAAGAAGGTTGATTGATAGAGCTACACAAAAAGCTATCCAGATTTCGTTCGAGATATATGATGTTGTTGAGAAAGGGGAGAAGTACTCTGAGAAAGTTACGAACTATTTATACGGTCTAACAAAAGAAAGGGCAGATCGGATAAGAACTCTCGCAGATGAACTTGCCAAAAGCAAGGACGATATATTCTTACTCTTCGATGTTTTTGGAGATATATCGGAAGTTTCAAGAAAAATAGCGTCAGTTGTTATGAACTGGCGTTTAGAACTGAATGAATCAAGAGTCAGTGAAAGACTTTTGGAAGTTTTTGAAGAAGCTGGTGGTGCACTGAGAGCATTCAGGACAATATCTCTCATTGCAGCTGAATTGTATGAAGCGGAGACACTGGACAACTTTGAATATGATTTCAAAGGTGTACTTGAGAAGACTCTGAAAGTACTTGAGAACACTTCTATAAGGGAGTACTACCAACAGAGATTTAAATATATCATAGTTGACGAATTTCAGGATACAAATGAACTACAAAGGAAAATATTCGATTTGATACACACAGACAATAACTATATATTCTATGTTGGTGATAGGAAGCAATCAATTTACCGTTTCCGAGGTGGAGATGTTTCGGTCTTTATAAAGACTATGCAGGACTTTGAAAGAAAAATCAAAGACGAAAATAGAACTGATTACAAAATGTTATCTTTAAATGTGAATTACAGATCCCACCCTGAACTTATAGATTATTTTAATCACATGTCTCAAAGTACGATTTTCAATAATGTAATCTACGAAGAGCTTACTAAAGGTCAAGATAGTTCAAAGAGTAATAGCGAATCGAAACGTTCTAAGGAGTATCAGTTTAATACGGAAAGTGTGATATTAGATGATGAGGACGAGATAGTGGGTACAGATGGCGACATATACATCCACGAAGTTTTCAGACTTCGCTATCCTGAGCTTTACGAAAAGCTGTGGTTTATAGAAGAAGATGACAAATCAAATGCCGCATTTTCACCAGATCTGGGTGAAGTGTTGCCAGGTGATATAAAAAGAGTAAATTACATTACGATTTCTAAGTCGCTTTTGAAAGAGGAGAGCTATATTGGAAATTCAAAATCTGATGAAAGCGAAAGTTCGGACGAATTATTAAAAATGGATGATAGAGAACTTGAAGCATTACACGTTGCCAGAACTATAAAATCCTTAGTTGGAAAAGAGATGACATTCTACGAAAAACAAAATGGTAACTTCTTACCTGTAAGAAGAAGAATTACATACAAGGACTTCGTCATCCTTTCATACAAGCTCCAGAATGTTGAAGATGTCTATAGAGAAGTCTTTGCGAAAGAAGGTATACCGTTATACATCGTCAAAGGTAGGGGTTTTTACAAAAGACCTGAGATAAAAGCAGTTATTTCCGCTCTTTATGTTGTTCAAAACCCTAACAGTAATTACTACTTTACACAGTTCTTCTTCACACCATTTACAGATGAGATTTCAGAAAACACATCTACTAATGAAAGCAATAAGCTGAAGTTGTTCCACAAAATAGTTCTTAGGTACAGAGAATCGAAGGAACAAAACTCCAAGAAATCACTCTTTCAATGTGCAAAAGAGCTTGTCAAAGAGAAGGTTCTGCCGGAGCATATTGAAGGAATGATTAAACTTATTGAAAAATACGATGAGCTAAAATACTACCTGAAACCTGCCGAAACATTGAAGCTTTTTGTTAAAGAGAGCGACTATCTAAGAAAGATTGCACGATATCCAAACTCGAGTCAGAGATTGAGAAATGTAAGGAAGTTGCTCGAACAGGCTACTGAATTCGATGATCAAGCACCAACTTTCTTAGAACTGACAAGATTGCTCGAACGTATTTCAGAAGTTCAAGAAGTCGAAGCATCGGAGATTTCAGAGGAAGAAGACGTTGTAAGGATGATGACTGTCCATGCATCTAAGGGATTGGAATTCAATATTGTCTTTCTCGTGAACAATGATGGGGCTGATAAGAGTGAAGAGAAGACTTTCTTTCCAGAAAGTGATGATGGTGATGGAAGGTATGTTTATATAACCCAGTTTTTGGATAGAGCGCTCAAGAAATTTGAAAGTGCAAAAATCACAAAAGAGTTGGAAAAGGAACTAAAACGAATACTCGAAGCCGAAGTCATTTACGATGAAACGGAAATTTTAAGAAAGATATATGTCGCCATCACAAGAGCAAAAGAGATGCTCTTTGTTGTTGATTTGAAAAAGAATAAAAGTAATGGTATTTCTGCGATAAAGTATCTGACACCTGTCGGATACGAAGAAAATATAAAGATATTCACGAGCCTTGAAGAAATAGAAAAGACGATCGGTAGTAATGAAAGCTACGAATCACAAAACAAGGAGGAACAAGAAAAAGAAACCGCTCAATCGATTGAAGACTTGGAAGCAAAATTTAACAAGGATCTTATCTTTTACGATTTTACACCAATTGCATACAAACGATACATTTCTCCAACATTACTTTACGGTATAAAAGATGAAAAAAGTGATATTGAATCGTTTGATGAATCACACGAAGATTTCGAAAGTACAGAAAGTATCTCAATTACTTCATCTGGTGTATTTGAAGCATCGAAAACTAAGGCAAGACTTGATACACTCAACGTACTACTTGAGAAATCTTCTGAAATCTCAATTGGTAAGCGTATCCATTCGATGCTCGCGAGTGTTACAAGATATGAGCAATTAAAGACCCTTGTTGAAAAGAATATTATACCAGCAGAGATAATCAAAGTTCACATCCTTGAATCACTATTCAATGAGAGCGAAAAGATATTCTCAGAATGGAGATTGGCAAAAAGCATAGATATATACGATGAAAAGTTAAAAGAAAAGAAAAACTATGTACTCTTTGGAGTACCAGATAAGGTCTTTTTGAAGGATGATGAGTTCTACGTTGTCGATTTTAAAAGCACAAACCTTTACAGCGGTTCGGAAGATGTGGAACGCTATAAGTTCCAAATACAATTTTACATGATGCTACTCTCAGACCTTGGCAAAGTCCACTGTGGATATCTCGTGAGTGTCCCAAGAGGGCAAGCATTAAGAATCGAACCACCGAAAGAAGACTTTATTGATGAAATTATCGAGAGGATTTTGAAATTCGAGGAGATGATGGGCATATGAATTCAACAAATACTAAGAAGAATAGGATTGCCTACGTTGTTCCTATAAACAAATCTCACTTTGAGTTCTTATCTCGTCAAATTGCAAAGATTTACGAACAAGACTCTCTTAACTTTCTTTTCATTGGTCCTTCTGGATTTTATGTAAGACAAGTCGCAGATAATGTGGCAAGGCAACTGGGAAAAACGATAAATAGGGATGCTTTCAGGGTTATCAATCAATATGTAACAGAAATTCTTAGGGTGAATAACTACGATGCCGAGGTATTCGATAGAGATTTCTATACGGTTTACGTCACCGATGTTATTGAAAAGATAAGAGAAGAAGCAAAATTTTCAAGTGATAGCCAGAAGGAAATAATACTCAGAACTATTTCAAAATCACCGACAATAATCGAGTATATAGTAGACTTATTCGAAAAAATCTGGGAATTGAATTTGTATGGAGAAAATGATGATTCCGGAAGTGAGTTATCCGGCACGTATGCATTAATCCGCGATATTATGCAAAATCCTACAACGCCATTTGCTGAAATATTGAACGAAATAATCAGAAAGATGGAAGAGTCCGCAGAAAAACTCAAAGGCAGAAAGATATACGACCCGATAAGTGTCTATCGATGGTACGTAGACCAAGCAGAGTACGTTGAACAAGAGAGAAAATATCTTGTAATAAGTGGGTTCTTCGATATCCCTCCACTTATGCGGAAAGCACTTATTAAGATGATGGAAAAGTCAGAAAACGTAATCTTCTTCGTCTGGCAAAGACCTTTAGATTTTTCATTTGATCAACTTGATGAAGTCTACAACTTCCTAAAAGCATCGAGTTTTGAAATCATGGAGGATTTTTGCTCTGCAAAACCTATTTCGTTGCATCAGTTGATTAGGGATACAAATCGCGTAAGGATTCCTGTTGAAAATGAGCTATTCCAATATAACTACGTAGCTTCACAAGTGAAGAAACTTTTACTTAATGGTGTAAAGCCAGATGAGATTGCCGTTGTTGTTCCTTCATCAGCGATAGCCAAAAGACTCATGGAAGAATTTGATGAAGCGAAAATTCCATTCAGATACAGCGGTAAAATTCCCACTACGCAAAGTAAAGTGGTTCAGATCCTCACTCAGCCACTTGAAACTTACTTTAACGAATTCAAAACAGAAAACCTACTCGCAATAATTGAGTCACCATTGATTTTGGATAGAAAGCTTACAATGGATGAAATAGAGGACCTTTTCAGACAATTTGGTTACTACTCCACAAACATTACGCACAGTATCCTGAAAGACAAAGAAAGACGATATGAGATATTCTTTAGGAGTGTTGATAAAGAGATAGAAGAAACCGAGCAAGAAAGAGCGGAAGCGGAAATAGAAGAAGATGTTTACTTTGATAAAATCAAGAGATTGGAACAATTAAAGGAATTTAAGAGTATTATTGAAAAGCTCTTTGCACTACTCGATGAAATAGACCAGAACAGTGGTAAGACAAACTTCTTTGAATGGTATAGAAGCTTTATCTTGAAGTATTCCAAAGAGTTTGCAAAAGCCTTTGAGCAATCTAATGAAACTCATAGTTCAAGAGAAGTAAAAGAAGTTTCACGCAGTCTTGGAAACGAAGTGAATGCCTTTTCAAAGCTTGTTGAGACGATAAATAAGCTCGAAGACTACGTTGGAAAGATTGTTGACATTGGTGAAAGGACGAAGATAGAGAATTGGAAAAAGATATACCGACTGTTAACCGTAATGCTTAACTCTTCAGGATACAGGGAGACGTTTAAATCTGCGAACGTTGTCGACATAGTTGACCTTTCAAATGCAAGATTTATAGGCAAGAGATATAAATTCTTCCTTGAATTTACCGACGATTATTATCCGTCGATGGATAGAATAAATCCCCTACTTTTCAAAACTAATAGTGAAAGGTCAAAGATATACGAAATGATAGAAGAACGAGAGCGAAGAGCCCTCATCCTTTCAATTACATTCAGCAACGAGTCACAATTTGTTGTTCCACTCGCTACAAATACTGGAGATATGCTTGTTCCTTCGAAATATCTTAGTGAATTTGCAAATCTTGATAATGAAGGAAATAAATATGTTCCTACACTCGAAGACATATACTCTGAAATCGACTACGAAATAGAGCAGCTAAAAATCTTAAGGTTGGAGGATTCGTCACAGTTGGGACTTTCTCAAGATACGTTCGTTCTTGGTGGAATAAAAGTAGAAGAATTCAGTTACAACAAAATAAATGCATATATGAAGTGTCCACTGCAATTTTACTTCCAGCAGATAGTTGATATCTACAAACCTGGTGCGGCAATTGAAAACAAAAAAGCGATTTACGATGGTTTAATTGTTCACCGCGTGATGAAGAAGTTCTACGAGCAATTCAAAGAAAAGACTATTTTCGAAGTTGATGAGAATCAGATAATCAATTGGATAGAAGAAGAGTATAGAAACTTCTATTACGAAGGCATATATGCTTACTCGATACCAAGAAGAATGAAAGTCGAAAACATCTCAGAACATCTTTTACCTTTGATGAAGTCGTTTGTACAGGACAAGAAAGTGATGAACATAAAACAAAAAACTATGAATATTTCCGGTTTTTATATTGAAGGCAAACAGGGAGTGGCTAACTCTCGAAAAAGTGATGAACTAATTTCAGAAAGAATCGTAGGGCTTGAATCGGATTTTACAATCTACCACAAAGGATACTCATTTGTTGCAAGGGTAGACCGCATTGACAAAGTGTCGGTTATGACAAATAGAAAGACCAAAACAAATGCGAAAGGCAATAATGCAGTTAACAGTGGAAGCGATGAAGGTGAAGGATACGCAATTCTTGATTACAAATATGCAAATGTCAAAAATTCTCCTATTGAACAGCTGATGTTTTACGATTGGATATTACAAAAATCGGAAGACAGCCCTGTTAATAGCGGTGATAGGGTTTACTTCATACTCTTTTCACTTAAGCCAAAAAAAGACGATGGAAAATACAGTTATGAATATCAATATGCTAAAAGGCAAAAAGAAGAAGATACTCCTAAGATATTCTTACCAGTTGGCAAACGTGGAACAATAACTTCTTATACTCCCTTCGATTATGAAATATTCGAAAAATGGTTAATGGAATTGATAGGAGAAATAACTGAAAAAGGGAATTTTGTACCAATATTCTTAGATGACCGGATGAAATCGTTTATAAACTTAGCAATGGGCAAAGTTGAAGGGAGTGAAATTGAACTCGTTGCACCAGAAGGTTCGAAAAAAACAAGAACTTGCAGAACAGCAAACCCTAAGGGGGGTTCAAATTGCCCGTACGAACCCATATGTTCTATGTTTGAAATTCATGGCGTGAAGTTGAAGAGGGGGTGATATAATAAAACTTAGGGATTGCTTACATCGAGGAGGTGAATTTATGAGAATATGCTTTGACAAGAATTTCCAATTGCACGACCTGATGCAGTATTTAGCACCAAGTGTGATTCAAGTGGGAGATAGAATGAGCGTTGATTTGCATTCGACAAACATTTTGAATTTCATGATGCTTGACCCGATTGACGAATCATTTGAAGAAATTATGGGACTCGAATTAAATTGCATTGAGTATGAGTCAACTGCAAGTGTTGAACTTTTGGAGTTTAGAGACCTTGTCAAACTCGACGAAAAAAATTTCGAGAAATTCAAAGTGGCAAATGTTGTTGCGCTTTATATGAAAAATCAAAAACTCTCAAACGAGCCCAGATTTTTGAAGGTCGAGAATTCTTTGTATGGAGTAGAGGTTGTCTTAAGTATTGAACAGAAGTTTTTGCTTAGTCATTCTGAATTCTTTGCTCACAAAGGATTTGTGTTTCTTCTCGATTGCATGATAGCCTCAATGCTTGGGCAACTCATGAAAAATGAATCAGTAAAAATTTCAAGTGCAGAGCCGTTGATGTATCGATTGAATTTGGAGAATATTAC
>Ga0207431_10205_pt1 | contig 10956 bp, 7 predicted proteins | sample YelNats1bottle14_FD_187546 | JGI IMG/M metagenome (GOLD analysis project Ga0207431, IMG submission 187546) | Hot spring thermophilic microbial communities from Obsidian Pool, Yellowstone National Park, USA - site 1 bottle 14 (SPAdes) (version 2) | ecosystem: Environmental > Aquatic > Thermal... | reverse complement strand
GCACCTTATCGAGGGCACAAAAATTTTTGCCGGAGAGTTTTACATAAGAGAATTAATTGGACCCGAACTACAAAGAAAAAAGGATGAGTTAACGGGGCTCAATTTGTGGGAATGAGGTTGTTTTTGATAATAAAGCACTTTGCCGGAAAAATAATATCCGGTAAAGTGCTTTTTATTAAGCAAAGCTTCAAAAAAAATATAAAATTATGAAGGATTTTTACAAAATATGTAGAAAAAATATTTTAAGAGGTGAGTTTATGCCCGGTAGTTTAGAAAAGATCGAAGAAATGACGGATAATTTAAGACCTTCCGAAAAAAAGATAGCTGAATATATCCTTAAAAATCCTAATGAAATATCCGATTTGCCAATAGCAGAACTGGCAAAAAGATGTGGCAGCAGTGAAGCCAGTGTGGTTAGATTCTGCAGAACCCTCGGATTTAAAGGATATCAGGATTTAAAAATAAAAATTTCAGCCGATCTTTCTTTAAGGATGAAAAAAGTTCAGGGATTAATTAACCTGGATGATGATATTGATATCATAGTAACCAAGGTATCCAAAAACAATATGCAAGCAATTGAAAATACAATGGATATTTTGGATAAGAAGGAGATTGAAAGGGCTGCCGATGCTCTAATTAAGGCTAAGAAAATTGATTTCTACGGAGTAGGGGCTTCGGCTATTGTGGCTCAGGATGCAATGCATAAATTTATGCGGATAAATAAAGCCTGCACGGCGTATTTGGATACCCATATGCAGTTGACATCTGCGGCAAATCTTTCGCCGGAGGATGTGGCCGTAGGGATTTCCTATTCGGGCCAGACTATGGATACGGTGGATGCCTTGAGACTTGCAAAAAATGCAGGAGCTACTACTATATGTATAACAAAGTTCGGTCAGTCGCCTATTACAAAATATTCGGATATAAAACTTTTTGTGACTTCCTCCGAGGCGCTTTTCCGGAGCGGAGCTATGGCTTCCCGGATGGCACAGCTTAATGTTATAGATATTCTTTTTTCCATTATTGCCTGCCGGAAATATGATGATATTATAAAGTATTTAGAAAATACCAGCGATGCTGTTTCACTGAGAAAATATTAATTTTTTTTGATGCCATATGAAACAAAATTACAAAAAATATATTAATTATAGAAGAAATATTTCCATTTTATTCTGTGAGGAGGATACTTTGTGATTTATAATTTGTTGAAGATGGGGAAAAATAATAAATTAATTGAAGTTATCGCACCCATTAGCGGAAAGATTATAGAACTTTCAAAAGTGCCCGATAGGGTGTTTTCGGAAAAATTGGTAGGGGAAGGTATTGCTATAGAACCTTATGAGGAGACGGTGGTGGCTCCTTTTAACGGCATGGTGAAACAGATATTTCCTTCAGGGCATGCGGTTTTGATGGAATCCGATACGGGCCTTACCCTGTTAATACATATAGGAATAGACACTATAGACCTTTTAGGAAAAGGTTTCAAAGTGTATGCTTCTGAAAACTCTAAGGTAAAAACAGGAGATGTACTTATAAAATTTGAAAAAGATATGATTACGGGTCTTGGTTATTCCCTTATAAGCCCAGTAGTTATACCCGACGATGCCGATAAAATTAAATATATCAAAGTAACCGAAAAGGAGGTGGTTAAAAGCGGAGAAGATTTATTAATGAAAGTTGCATTAAAATAATTTCAGAAAGGGAGGGTAATTATGTCAAAGGAAAAAACAATGGCGATCGAGATTCTACAAGCACTGGGAGGAAAGGAAAATATAAATTCCATGACAAATTGTATGACCAGGCTCAGGGTTGAAGTAAAGGAAAAAAATAAGGTTAATAAGGAAAAGCTTTCAGCAATTAATGGGGTAATAAAGGTTCTTGAAAGCGATGAAGCTCTGCAAATAGTGCTTGGACCCAGCACCGCTTCAAAGGTAGCGGGAGAACTTTCCAAAGAAGTAAATATTAAATTGGGTGATGCGAGAGAAATAAAAGAGGCTATTAACGAGGCAAATAAAACTTCCTTTAAAATACTATTAAGGCGAATTGCCAGTATATTTATACCCTTAATACCCGGATTAATAGGTGGAGGTTTGATCCTGGGAATAACCAATATGGCTACCAAATTTCAGTGGATAGCCGACAAAAACTTGCTGGCCATGCTGAATTTATTCGGCAGCACCATATTTACATATATGGGAATAATGGTTGGAATGAATACTGCAAGAGAATTTGGAGGATCCCCTACAATAGGAGGAGTGATTGCCGGAATTATTTATAACCCTCTTCTGGCAAATATACAAATTGCCGGGAAAGCACTGATTGCAGGCAGGGGAGGAATTATTTCCGTATTAATAGCGGCTGCCTTTGCTAGCTATTTAGAAAGAAATATTAGAAAAAGAATGCCGAACACCATCGAATTACTTGCAACACCTTTATTTACAATACTTATAGCGGGATTTGCCACCCTTTATATATTGCAACCTGTTGGAGGGATAATTGCCGATACTATTGGAAATGCCGTAAAAGTTGCAATTTCGGGGAAGGCGGGTGTATTTACCGGATTTATTCTTGCCGGCACCTTTTTACCTTTGGTTATGACGGGACTTCATCAGGGTTTAACTCCAATACATGTACAGCTTATAGAATCCACCGGCGTAACCGTACTTCTTCCTATATTAGCAATGGCGGGAGCGGGACAGGTGGGCGCGGCTCTTGCGGTTTATGTAAAAACAAAAAGCAAACAATTGAAGAAAATTATAGAAGGATCCATTTTGGTGGGTATTCTTGGAATAGGAGAACCATTGATATACGGTGTTACTTTACCGCTGGGCAGGCCTTTCATAGGTGCGTGTATAGGCGGGGCATTTGGTGGAGCGTTTCAAGCATTTTTCGGAGTGGGTGCAAAAGGGCTGGGCATATCCGGTATACCCCTTGCGGCATTGATACAACCGGATAAAATAGTTTTTTATTTACTGGGTCTTCTCGTTTCTTATATCGCAGGATTTACCGCTACTTATTTACTCGGTTTCGATGATCCGGCAGATGAAAAAATTAACTCTCAAAATACTTTTACACTGAACATGTAAACGGGGAATAATATGTTTTATGGAATTTCAATCTATCAAACCGATGAATATAAGACAGAAGGCAACATTGAGTATATTAAAAAAGCCGGCGAAATAGGATATAATCTTTTATTCACTTCACTGCATTTGCCCGAGCAGAGTGTTGATTTTGGGGTAATAAAAGAATTTATTAATGTTTTTAAAATAGCAAAAGCTTATAAAATGGCAGTGATTGCCGACATATCTCCTTCTATTTTAAATATTTTTACAGATTTAAAAGAATTTCAGGATATCGGGATAAATATTTTGCGAATTGATTATGGTTTTAGTGCGGATAAAATAGCGAAAATGACTTTAAATAAATATGGTATAAATATTTGCATAAATGCAAGTACCGTTACCCGAATTCTACTGGAAGAATTAAAAAAATTGGGAGCAGATTTTAAAAGAATTTATGCCAGCCACAATTTTTACCCGAGACCCGAGACGGGGCTATCATACAGGTTTTTATTGGAAAAATCGTATCTGTGCAAAGAATACGATCTTCCGGTCATTGCCTTTATACCTTCTCAAAAAGGCAAAAGGGGTCCTCTTTATGAAGGGCTGCCAACACTTGAAATTCATAGACAATTAAAAGCAGAACTTGCAGCAAAACACCTTTTATATGCAGGTGTTATAGACGGTGTGGTATTCGGTGATGCCTACGCTTCCCAAGAAGAATTATTAAAAGTGAGGGCAATTGACCCCGGCGTCATCGAATTGAATATCGAATTATACCCTCAAATTAGCGATGAGGAGAAAAAAATTGTATTTCTTCCGAGCCATACTAGTAGACTCGATTCACCGGAATACATAATAAGGTCTGAGGAATCAAGGGGATATGCCCGAATCGGAGTAAATATAAAACCCGGTCATAATATAGAGAGAAAAGCATACAGCGTAACAATAGACAATGAAATGTATAAAAGGTATTCCGGAGAACTACAGATAGTATTAAAGGATTTCCCTGAGGATGAAAGAGTAAACGTAGTTGGGAGGATCCCCGATGAAGAATATATTTTAGTGAATCAAATTAAACCCGGCAAAAAATTTAGATTCACGGAAGGAAGGAGAAAATGAAATCATTAGAAATAATTACTGAAGAAATAAATCAACAAACTTTGAATATTGATCTACTGGATACGATTCAGATGTTAAAAAAGATAAACGATGAAGATAAAAAAGTAGCTCTGGCAGTAGAAAAAGAAATACCGAATATAGCAAAAGCGATTGATGAGATTGCTCCAAGGGTCATGGAGGGTGGAAGACTTTTTTACATCGGTGCCGGTACAAGCGGGAGACTCGGTGTTCTCGATGCTTCGGAGTGTCCTCCGACTTTTGGTGTGGACCCCGAGATGGTTCAGGCAATAATAGCCGGGGGGGATAGAGCAATAAAAATGTCGGTAGAAGGGGCGGAAGATGATATCGAAGGAGGAAAAAGAGATTTATTATCTAAAAACCTTAATCCAAAGGACGTCGTGGTTGGATTAGCAGCAAGCGGAAGAACTCCCTATGTAATTGGTGCTTTAAAATTTGCAAAAGAGGTAGGCGCTTTAACTGTTGGGATATGCTGTACATCTTCAAATCTGATGCAAGGATATACGGATATTATGATTACTCCTATAGTAGGCCCGGAGGTAATAGCGGGATCTACCCGTATGAAAGCTGGAACGGCTCAAAAAATGGTATTGAATATGATTTCCACGGGAGTAATGATAAAGCTTGGAAAAGTATACGGCAATCTAATGATAAATCTTAAGGCAACAAATCAAAAACTGCAAAATAGAGCAAAGCGAATAGTTAAACTAATTACAGGTGCTCCGGATGATGTTATAGAAAAAATCCTTATTGATACCGGCTATGATGTTAAAAATGCAATTTTTATGTTATTAACCGGAGCCGGGAAGGATGAAGCTAATAATTTTATTGAAAGACATCGGGGGAATTTAAGAAAAGCTCTTTTGGACTGGGAAAAGCAACGGCATCCCCTTTTATGAGGGGATGCTTTTTTGTTACAAAAATATTACAAAATAAATCCACCCTAATTTAATGTATCTTTTTTACGTATTTATAGAATGTAAGCAAGTAAACAAGGAAGAAAGGAGTGTTGGCATGAAAAAATTTATTGCGGGGCTGCTTATGGTTTTACTTGTGGTAGCCTTTATAGCCCCTCCGGCTTTAGCAAAGCCAAAACTAAACTTTAAGGATGTTGGAGAAGGTTTTGACTGGGCCAGGTTTGCCATAGACAGGATGTATGAAAAAGGAGTAATAAAAGGTTTCCCTAATGGCTTATTTAAACCGAAGGATCCCGTTACCCATCTGCAGGCAATTATTATGGCTTTAAGAATAATGGGATGGGAAAAGGAAATTGATTTTAAATCGGATCTCCCCAAAAAAGTAAAGGATGTTAAACTATCATGGAAGGAAGGCTACTATTATGTAGCTTTAGCAGTGGAGAAAGGACTTGTAAAATCCGAGGAGTTAAAAAATTTCCGTCCCAATGAACCTGCTAAAAGGTATGAGGTGGCGAGGTATATAGTTCGGGCAATAGGCAAAGAGTCAATAGCTCTGAGCCATATGAACGATAAGCTTTCTTTTAAAGATGCAAATGCAATTCCAAAAGATGCGGTGGGATACGTCTATGTTATAACCGATCTCGGGTTGATGAAGGGTTATCCGGGAAATCTATTTATGCCAAATAAACCCGTAACCCGGGCTGAAATGGCCGTTATAATTAACAACCTGGATGATTTATTAGATGATAAAGATGATAATCAAAAGGTGACGGTAACGGTAAAGGGAATAGTTGTGGATGTAAATGAAAAAGATAAAACCGTATCTTTATTCACCTACGGGAAAGAAACCACAGCTTATCCGGGCGTGGTCAAGGTGAGCGATATCGAGGGACTTCACTATGAACTTAATACTGAAAACGGGCATTATGTGTTAACGGGGAAAACCGGCGGTTTGGATGAAAATATTAATAAAAATATACTGGTTTTTGGCGAGATAAAGGATGGGGCCTCCATATACATGAGAGGGCCGATGCTGGAGGTCATGGAATGGTACCTCTTAAACGAAAATAACACAGTTACCTTTAATTTGACCGAAAATACTTCTGTTAATAAAGATGGAAAAAAAGTCCGCCTTTCGGAATTAAAAGAAGGGTCTTATGTGGAAATAAGAGCCCATGATAAGAATATAATTAGCATAGAAGTATTAAAATAAGTGATATATTTGCAAATTAAAAGGGCATAAAAATAAGGTCTTGACGAAAAAGATATTCTATATATAATTAATTTATGTAAGGGCCTTGTATGCAAAATACATACAGGGTCCTTTTATGTGCTTTTAAAAAATTAATATGTGCGGAGGTGGACCATGACCGGAATAGCGGGTATTGCCCGGGAAGTGGAAAGAAGGACGGGTATTAAAACTACCGCGAGGGATGTGGAGAATATCCTTTCATGCCTGCAAAGGGGCTCGCATTTCTGGGAAGTGGTTTATCTATCCCAAAAACCTTTTAATATGGTAGCCGAGACCGTGGGTGTACTTATAAAAGAGGGCTTTTTGAAAAGCAGAGAGGATGGTATTATTAGTTTAACTCAGGCTGGAAAAGAATTCGTGGAATTGTACAGGATTTATCCTAAGAGGCATTATGCATGTCCTCACTGCGAAAGACGGGGTCTTGACCTTTCTGAATTTGCCGAATTGATTAAAAGATTTGAACAGGAGACGAAGGATCGTCCCGAAGCCATTATCGACTACGACCAGGGTTATGTCACTGCAAAGACGGTTATAAGCCGTATAGCCCTTATGGCCGAAAGAGGGGACTTAGAAGGCAAAAAACTTCTGGTCCTGGGGGACGATGACCTGGTTAGCCTTGCCGCCGGTTTATCGGAGCTTCCCCAGGAAGTTGTTGTTCTGGAAATCGATGATAGAATAATAAATTACATCAACAAAAAGGCGGTCCAGTTAGAGCTGCCGGTAAAAGCCTACAAATACGATTTCAGGCAAAGTCTTCCAAAGGAGTTTGTAAAGGCCTTTGATACTTTTACAACCGATCCTCCCGAGACCATAGAAGCTCTGGAAGTCGTCATGAAAAGAGGGCTTGCGGGCTTAAAAGGCGAAGGCTGTGCCGGATATTTTGGAATAACAAAAGCTGAATCTTCTTTTGGAAAGTGGAGAGAATTTCAAAAGATGCTCTTAAACAAATTTGATGTAGCTATTACGGATATAATTGAAGATTTCAACCATTACGTCAACTGGGATTATCTTTTAGAAAGCATCAGGGACGATTACTCCTTCGTCCAGGTAAAACCTGAATTGAACTGGTATCGTTCTTCGATGTTCAGGATTGAAACAGTAAGCGGATTTTCAGGTGTGGAAAATACCCCCCAGGACTGTGAACTGTATTTGGATAACGAAGCGCTTATTTACAAGCCGGTTTCATTGACAAAATAACAAAATTATTGTATATTATTTAATAAATTTTATATAGAAAAACGCGATGACGGGGAAAGTAGGAAGCGTCCTTTGCCCAAAAGCGAGCCGGGGTATGGTGAAAGCCCGGCGGCAAAAGCTTTTCGAAGATCACCCCCGAGTATTGGCCCGAAAAAAGTAGGCACCAGCGGCAGTAAGCCGTTATCTCAAACGAGCCCAAATTAGGGTGGTACCGCGGATATAACCCGCCCCTTCCGTCTGGAACAGGGCGGGTTTTATTTTTCAAAAAAATAAGGGAGGTAAAAAAAGAGGATGTTTAAAAAAGTCGAACCCACCATGAACTTTGTGCCAATAGAAGAAAACATACTCGAGTTCTGGAAGGAAAATGACATATTCAAAAAGAGCATTGAGCAGAGAAAAGATGCCCCCAATTACGTTTTTTACGAGGGGCCTCCCACAGCAAATGGAAAGCCCCATGCCGGCCACGTTCTTACGAGGGTAATCAAAGACCTCATTCCCAGGTACAAGACTATGCTCGGTTACAGGGTTGACAGAAAAGCCGGATGGGATACCCACGGACTCCCGGTGGAGCTGGAAGTGGAAAAACAGCTGGGTATTAGCGGAAAACCGCAGATAGAAGAGTATGGCGTGGAAGAGTTTATCAAAAAATGCAAAGAGAGCGTTTTTACCTACGAGCAGGAATGGAGGAAAATGACGGAAAGGGTAGGTTTCTGGATTGATCTGGATGACCCTTACGTTACCTACCACAACTCCTATATCGAGTCGGTTTGGTGGGCATTAAAGAAATTCTGGGAAAAAGGACTTTTGTACAAGGGGCATAAGGTGGTGCCTTACTGTCCGCGCTGCGGAACATCTCTTTCAAGCCATGAAGTGGCCCAGGGGTATGAAGAGGTGGAAGACCCGTCGGTATTTGTAAAATTTAAGGTATTGGATGAAGAAAATACTTACTTTTTGGTATGGACAACAACTCCGTGGACCCTGCCTTCCAATGTGGCCCTTGCGGTGAAGGATGATTACACCTACGTAAAGGTAAAACAGGGCGAGGATTACCTGATCTTAGCGGAGGGAAGGCTTTCAGTCTTGGAAGGGGAATATGAAATAGTCGAAAAATTCCCCGGGGAGAGATTAGCAGGCAAAAAATATGAACCCGTATTTCCTTTCTTTGAAAAAGAAAAGGATAGGGCATTTTATGTGGTTTTGGCGGATTTTGTAACCCTTGATGAAGGAACGGGAATAGTGCACATGGCTCCCGCCTTCGGCGAAGACGACTACAGGATGGGACAAAAGTACGGTTTACCCGTATTACAACCGGTAGATGCTCAGGGAAAATTTACAAAAGAAGTTCCTCTGTGGGAAGGGTTATTTGTAAAAGATGCGGACAAAGGAATTATTAAGGAGTTAAAGGTAAGCGGAAAGCTTTACAAAGCTGAAAGGTATAAGCACACCTACCCCTTCTGCTGGAGGTGCGATACACCCCTCTTATATTACGCAAGAAGCAGCTGGTTTATAAAAACCACCGCTATAAAGGAAAGGCTTTTAGAATTAAACCAGAAAATTGGCTGGCATCCGGAACATATCAGGGACGGAAGGTTTGGAAATTTCCTGGAAAACGTCATCGACTGGTGTTTGAGCCGCGAAAGGTACTGGGGAACACCTCTTAATATCTGGGTTTGTGAAGATTGCGGTCATCACCATGCGGTGGGAAGCATTCAAGAACTCAAACAAATGAGTAAAGTTCCTTTTGAAGACATCGAACTTCATAAGCCCTATGTGGATGAAGTAATCCTTTCCTGCCCCGAATGCGGCAAGGATATGAGAAGGGTACCGGAGGTAATCGACTGCTGGTTCGATTCCGGTTCCATGCCCTTTGCTCAATATCATTACCCCTTTGAAAACAAAGAAGTATTTGAAAATCACTTCCCGGCGGACTTTATTGCGGAAGCCATTGACCAGACCCGGGGATGGTTTTACAGCTTGTTTGTAATATCCACGCTCCTTTTTGACCAATCCTCCTATAAAAACGTGCTGGTTATGGGACACGTGCTCGACCAGTACGGCCAGAAGATGAGCAAACATAAGGGTAATGTGCTTGACCCCTGGGAGATTTTGAACAACCAGGGTGCGGACGCTATGCGCTGGTACCTGTACGTTTCCAGTCCGCCCTGGGCGCCCAGCCGGTTTTATAAAGAAGCGGTTAGCGAAGCCCAGAGGAAATTCCTGGGGACTCTGTGGAATGTTTACTCTTTCTTCGTCCTTTACGCCAATATCGACAATTTTGATCCAAAGGCTTACAAAATCGATCCAAAAGAAAGGCCCGAGATGGACCGCTGGTTATTGTCCAAGGTAAACAGCATCAATAAAAAAGTCAGGGAAGAACTGGAAAGATACGACATTACCTCGGCTGCCAGGGCTTTAGAAGAACTGGTGGACGATATGAGCAACTGGTATGTCAGGAGAAACAGAGAGAGGTTCTGGAAATCAGAGATGGACCGGGATAAAATCTCCGCATATCTGACTTTGTACGAAGCCTTAGTGGATTTCATAAAGATGGCAGCGCCCTTTGTGCCCTTTATAACGGAGGAAATCTATCAAAACCTTGTAAGGGAAGTTTACCCCGAAGCTCCCGAAAGCATTCACCTGACCTACTATCCCGAAGTAAAAGAAGAGTTAATTGACCAGGTTCTCGAGCACAAAATGGAGCTTGCCAGGAGAATCGTAGAGCTGGGCAGGGCTGCGAGAAACAAAGCTAAGATAAAAAACCGTCAGCCGCTTTCTAAGATGATGGTACAGCTCAGGAATGCCCAGGATGAGGAACTTATAAAGGATTTAACGGATATAATAAAGGACGAACTGAACATTAAAGAAATAGAGTATATTGATGTGGCGGAAGAATACTTCACCTATATGCTAAAACCCCGTTTTGACCTCCTGGGTCCAAAATACGGAAAAATGATGCCCAAAATAGCAAAGGAGATTTCTGCGGCAAACGCTTCCGCCTTGATCCGGGAAGCGAGGGAAAAAGGCGAAATTAAGGTCAATGTAGATGAGCAGGAAATAACTATTAAAGAGGAAGAACTGGATATCCGTGCGGAAGATAAAGCAGGATACTGCACCGAAGGTGAAGCGGGTTATTACGTGGTGCTGGACACTCATATAACAGAAGAATTATTGCTGGAAGGGATAGCCCGGGAGCTTACCAGCAAGATTCAAAATATGAGAAAGGAAGCGGGATTTGAAGTAGAAGATAAAATTTTAGTCTATTATACCTCTAGTTCGAAAGAGATAAAAGAAGCGGTAAATGTCTTTGGAGAAAGCATAAAGGAAGATACCCTGGCCTTAACTTTATCCGATGAACAGATGCCGCTGGATGTTTATCGGATAAAGTTAA
>Ga0207431_10204_pt1 | contig 10985 bp, 6 predicted proteins | sample YelNats1bottle14_FD_187546 | JGI IMG/M metagenome (GOLD analysis project Ga0207431, IMG submission 187546) | Hot spring thermophilic microbial communities from Obsidian Pool, Yellowstone National Park, USA - site 1 bottle 14 (SPAdes) (version 2) | ecosystem: Environmental > Aquatic > Thermal... | reverse complement strand
ATCACTCCTTTTCTTAATCTAATTACTTGACGTTCACTAAGGTTTAAAACCTCTGCTGCTTCTTTAACAGTTATGATTCCTTCAAGTGATTTTTGTATAACAGTGTATCTTTTTAGTTGTTCTTGTGGCATTGGATAAACCACCTCGTTCTTCATAGTGACATTTTATCATAATAGTTTACAAGATGACATTATCACATAATAAACACATGATGAATTTATTATTGATTGACAAAACAAATTAATAATTATATAATTTTGGTAATAATATATTGTAAAGACTGTGAAGGGAAGAGTAGGCTTGAGGTAAGGTTAAAGCGAGCCAGTGGTGGTGGGAGACTGGTACTGGACTTAAGCTGAAGAACATCCCGGAGTCTCTTACCGAAATCCTATGAGAGTAGACTAAGACGTCCGTGGAGCGTTATATCCACAAAGAGGTGGCCTAGATAGGCAATTTGGGTGGTACCGCGAAGATTAGCTCTTCGTCCCATTATGGGATGAAGAGCTTTTAAATTATATAAACTAGAATATCTATACTTAGATATAAAACTATCTTAAAAGGAGGTTGCTTATGCATACTGTCGAAGTAAAACAGCTCTACAGAGAGAGTCAAAAATATTTAAATGAAGATGTTAGAATTTCAGGATGGGTTAGAACAGTAAGATCATCAAAGGCCTTTGGATTTATTGAATTAAATGATGGAACTTTCTTTAAAAATTTACAAATTGTTTTTGATGAAAAGCTAGAAAATTTTAAACAAGTTGAAAAACTTCCCATAAGCTCATCAATAACAGTAGAAGGAAAGTTAGTTGAAACTCCAGGAGCAAAACAGCCATTTGAAGTTCATGCAACAAAAATAATAATTGAAGGTATGTCAAGTTCAGATTATCCACTTCAAAAGAAGAGACATACATTTGAATATTTAAGAACAATTGCTCACCTAAGACCTAGAAGTAATACATTTTCAGCTGTATTTAGAGTACGTTCGGTTGCAGCCTTTGCTATACACAAATTCTTCCAAGAAAAAGGGTTTGTATATGTAAACACACCAATTATTACAGGAAGCGATTGTGAAGGCGCTGGAGAAATGTTTAGGGTTACAACTTTAGATTTAAATAACATTCCAAGAAAAGAAGATGGAAGTGTAGATTTTTCAGAGGACTTTTTTGGAAGAGAAGCGAATCTTACAGTTAGTGGTCAGCTTGAGGCAGAAATATTTGCACTTGCATATAAGAAGGTTTACACATTTGGACCAACCTTTAGAGCAGAAAATTCAAATACAGCAAGACACGCTTCAGAGTTTTGGATGATAGAACCTGAAATGGCCTTTGCTGATTTAAACGACTATATGGATATTGCAGAAGAAATGGTTAAATATATAATAAAATATGTTTTAGAAAATGCACCTGAGGAAATGGAATTCTTTAATAATTTTATAGATAATACTCTATTTGATAGATTAAATAACGTTTTAAATTCAGAATTTGCTAGAATAACATATACTGAAGCTATAGATTTATTAAAGAAATCAGGAAAACAGTTCCAATATCCTGTTGAATGGGGATGTGATCTTCAAACAGAACATGAAAGATATATAACAGAAGAAATATTTAAAAAGCCTGTATTTGTAACTAACTATCCAAAGGATATAAAGGCCTTCTATATGAGATTAAATGATGACGGAAAGACAGTTGCGGCTGCAGACCTTTTAGTTCCTGGTGTAGGAGAAATAATAGGTGGTAGCCAAAGAGAAGAAAGGTATGATGTTCTTGTTAGAAGAATAGAAGAGCTTGGAATGAAAAAAGAAGACTACTGGTGGTATCTAGAGCTTAGAAAATATGGTGAAACTAAGCACTCTGGATTTGGTTTGGGATTTGAAAGAATGATAATGTATCTAACAGGTATGAGCAACATTAGAGATGTTATACCATTCCCAAGAACCCCAGGAAATTGTGAGTTTTAATATTGAAATACAGAAGAATATATATTATAATGTAGATGAAGTCACGAAGGCTTCATGAGAGTTTTCTTATTAATAACATTAGCTACCACGAAGGTAGGGCGTTTTGCTCTACCTTTTTTTATTTTTAATGGCAGCCATATCACATATAACTTATTCCAATTTAAAGGAGGGTTCTTATGTCAAAAACAAAAAATTTAGTACTTGCAGCTTTATTTTTGGCACTTGGTCTACTTATACCAAGTATATTCCACATTAGTGGTCTTCCGGGAAATGTGTTCTTACCAATGCACATACCAGTTCTTCTTTGTGGGTTTATATTAGGAGAAAAATATGGTACACTTATAGGATTTGTTACTCCATTTTTAAGCTCAGTACTAACAGGTATGCCACCTATTTATCCCGTTGCAGTTGCTATGGCCTTTGAGCTTGCAACCTATGGATTTATATCAGGATATTTATACAAGAAGATAAGGGTAAATTTGTTTGTATCATTGATTTCTGCTATGCTTCTTGGAAGATTGGTTTCTGGTGCTACAAATTATATTCTTTTAACATCAATGGGAAAAAAGTATGTTCTAAATATGTTTATAACTGCATCCTTTGTAAAATGTATTTGGGGAATTATTATTCAGCTTATAGTAATTCCTTTTGTTGTAAAAATGCTTGAAAAGTATAATCTTGTATAAAATAGGGAGCTATATTTGCTCCCTTATTTTTTCTATAAATACCTCTATGCATTCCTTTATTGATAAATCCAGTGTATTAGGTATGTATATACCGTGTTTTTGAAGAGGGATAATTAATTTGGTTGCGGGGGAGTTAAATATCGCCTTTGAAACGGTAGAGGTAACTTCTCCACATATTCCACCAGTACAAAGTATACCTATAGGCCCTATTATAAAATCTATCTGGTTATTTAATATATATTCACTAATTTTTTTGCTTCCTAAAATTCCTTCTTCAGCACCTGATTTTAGCATGTTTTTTAGAGCAGTTTTATTTAGACCTAAAGCTACAACTTTTACTTTGTCTTCAAATTCTCTTTTTATTTTTTTTATAACTGTCTGTCCAATTCCAGCACCTTGTCCATCGACAACTGCAATTAACATTTTCTCACCCCCTAGAATATAATACTATAAAACATGAATAATATGAACATTATATTGAAATAATAAATGAAATTATATATAATTTTACTATGTAGCTATTGAAAAAGTGATGAAATATGGTAAAATAAAGAAAAATGTATATTTAAGACTATGAAGAGGAATAGTAGAAATTAGCTCCTTTTCAGAGAGGGAATGGTTGGTGCGAATTCCTAAAGGACTAATTTTGAACCCACCTCAGAGTCCTGCACCGAAATTTAAGTAGGCTGCAGCGGTTTGACCGTTATCCTATTGAGAGAATATGCTTTTGCATATTAATTAGGGTGGTACCGCCGAAAGTTTGCCTCGGTCCCTTGTGGGATTCGAGGCTTTTTAATTTATAGTTTAAATTTTAGAAAATAAAGTAAACTATATACATATAAAAAGGAGGAGAGACTATGGCTAACGAAAAGGATAAGAAGCTTGTTGAAGCAATAACTTCCATGGATGAAGATTTTGCAAAGTGGTATACCGACATAGTTAAGAAGGCGGAATTAGCAGATTATTCAAGTGTTAAGGGATGTATGATTATAAGACCTTATGGCTATGCAATTTGGGAAAATATTCAAAAGGATTTAGATGCAAGATTTAAAGCTACAGGGCATGAAAATGTTTATATGCCACTATTTATACCAGAAAGTCTTTTAAGAAAGGAAGCAGAGCATGTTGAAGGATTTGCACCAGAGGTTGCTTGGGTAACACATGGTGGAAGTGAAGAGTTAGCAGAGAGACTTTGTGTTAGACCAACATCAGAAACTTTATTCTGTGAACATTTTTCAAAGATAGTTCAATCATATAAAGATCTTCCAAAGCTTTATAACCAATGGTGTTCTGTTGTAAGATGGGAGAAGACCACAAGACCATTTTTGAGAACAACTGAATTCCTATGGCAAGAGGGACATACTATCCACGCAACAGCAGAGGAAGCAGAGGAAGAAACAATTAGAATGTTAAATATATATGCACAGCATTGTGAAGAGGTTTTAGCTATACCTGTTATAAAGGGAAGAAAAACAGATAAGGAAAAGTTTGCTGGTGCTCAGGCAACCTATACAATTGAAAGTTTAATGCATGACGGAAAGGCTCTACAAACTGGAACTTCTCACTATTTTGGAGATAATTTTGCTAAGGCATTTAATATAAGATATCTTGATAAGAATGGTCAGCTTCAATATGTTCATGAAACATCTTGGGGAGTTACAACAAGATTAATTGGTGCAGTAATTATGGTTCATGGAGATAATAATGGGCTAAAGCTTCCACCAAGAGTAGCACCAATTCAAGTTGTAATAGTACCAATTGCACAGCATAAGGAAGGAGTACTTGATAAGGCAAATGAGCTAAAGGAAAGGCTTTCAAAGGTTGTTAGAGTTAAACTTGACGATTCAGATAAGATGCCAGGTTGGAAGTTCGCAGAATATGAAATGAAGGGTGTTCCTGTAAGACTAGAGGTTGGACCAAAGGATATAGAAAAGAATCAAGTTGTTCTTGTAAGACGTGACACAATGGAAAAGATTATAGTTTCAATGGATAACTTAGAACAAGAAGTATTAAAGCTTCTTGATGATATACACAACAATATGCTTGAAATGGCAAGAAAGAATAGAGATGAACACACTTATGTAGCAACAAATATGGATGAATTTAAGGATATAGTTGAAAACAAGCCAGGATTTATAAAGGCTATGTGGTGTGGAGATAGAGAATGTGAGGATAAGATAAAGGAAGAAACAGGTGCAACTTCAAGATGTATACCATTTGAGCAAGAAACTTTAAGTGATAAGTGCGTATGCTGTGGAAAACCAGCAAAGCATATGGTTTACTGGGGAAGAGCATATTAAAAAAGTTCTATAAATAGTATTTAAGAATATTAATAAGCATATTTATTAGATGAAATTTGAAGAAGCCCCATAAAGGATTTTATATAGGGCTCTTTTATAAGCCTTAGCAAATCTTGCTTTTCGACTTTGGAAAAGTCCGTAATTCGGCACAGGACGTGCCGAGCCGAGCGGCCATCAGGAGGATGGCATCGCGAGGGTAGGACTTTTTCAAACAAAGAAAAGCTTAGATTTGATTGGCGAAATAAACGAATGCCTAAGAAATCCTTTATGGGGCTAATTTATAAATACTCCAAGTATTTTAAAAGCCGTTTTTTTAATTATATAGCTCCATCTCAAATATCCTTTTTATCTCATTTAAATCCCTTGTTTTACTTAAAGCTACAATTAGTTTTATTCTAGCCTTCTGTCCTGGTAGATTATCACCAAATATTACACCTAAATTTCTAAGGTCGCGTCCGCCACCTGGATATCCATAGCTATCAAGAACACGTCCTTCAAAACATCTTGAAACAACTACAACAGGAATTCCTAAGTCAATTGCCTTTTTAATTCCTGGTACCATATTTGGTGGAACATTTCCTCTTCCCATACCTTCTATTACAAATCCATCTGTTCCCTTTTCAATACAGTAATCTATTAAAGTGGAATCCATGCCTGTTACGCATTTGATGAGTTGAACATTTGCATTAATTTTGTCTATTTCGATGTGTTGCTTTCTTATGCTATCACGATAGAATATAACCTTATTGCTGTCTATTATTCCGATTGGTCCAAATAAAGGAGATTGAAATGCATTTAAACTCATAGAATTTTTCTTTGTTACTTCACTTGCACAGAAGAGTTCATCATTAAAACATACAAGAACTCCTCTTCCCTTTGCTTCCTCTGAAATTGCTGTACAAATTGATGCTGCAAGGTTGGCAGGACCATCATATCCAAGTTCTGAACTATTACGCATAGCTCCTGTTACAATTATTGGTTTTTGAGAGTTTATAGTTAAATCTAAAAAGTAGGCAGTTTCCTCAAGAGAGTCTGTTCCGTGGGTTACTACAACACCTGATATATCATCCCTATCAAGTATCTCCTTTATGTATTTTGATAGTTCAAGCATTTTTTCAGGAGTCATATGTGGTCCTGGAAGTTTAGAAAAAGTAAAGCTTTCAATTGAGGCAAATCCTTCAACGCCAGTTACCATTGCCATTATTTCTTCTGAGCTTAGGCTTGGAACAGCGGCTTTAAGTTTTGGGTCTACCTTCATTGTAATAGTACCGCCATTAAAAACAACAGCTACCTTCTTCATAAGTTTACCCCCTATAGATATGTTCCAATTATATTATATATCATACATTTTTTTTATGCTATATTATATTTATCACAGTTTTTTACATTGTTTATTATGAAATTTATTGTAAATTTTGATACTGTAAGTGAATAATAAATATCTCTTTCCATAGATGGTGTACTTAACGAATATTTTTCATACATATCGTTTATAAAACTAATTAGGGTATTTAGGGAGTAAACTTCAGTAGAGTTATTGTTTTCAAAGGTGAAAATAGATGTTTTATCAATTGTTAATTCTTCATAAAGGTTGTGGAGAGTTCGTTCGTATTTAAGGTGTAAAAATATATTATCAAATTTTTTGTTATTGTGGGCATAGCAAAAGTAATCACACAAAAAATGTGTAACAACTCCAAGTTTTGTATAAAAATTTTTTATACTTTTATTATTAGTGAAACTATAGTTAGTAAGTTCAGAAATTATTTCTTTAATATAATTAAAGGATTTATCTTTGTAGTGGGGGATAAAAAAGAAGGGGAGAGAATAATCTGGCTTTAAACATCCATTCAAGAAACATTCTTGGTCAACAGCAATATTAAAATTTTCAATAATATTATTAATAATTGATTTGCCTATTAACTTATGGGTTGCAGATAACATAACCTCACATCCTGTAAAATATTAATTCTTTAATTATATTTTATTTTCTCTAAGATAAGTCAGATTTAAGGTTAGGTTAAATTTAAGTTATTTATAAAAATTAATAAAAACCCCCCTGAAAATCTTCAGGGGGTATAAGTTTAATTTGTGTTATTTAATTCTAATATCTTTTTAATAGATACTCCACGGCTTCCAGAACCTTGGTTGTTTATTATAACAGTATTGGATTTTACGCCTTCAAATACTATATCCGACTCTGGAGAAAGTTTAAATGTTAGTTTTGCATCGTTTTTTATAGTTCCTTGGGCTCTTCTTAGTATTTTTACTTTAAATATAAATGTCTTTGATTCTCCTACGCCTATACTGTCAATATCAATATAGACTATTCCATCGCTTGGTTCACCTGTGTGGGTTACTGTACCTTCTGCATAGACAACTTCAATAAATTTTAAATCATCGTTTAGAACATCGCTTACATTTACATTATAAATTGGATTTGGTCCATTGTTTGTAATAACAAGTCTATATTCAACAAGCTGCCCAAGTGAACCTACAATGTTATTGGTTGTAAACTCTCCTTGTTTTGTTAAATTTCTCTGTTCCTTTGATAGACTAATCTCTGAGTTTGTTACATAAATGTTTGTGCAAATCTGAATTCCAGGGCCTATTTCCTCAGGGGATAGATACCATACTCCATAGGCATAGTTTTGCTGGGTATCTATTAAGGTCATAGGGTCTGGGTTTGCACTTGAAATAGATACATCAAAGGCATAATTATAATATTCGTCCTCCTCTGCATAGGCATAAGGTACAACAGGGAATACAACCTTTTGGGCTTCTACTAAAACGGGTTCTATTGGCTGTCCCATTAAAGTTGCATTTCCAACGTAGGTTTGGCCTATAGGGAGTATATCAGTAAACTGACCATTTACTATACTTGTTCCCTTTGGAAGTTTAAAGGTTACAGTGTATCTTATGATAGTTCCTACTGTAGTGTAGTATATATCTGCAATTTTACTAACTTCAATATCAGGGAATTTTTGAATAACTTCGTTGGTATCTTCTTTTGGATAGGTTATTGGGGTTGTATTGTTTGTGGAGTATATAAAGCTTCCTTTATTTTTAGAGAATCCACCTGCAGGAATACCTCCCACAACTTTAACCCTAAATATTAGAGATTTTACTGTGTTTACTGGAAGTTCATCAATCGTCCATTGAATTTTTCGAAGTAGTGGGAGGTAGATTACTGTTCCAATAGGTGCATCATAGTATCCTGTATATTCTAAATAGGGTGATATATAATCTTCAATTACAATATTGTAGGCAGATGATGAACCGAAGTTGTGGACTGTTAATCTAAATTCGAGTATATCGTCGGCTAAAACAGACATTAAATTAGTAGTATAACCTGTCTCTTGAGTAATATTTCTTTGGGTTTTTGTAACAAATACAAATGGCCTTGTTACTTCAACATCTACATATTTTTCTATCTTAGGGCTTAGTGTTCCTTCTTCATCTATTTCACTTGTAACTTTAATGATATTTCTTTGAGTTTCAATATAAGGTTCTAAGTTGTTTCCATCAAGTACCCTTGCATTAAATGATAATGTTATTTTCTTCTCCTCTAATGTTGCATCAACAAGTGGAATGTTAAATATGATATCACCATTAGAAAATATAGGAGTTAATGTTGTTGAGTTATAACTTGCAGGGCCTAAATAAATTTGTTTAGATGGCAGAGTATCTATTATGCTTATATTTTTAGCCTTTGTTCCATAGGGCACAGTTATTTCTATAAAGTAGGTTATTATATCTCCAACCTTAAAGGTATTATCTGATGCATATTTTAAAACACCAAGTTCACCTAAAACGGCATAGACAGTATTTGAAGTCTTTGGACCATAGTAAACAAGAGGTGTTGCACCTTGTATAGCAAAGGTTGCATTAAAGCTATTTGGAACTCTTTGTCCTGTAAATGCACCAGAGTTTACTATAAGGGCAATCACTGCCTTGTATTCGGTACCTGCAGGAATTGATGGGATAGTCCATTCAAGGTTTCCTGAAGAAACAGTTAGTGTTCCTGTGTCAATTGAAATTATACTGATAAATGATAATAGAGGATTAATTATTTCAGTTGCAACCACATTAACAAGTGCATAGGTGTTAGGGTTATATACCTTAAGTTCATAATATACCAAGTCTCCAACGTTAACCTTTATATCATCGGTTGTAAATGGATTAAGTGGATTTGTTGTTGTATTATTTTGGGATTTTGTTAATATTAGGTTTGCATTTGATACATAAACGGTTGAGGTTGCTGTTTGCTGTGGACCACTTGGACCAAGTGGAGTGTATTTCCAATCAAGTTTAGCCGTATTTATTTGTCCTTGCTGAGGAGGTGCTGTGATACTGTTTATCTTTGCTCTGAACTTGTATTCAATGTTAACTTCTGCTACTTGGGCATCTATTTCAGTTTCAACAGGGAAGGTTAAAGTGGCAGCACCAAGATTTACACCATTTTTAGTTAGAGTAAATGGAACATAGCTCTGCTCTATTGGTAGTATATCGTTTACAGTTACATCATATATCTTTACTCCAAGAGGAACTGATACGTTTATTGTATATTCAACTTCTTCACCAACAAGGGCAGCATTTTTATCTACCTTTTTTGTAATCTCAGGGTAGGCGTAGTTGAAGGTTACTTTATTTGATAAAGCAGGGCCTAAAGTTTTTGGATTTACTGTATTTGTATCATATAGGCTCTCTGCAAAGTTTTCAACAGCCTCACCAGGTGTTGGGTTTGAATTAACTGTGCAGGAGAATATAAGTGTTTTTGCTTCTCCAACTGTTAAAGTAGATTCAGTCCAAGTAACTGTACCAGCAATGTGAGTTACAGTACCTGTTGGTGGAGGAGGTACTACTGAAGAAAATATTAGATAGCTTGAAAGTATATCGGTTGTTATAACATTAAAGGCATCTGCTAAACCATCGTTTGTAATTGTTAGTTTATAGTGTATTTCATCTCCTGCCTCAACATCAAAAATAGGATTTTTGGTGAAATCTCCACCCTTTGTTACGTTCTTTTGCCACTTTTCAATCTTTATATGAGGGCTTCTAACCTCAACATCTACAAAGGTTGAAACGATAGGTGCAGATGGGCCTCCTTCAGTTAAGTTCCATTTTATAGAAGCACTATTTCTTTGCATTTCTGTATAAGGTGCCTCTGTCTTTCCATCTCTAACAATAGTTTTAAAGGAGTATATTAGAGTTGTTGGTCCATATACCGGAGCTGTCTCTTGATAGGTTATTGTATTTCCTACAATTGTTGGAGCTACAGGGATTGTATTTCGTGTAAAGCTACCTATTACATATTCCTGCTTTGATGGGAAAACATCAGTCAATAACAAATTATAGGCAACAATATTTTCAGGAACAGGAATGGTTATAGTGTAGTTTATTTCATCTCCTATCTTTGCAGGATTTGGTACAGCCTCCTTGATGATAGTGAGTGCAGGTATATTTATGGTTGTAGTATTTGAATCTGCATTATAGGTTACAGGATTTATGTCGTTTGAATCATAGGTTGAGGTTGCCTTGTTTGTTATTGAGCTTGAGGCTGCAATTGGGGATTTTATTTTAACTGAGAATTCAAGGGTTGCCGAAGAACCATTGTTTAAAACAGGTATATTCCAGTTAATTGTTTCAGGAGGTCCTGCAGAGTAGGATGCTGTTCCAGATGATGCACCTATTATTGAGATAAATTGTAAATTAGAATCTAATACATCGCTAAGGTTTATATTATAGGCAGGTGATGCACCGTTTGAGTTAATAGTTATCCTATAGTATATAGTATCATTTGGATTTGAGGTTATTGGGTTTTGCGTATAGCTTCCACCTTGGGTAAAATTTCTTTGTTCTTTTGTAACTACGATGTTTGGGGTTCTTACTGTTATATTTAAGTTTGAGGTTCTATTTCTAATTAAAGGTCCTCCAGATACAAGTGCCCAGTCTATTCTTGATTGATTTTGTTGAGTTTGGGTATATGGTGGGGTATGGTTTCCACTTATTACTCTTGCAATAAACTTATATTTAATAG
>Ga0207431_10203_pt1 | contig 11003 bp, 4 predicted proteins | sample YelNats1bottle14_FD_187546 | JGI IMG/M metagenome (GOLD analysis project Ga0207431, IMG submission 187546) | Hot spring thermophilic microbial communities from Obsidian Pool, Yellowstone National Park, USA - site 1 bottle 14 (SPAdes) (version 2) | ecosystem: Environmental > Aquatic > Thermal... | reverse complement strand
GACTCTTTGCTATTTTATTACAAAAACCCAACTATCCCCTCGCTGCAATTTATTCTTATTGTGGAAAATTTGCTGATAGGGTATAATATAGATGTAAGATGGGAAAAGGGATATTTATTATTAATGGGTTTTATCTGAACTATGAGGGATGTAAACGTTCGTCATCTATGAAAGGAAAATGCTCAAATACAAGTTTTATCTGAACTATGAGGGATGTAAACGCATATATCTAGAGATGGAAAAACTTTACAAGCAATATGTTTTATCTGAACTATGAGGGATGTAAACTTAAATACATACTCTTTAAATCATACTCACTTCGCAAGTTTTATCTGAACTATGAGGGATGTAAACGTTATTTAAAATGAGCTGCGCTTCGTCTATGCATATGTTTTATCTGAACTATGAGGGATGTAAACCTGCGTTCAATCGGTAAATCAGCTTCAATGATGTTATGTTTTATCTGAACTATGAGGGATGTAAACCTAATTCAATCATTAATTATCACCACCTTTCAGTAGGTTTTATCTGAACTATGAGGGATGTAAACAGGCAAGGAAAAAGGAAATTTAGTAGAAATTGCTTCCGTTTTATCTGAACTATGAGGGATGTAAACGGTTTGTCGGTGCACCGACTTTTGTATTAGCTTGCAGTTTTATCTGAACTATGAGGGATGTAAACCCTCTTCGTCTTTATTTTTTTCTATCCCAAAACCAAGTTTTATCTGAACTATGAGGGATGTAAACTTCGTAGCTTGTTGATACTCCAGCTGTGCTATTTCAAGTTTTATCTGAACTATGAGGGATGTAAACTATAATAACTATTTCAATATACAACTCACACAGATATGTTTTATCTGAACTATGAGGGATGTAAACTATGAGGTGAAAGCAGCACAGTGTGAGGAAGCACTTGCGTTTTATCTGAACTATGAGGGATGTAAACTGCTGGTGAACTTGTAGAGGTAACGTTTGAGGTAAAAGTTTTATCTGAACTATGAGGGATGTAAACGTAGCTGTCATAGTACTTGAAATACCTTTTGCGAACAGTTTTATCTGAACTATGAGGGATGTAAACGAAATAATTTCTCATGTTTATATGCTTCACTTCATACGGTTTTATCTGAACTATGAGGGATGTAAACTGCTCAGTTACAAGTTTTCTTACAAGTCTGTCTTCTGTTTTATCTGAACTATGAGGGATGTAAACTTGATAACAAGTCTTAATCCGCTAGTACTTTCAGAATAGTTTTATCTGAACTATGAGGGATGTAAACCCAAATAATTGAATCAAAATCAAATCTGAAAATATCAGTTTTATCTGAACTATGAGGGATGTAAACTTTTTACTTAGCTGTGCATCCCTCGCCTTCAAAATTTCGTTTTATCTGAACTATGAGGGATGTAAACGAATAAATGAATGGTTGTATTTAGAAGATGGGACAATGTTTTATCTGAACTATGAGGGATGTAAACATTGAAAATGTAATTCAAGAATGTTATGGAGTTATAAGAGTTTTATCTGAACTATGAGGGATGTAAACATAAGAAAAGCTGTGTTTTCGCGCCATCTTTGAAAGTGTTTTATCTGAACTATGAGGGATGTAAACTCTTTTTTTGCGTTCATTGCAGCGGCAGACCAAGAGGGTTTTATCTGAACTATGAGGGATGTAAACATTGGCTTTTTCTTCATCAAACACCCAATCGCCTTTGTTTTATCTGAACTATGAGGGATGTAAACAAACATTATGCTTTTTTAATAATTGCAAAAAACAGGCGGTTTTATCTGAACTATGAGGGATGTAAACCATTTTAGAAGCTAACAAGTAACCCTGTATCTTTTCGTTTTATCTGAACTATGAGGGATGTAAACGTTGCTGTGTTATTACTTTACTCTGTTCAAAAATTTTGTTTTATCTGAACTATGAGGGATGTAAACTCATTTGTTGTTGCTGTTGCATTTGCATTTGTTGATTTGTTTTATCTGAACTATGAGGGATGTAAACGAGCTTGCGTCATGAACAATTGTTTGGATTCCACCAGGTTTTATCTGAACTATGAGGGATGTAAACAAATTTTCTTGTCTCTGTGTAATATTGCATCATCAAGTTTTATCTGAACTATGAGGGATGTAAACAAAGATTGCAGTTGAAAGAAGTTTAAAAATCATATAGGTTTTATCTGAACTATGAGGGATGTAAACATCAGCTCTGGATAATTTTCTTCTATCCACACTTTTGGTTTTATCTGAACTATGAGGGATGTAAACAATATAAGTCTCAAAACCACGCATCCATCTGAATTGTAGTTTTATCTGAACTATGAGGGATGTAAACTCTTTGAATTATGATGATTCACAAATAAAACTTTCTTGTTTTATCTGAACTATGAGGGATGTAAACTTGCCCATACACAAATCAGCTATACACTCAAAGTTTGGTTTTATCTGAACTATGAGGGATGTAAACGCTTTTCTGTATATGCCAAACTCTGCTGCTCTCTTATGTTTTATCTGAACTATGAGGGATGTAAACATGAAGTCGGGTTGTTTAATATACTGCTTTCTTATCAGTTTTATCTGAACTATGAGGGATGTAAACTAAAGAACGCAACAACTTTTCTTTAGAATCTTCATCCAGTTTTATCTGAACTATGAGGGATGTAAACTCAGGTCTGCCTCGAGTTCCTTCATCGGCTGGCTCAAGTTTTATCTGAACTATGAGGGATGTAAACGATGATAATACAACTTGCTGCAATAGCTGCAGCTATGTTTTATCTGAACTATGAGGGATGTAAACATCATAGTTACAACGAATTTATCGCTTGCAGATATTAGTTTTATCTGAACTATGAGGGATGTAAACGTACCTTGTGGAGTTTCTGCCCACAAATTGGGCAGAGTTTTATCTGAACTATGAGGGATGTAAACGATACTTTTATTGTTGCTTCAAAGCCAAGTGGATCCTCGTTTTATCTGAACTATGAGGGATGTAAACGGTAACAGAGTGGATTATCGCTATGTGACAGATTGGTTCGTTTTATCTGAACTATGAGGGATGTAAACACAACTTGCACTGGCATTTCGGTTATTGTGTTGGCTGGGTTTTATCTGAACTATGAGGGATGTAAACTTTGCATTCAATGTGAATACCATTCAGTCCTACAAGTTTTATCTGAACTATGAGGGATGTAAACAATACTGTCGCAATGAATATAAAAAACGCATCAAGTAGTTTTATCTGAACTATGAGGGATGTAAACGTCTATATACTTTTTCCAATTCTGCTTTAACAAAAGGGTTTTATCTGAACTATGAGGGATGTAAACCATAACTAAATTTATGACTTCATTTACCGACTCATCGTTTTATCTGAACTATGAGGGATGTAAACCATTAGAAGATTGTGTATATGCAAGACGCAGTTTTTGTTTTATCTGAACTATGAGGGATGTAAACAATAGGGCTGGTCTTTTTTGTTTTGTAACCTGCGTAGTTTTATCTGAACTATGAGGGATGTAAACGCTGACCCGTGTGAGCATGAAGATTTAAACATGCGAGTTTTATCTGAACTATGAGGGATGTAAACAAAAAACAAAAATGGCAAAAACGTTATTTAGACGCAGTTTTATCTGAACTATGAGGGATGTAAACCTAAATTTTTACCTCTGTATCCAGCCCTTCTCGCAGCGTTTTATCTGAACTATGAGGGATGTAAACTCTTTCTTGTTATTATTTCTGTTTGCTTGACTTGAATAGGTTTTATCTGAACTATGAGGGATGTAAACGAATAATACTATCAATTTTGTTTCTTCTTATCTCCCTGTTTTATCTGAACTATGAGGGATGTAAACGAATAATACTATCAATTTTGTTTCTTCTTATCTCCCTGTTTTATCTGAACTATGAGGGATGTAAACGAATAATACTATCAATTTTGTTTCTTCTTATCTCCCTGTTTTATCTGAACTATGAGGGATGTAAACTTATGAACGCTCACCTTTACAAGCTTTATACCAAAGTTTTATCTGAACTATGAGGGATGTAAACAAGCTGTTTTGAGTTCAGCTAATTCTCTTTCTCTTTCGTTTTATCTGAACTATGAGGGATGTAAACAAATTGAAAATTATTCAGCCATTCTGATTTAGGTTTGTTTTATCTGAACTATGAGGGATGTAAACAACACAACACTATTACAAAAGCTATTACTTTTTTCATGTTTTATCTGAACTATGAGGGATGTAAACTTTGCAAAGTTTGCAGCGCTGGATGGAACATGGGTTGTTTTATCTGAACTATGAGGGATGTAAACCGTGGGAAGGTATAAAAAATGTAGTGTTTACTGTTTGGTTTTATCTGAACTATGAGGGATGTAAACCTTGATTACAATATAAGTCATTAAAAACAATTTATAGGTTTTATCTGAACTATGAGGGATGTAAACCGTGAGCTGTTTCTATCTTTTGAAGATGCAATTAATAGTTTTATCTGAACTATGAGGGATGTAAACATTGTAAACTGCAATGCATTTCTCATAAAACTCTGTGCGTTTTATCTGAACTATGAGGGATGTAAACGCAATGAGAGTTTGTAGCTATCTTCAGCAAGTGTCGGTTTTATCTGAACTATGAGGGATGTAAACTTTGTTTTTTCCGAGAAAAGCAGGAATGAGCTTATATGTTTTATCTGAACTATGAGGGATGTAAACTTTCATGCAATATAAACCTCTTTCCCTGTCAGCTTTGTTTTATCTGAACTATGAGGGATGTAAACGAATAATTGAGGCACGAACTGTTTCAATATATGGCTGTTTTATCTGAACTATGAGGGATGTAAACAAAGATAGTCAAGCGAAACTTCAAAGAAGTTCGCAAGGTTTTATCTGAACTATGAGGGATGTAAACCTACAAGCTTTTCTGCTTCATCTTCAGCAAGTTTAAAGTTTTATCTGAACTATGAGGGATGTAAACGGCAAAATTACTTCATAGTATGTTTGCCCATTAACTGTTTTATCTGAACTATGAGGGATGTAAACACACTCACTAACAAGTGATTCTGCGTCTGCGTACAAGTTTTATCTGAACTATGAGGGATGTAAACTTTTCCCCGACTTGCTGTACTTGACAAAATACGAATTGGTTTTATCTGAACTATGAGGGATGTAAACATGTTTGTTATGATATCAACAGTATGCAAAGTGCCCTGTTTTATCTGAACTATGAGGGATGTAAACACACTCACTAACAAGTGATTCTGCGTCTGCGTACAAGTGTTTTATCTGAACTATGAGGGATGTAAACATAACAAGGGCATAACAAGAAAAAGTGACGAGAATAGTTTTATCTGAACTATGAGGGATGTAAACAGGTCACATGGTTGGGGATAGTCGAAAAAGTAGGCAATGTTTTATCTGAACTATGAGGGATGTAAACTGCTGATGTGAGTAAAGCAACGGTACAAGATATTCAGTTTTATCTGAACTATGAGGGATGTAAACTCAGATGACGTTAAAATCAAACTTGCGAACTTCTTTGGTTTTATCTGAACTATGAGGGATGTAAACAGTTTTATGGGGTATATATAAGAGTTTTGATTCTTCGTTTTATCTGAACTATGAGGGATGTAAACGTAGGCAATGCTGGCAAAGTGCACAACTCATATACTGGTTTTATCTGAACTATGAGGGATGTAAACACGATACAAATCGGCGAAGTTATTAGCCCACCACCAAAGTTTTATCTGAACTATGAGGGATGTAAACTGGACTATGGCTGTAGGAAATGCAAATGATTTTAGAAGTTTTATCTGAACTATGAGGGATGTAAACTTGTTTTGCTTTGTAGTTATGATTGCATTTTTCACAGGTTTTATCTGAACTATGAGGGATGTAAACCAGCTTGTGGATGCGAATCAGTTAAAAATTCTAAAGGAGTTTTATCTGAACTATGAGGGATGTAAACTGAATACAAGCTCGTGTCTGCCATCAAAAAGCTTCTGTGTTTTATCTGAACTATGAGGGATGTAAACTTTATTTACACAACAACACATAAGAGCAATTGAGGTTGTTTTATCTGAACTATGAGGGATGTAAACGTTTAAGTATACTCTCTGGTGGTTCTTCATTAAGAAGTTTTATCTGAACTATGAGGGATGTAAACGTCTAGATTTTTAACAGGTATTACGTAGCCGCGGAAAGTTTTATCTGAACTATGAGGGATGTAAACCTGAAAAATATAAAAGCCCTGATAGAATCTTTGTCTATGTTTTATCTGAACTATGAGGGATGTAAACTCAATCTGGGACGAAGAAACTGTAAAGAAAGCTCTGGAGTTTTATCTGAACTATGAGGGATGTAAACATTGTTGTTTTTAAAACTGCTGTCTGATTCAGATAATGTTTTATCTGAACTATGAGGGATGTAAACGAAATAGCTGAAAAATATTTTGTAAAATCAGAAGAAAGTTTTATCTGAACTATGAGGGATGTAAACGTCTGTCGGTACATCAGTAGGAGGATTCAAATCTATAGGTTTTATCTGAACTATGAGGGATGTAAACACTTGTAGCGCACAACAACAAAAAAAAAGCGGGGCACGTTTTATCTGAACTATGAGGGATGTAAACTTGAAAGTGCATGTGCGTGTTACGTATTGGTATGGTGGTTTTATCTGAACTATGAGGGATGTAAACGCAGCTGCAATTAAAAAAGCTTTTGAAAGAAAAGATGGTTTTATCTGAACTATGAGGGATGTAAACCATATTCAACTCTGCTTGCTATTTCAGGGTGGACCACCAGTTTTATCTGAACTATGAGGGATGTAAACTTATGAACGCTCACCTTTACAAGCTTTATACCAAACTGTTTTATCTGAACTATGAGGGATGTAAACGTTGCTTTGGAACTTGCACAAGCTTACACAGAATTAGGTTTTATCTGAACTATGAGGGATGTAAACAACGAATACAAATTTGTTGTAAAGTTTGTAGGTGTTAGTTTTATCTGAACTATGAGGGATGTAAACCTCGTCTGTATAGAGTCGTCCTGCGAAATATTGTTCAGGTTTTATCTGAACTATGAGGGATGTAAACAAAAATTAAAGGGTTTTTAAAAGAGCCTAAATTTTTAGTTTTATCTGAACTATGAGGGATGTAAACAAAATTTAAACTGGTCTGTATTTAAATTTTGCAAAATGGTTTTATCTGAACTATGAGGGATGTAAACACCACGAGCTTGGGGCGCAATTGCCCCAAGCTTACGGTTTTATCTGAACTATGAGGGATGTAAACCATTTTATGAGAGCGTATTAGAACCAATTGCAATTCAGGTTTTATCTGAACTATGAGGATGTAAACAAAAGGGACAACTGGATGTGCCAAAAGGGCACGGAAAGTTTTATCTGAACTATGAGGGATGTAAACGTAATCAAAACTTTTAGGGTGTACCTTATTTTGGATGGTTTTATCTGAACTATGAGGGATGTAAACGCTAACTTTAAATCTAATTTTGCTGCTTCTATTAAATGTTTTATCTGAACTATGAGGGATGTAAACAATCGGGCTGGTTTTTTGGTTGGCTTTGCTGGTCAAGTTTTATCTGAACTATGAGGGATGTAAACTAAATATCTCATCGTATAGATTCCTCATAATATCACCGTTTTATCTGAACTATGAGGGATGTAAACAAATGAAAAGGAGGTGAATGAATGAAAGTCATTCTTGTTTTATCTGAACTATGAGGGATGTAAACATTCTTTAAGTGAAGACATGTTATTGCTCTTTAACACGTTTTATCTGAACTATGAGGGATGTAAACTTGAGACTCAAGATGTTGTATCTTGTGTAATTGAATGTTTTATCTGAACTATGAGGGATGTAAACAAAGAGCTTACTTGCAAAATGTCGTAACTGTCAGTGAGTTTTATCTGAACTATGAGGGATGTAAACACTGCGATGTCATCGCACAAAATTATTGATGCACGAGTTTTATCTGAACTATGAGGGATGTAAACGCTTTTTTTATTTGTTGACTTTGTATATTGTTACTAGTTTTATCTGAACTATGAGGGATGTAAACAGGTGGAATAATAGCAACCCTGCCTGTTCTTGGTAGTTTTATCTGAACTATGAGGGATGTAAACGTTTTTGGTATTTAATTTTTAAAAAGTGTAACTGGTGGTTTTATCTGAACTATGAGGGATGTAAACGAAAAGCAAAAACAAGCTTTGCAAGAACTGATAGCTTAGTTTTATCTGAACTATGAGGGATGTAAACGTCAAGCTTGAGCTATTTCAGAAAGCATTGATACAAGTTTTATCTGAACTATGAGGGATGTAAACTTTGATATGATACGTTATAAGTTTTATATACAAAAAGTTTTATCTGAACTATGAGGGATGTAAACAACGGCAGTAAACTCTAACATGTCTTTAATCGGTATAGTTTTATCTGAACTATGAGGGATGTAAACTGTAGAAAAACCCTTAAAATGTATTTTAAATCTCCTTGTTTTATCTGAACTATGAGGGATGTAAACCTAATTCGGAATTAAAATTAGGTTTATGTTCAGTTATGTTTTATCTGAACTATGAGGGATGTAAACAATTGATGAGTTCAGATATTGCGAACTTGAACCTGAGTTTTATCTGAACTATGAGGGATGTAAACGTAACTGCTCTGCCTACATACCAGTAAGTACCATCAGTTTTATCTGAACTATGAGGGATGTAAACGCAACAGCGCTAGAACAAAACGAGTATGGTGAATATGTTTTATCTGAACTATGAGGGATGTAAACTCTTAAAACTCTCACAAACCTCTTTTAACCCTGTTTGTTTTATCTGAACTATGAGGGATGTAAACTTTGGCTTATTTACAACGGGTTTTGCTTGTCTCATAGTTTTATCTGAACTATGAGGGATGTAAACAATTAATTGCTCAAATACACTATCTTTTATAGTTTCCGTTTTATCTGAACTATGAGGGATGTAAACAATTGTTGTAAAAACTCAATTGGTAGTTTTTTTTCTGGTTTTATCTGAACTATGAGGGATGTAAACGGTACAAACAGCGGATAATGAAGCACAGCAAACTAAGTTTTATCTGAACTATGAGGGATGTAAACTGCAAATCGTTTGCAGCATATGGTATACGTGCTGCACGTTTTATCTGAACTATGAGGGATGTAAACCAAAACTTGGTCAGCACTTGCTGTGTATTTTACAAACGTTTTATCTGAACTATGAGGGATGTAAACGAGACTTTGAGCGATGCACAAAGGACATTAATCATTGGTTTTATCTGAACTATGAGGGATGTAAACATTGTAAACTGCAATGCATTTCTCATAAAACTCTGTGTTTTATCTGAACTATGAGGGATGTAAACATAAAGGAGGGGTTTATATTGATTATGCTTTATACGTTTTATCTGAACTATGAGGGATGTAAACCAACAGCCTCAATATAAGCTTTATCAGCATACACTTTGTTTTATCTGAACTATGAGGGATGTAAACTGGATAATTTTTCACTTCAAACACCTCGCATTTTCTCGTTTTATCTGAACTATGAGGGATGTAAACGTAAAATGAATTACTTGGTATCCAGCTTCAATTAAATGTTTTATCTGAACTATGAGGGATGTAAACACAGAAAATGCTGTTATAGAATATGAGACAAAATATCGTTTTATCTGAACTATGAGGGATGTAAACAATCAATATATGTCGGCGTATGATTTTTACTACAAGATGTTTTATCTGAACTATGAGGGATGTAAACTTATAGCATACTTTTCTTTAAATGCATTATAACTAGGTTTTATCTGAACTATGAGGGATGTAAACGACAGGCGTGCAAATAGATGAAGCAGATTACATTTGTGTTTTATCTGAACTATGAGGGATGTAAACTATGATTCTAGTCAGGTTGTTGTGTTTGGCACGCTAGTTTTATCTGAACTATGAGGGATGTAAACTTTAACAAAATAGGTGTCTTAAATATCAAAAAAACAATAGTTTTATCTGAACTATGAGGGATGTAAACAAAAAGGAAAAATAAAACCTAAAAGAAAAGATATCACGTTTTATCTGAACTATGAGGGATGTAAACGTCAGACTGCGCGGAAATAATTATGTCGTAACCGAAGTTTTATCTGAACTATGAGGGATGTAAACTGCAAATAGTTTATCATGACGTTTAAATATTTCTTGTTTTATCTGAACTATGAGGGATGTAAACTCGTCAACTGGAGGATTTAGAGTCATATCTTTCGAAAGTTTTATCTGAACTATGAGGGATGTAAACAATAGGCAAAAAAGTCAATACCTCTCTGATAGGTAAAGTTTTATCTGAACTATGAGGGATGTAAACTGTTAGATATATGCGGTTTGACGTTTTTTAACTGGCGAGTTTTATCTGAACTATGAGGGATGTAAACTTTGAAAGCGTCGGTCAAACACTTTCTACTTTTTCTAGTTTTATCTGAACTATGAGGGATGTAAACGACGAAAAAGGATTGTTGATAAGAGCACGATTGGCAGTTTTATCTGAACTATGAGGGATGTAAACGACAGAGATAGAAAAGGGACTTGGAGACATGCAGCTAGTTTTATCTGAACTATGAGGGATGTAAACTTGTGCATCGCTCAAAGTCTCTGGTGCTGGTAAATCCGTTTTATCTGAACTATGAGGGATGTAAACATTTCTATTAATTTCTTTGTTCGTATCTTTCGTTCTTGGTTTTATCTGAACTATGAGGGATGTAAACTCTAAATCTCGTTGCTCTTTTACATTATCGCACCTAAGTTTTATCTGAACTATGAGCATTCCTGTAATGAACAAAAATGAGTGAAAATGAAGTGAAATGAGATTTGAAAAGATAAGGTACCTCCTGGTAAAATACAGAATGTAAGTTGTACAACTTACGACAAAACACAACAAAGGAGGTACCCTCTTTGAAGTATACACAAAATGAGAAGATATTACAAGTGACAGAGAAAACTTTAGT
>Ga0207431_10200_pt1 | contig 11044 bp, 12 predicted proteins | sample YelNats1bottle14_FD_187546 | JGI IMG/M metagenome (GOLD analysis project Ga0207431, IMG submission 187546) | Hot spring thermophilic microbial communities from Obsidian Pool, Yellowstone National Park, USA - site 1 bottle 14 (SPAdes) (version 2) | ecosystem: Environmental > Aquatic > Thermal... | reverse complement strand
GTGGCCATAGCGGAGGGGAAACACCGGTTTCCATACCGAACACACAGGTTAAGCCCTCCAGCGCCGATGGTACTGGGTTATCCCGGGAGAGTAGGTCGCTGCCGAAATCTTTTATTTTTCATCAAAACTTTGACAATAAAAATAATAGAGGGTAAAATAACCTTAAGGTCATTGCAGTCAACAAAAAGGTCATTGTAGACAACAAAAAAATATTACCTTTGTAGTTAGAAAAATTTAATTGTTTTAACCGGAATACAGCGGGTTATGTGGCATTTATCAAAAAGGAAGGTATCAAAAAATTTAATTACATATTTGATTATATAAAATAGCGGGCCCTAATAAAAAAATATCAAAAAAAGGAGTGAAGGAATATTGAAAAGCGATGACAGATTTTCTATGGACTTTACTCAGGGGAATATAATGAAGCACCTGATAAAATTTTCAATTCCGCTTTTTCTCGGGAATATACTTCAAACATTTTACAATACGGTAGATTCCATATGGGTAGGTAAATTCCTCGGACCGAGCGCCCTTGCTGCGGTTTCCGTGAGCTTCCCAATAATCTTCTTACTTATTTCTCTTGTAATGGGTATAACCATGGCGACAACGGTTTTGGTGGGGCAGTACAAGGGTGCACAAAATTATTTTATGATAAGGAAAACCGTCAATACTTCTATGTTTTTACTTACAATTTCGGCGCTGGTAATTTCTGTTGCGGGGATATTGCTGAATAAACTCATTTTAAAATTGATGAATACACCTGTGGAGCTTATGGAAATAGCATCGGGTTATCTAAATATTATTTTAGCGGGTTTGATTTTCACCTTTGCGTACAATGCGGTAAGTGCTATACTTAGAGGACTGGGGGATTCAAAAACACCCCTCGTATTCCTTTTTTATACTACTGTAATAAATATCATTCTTGACCCTGTATTTATATTCGGGATTGGCCCCATACCAAAAATGGGAGTGAATGGGGCGGCACTGGCAACGGTTATTTCTCAAGCCATATCCTTTTTTCTTGCGGCCAATTACTTAAATAAAAACAATCATCTTTTTTCAATTAATATTAGAGATTTTCATTACGATAAAGATATAACTGTAAAAATACTGAAAATAGGACTTCCTTCGGGGATTCAACAGACCGTTGTATCAATAGGAATGACTGCCATGATGGCAATAATAAATACCTTTGGCTCTCTGGTAGTTGCAGCATGGGGTGCTGCCAGTAAAATAGATTCTTTCGCCTTTTTACCTTCCATGTCAGTTGGTCTTGCCACGTCTTCCATTAGCGCTCAGAACATCGGTGCGGGAAAATACGAAAGGGTTGAGGAACTTTTAAAATGGGCAAGCCTTCTTTCTCTATTAATATCCGGAACCATTACTCTGATGATTTTTACAATGCCAAAGCTATTGCTTTCTATGTTTACAAATGATATAAATGTACTGATGGCAGGTGCTGGAATATTAAAAATCCTGGGGGTTTCTTACATTCCCTTCGGTTTTATGTGGGTAACCAACGGTATAATAAGAGGAGCTGGTGCCACTTTTATTCCCATGGTAATTTCGATAATTTCGCTCTGGTTGATCCGAATTCCATTGGCTTACTATTTATCCTTTCATACCGCTCTAAAAAGTAATGGCATTTGGGTGGCTATTTCGGTCAGTGCGATTCTAAGTACCCTTTTAAGCTATGCCTATTATTTATCCGGCAAATGGAAAAAAAGGGTTATTGAAGAGGAAGTTAATGAAATTAAAGAGAGATTGGTGGAGGAGTAGATTATGTTGAGTGATTTTGAAGTGGCGCATAAAATGGAAGAATTTAATTATGTTATGAAAAAATGGACGAAAAAATTTTTAAAGAAATATTTTTCCGCAAAAAATTTGGAAGTCACTCCAAATCAATACCCCCTGCTTTTTATATTAAAGGAACACGGGCCTGTAAAAATGAAAGAACTCAGCGAACATATGAATATAACTACCGGAAGCCTTACGGTGATGGTGGACAGGCTTATAGAAAAAAAGCTGGTGGAAAGATTTTATATGCCCGAGGATAGAAGGGTGGTAATGGTAGGCCTTACCGAAAAGGGTAATGAAGAGTTGGAGAATTTTAAAAAGGTATTTATAGACTATATCCTGGAAGGGGTAAAAAGATTATCGGAAAAGGAAAAAAACGATCTAATTTACTGTTTGGATTTTATAAAGAATGTTTTAATCGAGTATTATTAAAATTTCGGTTGACAAAAGTGTATAAATGCGATACTATTTTTTTTAGAAGCTAAATGATAATGATTATCAATATTACATACAACTTTAATCAATATAAAAAATAAAATTAAAGGCTAAATTAATATAATAATGGTCTTAATTGAGAAATATATTTATATATGCGGGAACGGAAAATGGGAAAAAGGATAAGGATATTATGAATTTTTTTTACCAGGTAAATGATAACTATTATCAATTAAAGGGGGTTTACAAAATGAGCTGCTGCCATTCAGGGAAAAACAAAAAAAATATTTTTGGTTTTATTAAAGGCAATAAAAATACCAGAAACATAGATAATAGCCTTAAGTTGCATAAAAAACTGGTTCTCGTGGGTAATCCCAATGTAGGGAAAAGTGTAATATTTAATTGCTTAACGGGTACCTATGCCACCGTCTCCAATTATCCGGGTACAACGGTAGAAATTTTTAAAGGAGCCTGCAGGATAAACAATGTAAGTTTTGAAATTATAGATACGCCGGGAATGTATTCCATGATACCCATAACGGAAGAAGAAAGGGTAACCAGAACACTTTTACTCCACGAAAAAGCGGATTTAGTGGTTCACGTAGTGGATGCAAAAAACCTCCAGCGGATGTTACCCCTGACCCTTCAGCTGATTGAGACCGGGCTCCCCGTTATGCTTGTGGTTAATATGATGGATGAGGCAGAAAAATTGGGAATAAAAATAGATATTGATAAACTATCGGAGATTTTAAATATACCCGTCGTAGGCACCGCGGCTGCTTTAAACAGAGGAATAGATATTTTGAAAAGAAGGGTGTATGAATATGTCAGAAAAAACGCTGCTTAGAAAAGATAATATAGTTGTTTACGATGAAAGGATAGAAATGGCATTAAAGGCGATAGAAGAAAATTTAAAAACAAACTATAATTTTTCAAAAAGGGCTATTGCACTTCTTTTGCTTCAAGGGGACGAAGAAATTACCAGGCATGTAAAAAATAGAGAAAAAACCTACGATAAAATAGAAGAGATCATTGCAAAAACAAAGAATTTATACAAAGACCCCCTGCAGTATGTCATAACTTTAAAAAGGCAGGAAAAGGCAAATGAAATAGTTCGGGATGTGAGCATGAATACGTCCGGGGAAAAGAATTTTTCTTTTTCCGACCTTCTGGATAAAATCACAATGCAGCCTCTGACCGGAGTTCCCATCCTCATACTGATTCTTTACTTTGGACTTTACAAATTTGTCGGGCAGTTTGGAGCGGGTACCCTGGTGGATTTTATTGAGGGCAATATTTTTGAAACTTATATAAATCCTTTAATAAATAATTTGGTGGCAACATACGTCCCGGTAAAAAGCATTCAAGAGCTTCTTGCCTTTGATTACGGCATCATCACCCTCGGGATCAGGTATGCGGTAGCAATAATTTTACCAATTGTAGGGACTTTCTTCTTTGTTTTTTCAATTATCGAAGATACCGGCTATTTACCCAGGCTTGCCATGTTAATTGACAGGGTATTTAAATCCATCGGTTTGAGCGGCAGAGCTGTAATACCGATGACTCTGGGTTTTGGATGCGATACAATGGCAACCTTGGTGAGCCGTACCTTAGAGACCAAAAGGGAAAGGGTCATTGCCACATTGCTGCTGGCTCTGGCAATTCCCTGTTCCGCTCAGCTGGGCGTAATACTCTCGCTTCTTTCGCAAAAGCCTCTGGGGCTTATAATCTGGATGGGTTTTGTGTCGTTGATCTTCCTTATTGTGGGTTATTTATCCGCTCAGGTGCTTCCGGGGGAAAAGCCGCACTTTTATATGGAACTGCCCCCCCTCAGGATGCCGAAGCTTTCAAATATAATTGAAAAAACTGTGTCAAGAATGCAGTGGTATTTTTTAGAAATAGTTCCGCTTTTCGTTTTAGCGAGTGTTTTAATCTGGTTTGGCAAAATTACCGGATTATTTGACAGTTTAATAAAGCTTTTATCTCCGGTCATGAACCTCCTGGGGTTACCTACTCAGACGGCCGAAGCATTTTTGTTTGGATTTTTTAGAAGGGATTACGGAGCGGCGGGGTTATATGACCTTCAAAAATCGGGCATATTAAACGGGCCTCAGCTGGTGGTGGCTTCCGTTACCCTGACCTTATTTGTTCCATGTATAGCGCAGTTTTCCATAATGATAAAAGAACGGGGCTTCAAGACGGCAATGGCAATAGTAGGATTCATTATTCCCTTCGCCTTTTTATCTGGCTTTACCCTGAACCTGATTTTTAGATTGCTGGGAGTGAATTTTTAATGAAGTGTGGATTCTGCGGTTACGAATTTGACCAGAAAGAGGAAGGGGTAAAAGCATGCCGGGGTTGCCCCATGAGCGGTAGATGCGGCAAAGTAAAGTGCCCGAGGTGTGGATATGAGAATGTAAAAACCTCTGGACTGTTAAAAAGGTTTGGTTTTGGAAGGAAGGATGAGAATGGAAAGTAGAGAGGCAAAACTTTCATTTTTAAAAGTTGGGGAGGAAGCTACAATAGTCAAAATAGATGCGAAAGATAATAAAATATTGAAAAAACTTATGGCTCTGGGGGTCCTCCCGGGACTTAAAGTCCAGCTTTTACAAAAGTTTCCCACATATGTGTTTAAAATCGGGAATACCAGGATTGCTGCCGATGAGGAAATCGCAGGAAGTATTATAATTATGAAAAATAGTGCTCTTTGAGGGAGCACTATTTTTTTAGCATTTTTTTTGCGTTTTCAAATGCCACAAAGAGTTCATCCCTTTCTAAGGGAGAAAACTCCGTTATCGAATCGTTCTTAATTAGCCGGTATTTTTGGTCGTTGGTAATTTTCCCGATTATGCCGGCATTTATCCCTTCCTTCTTTAAAGCCTCCACTACCCCATGACCGTTTCTGGCGCAAATCAGCATCGAACCGCTGGATATCAGACCCAGGGGATTAATATTAAATATATTAGAAATTTCCTTCGTTACATCCAAGAGGGGAACCCTATCTTCGTATATTTCAATACCGGTACCGGAAGCCTTTGCTACCTCGTATGCGGCACCCAGAACCCCGCCTTCCGTTATATCGTGCATGGCAGATATCCCCAGGGATGATGCAATTTTTCCCTCATCTATGACGCTGATGTATTCTATCAAGTTCTGAGCCTCTTTAATTTTTTTGCTATCCCATATCGGCGAAAGAATGTTTTCAAAATCGGTAGCCAGTATGGCGGTACCTTCCAGACCGGCGTATTTAGTAATTATTACATCATCTCCGGGTCTTGCTCCCGAGGAAGTAACGAAATTATCCTTTAAAGCAAATCCGATGGCAGTTGTGGAAATTACAGTTTTATTAACAGAGGCAGTGACCTCGCTATGTCCGCCCAACACCTCGATGCCTATTTTCAAACAGGCCTTATGTATGTTTTCCATCACATCCCTGACGGTGGCCTCATAGGTGTTTTCAGGGAAAAGAAGGGTAACAAGTATGCCTACGGGATCGGCGCCGCATGCTGCCAGATCGTTGCATGCCACAAAGACCGAAAGATATGCCCCGAGTTTATCCGCACCCGTTATGGGATCGGAGGATAAAACCGCCACTTTTTCTCCAAAATCGATTACCGAGCAATCTTCACCAAAGGAAGAATGCAAAAGGACTTCCTTTCTTTTTTTTCCCAAAAAAGGGTAAACGGCAGTTGAAAGGATTTCGGGAGGGATTTTGCCTATTTTAATCATATTACATTACCCTTTCTAAAATTTTTCTTCATCGTTAAAGGAGAGGTTTTTAAGCCTTTTATATAAAAACACCGCAATAAGGGCGCCCACGGAAACCTGCAGGGTATCGCCGGCAATTTCAATAGGAATGGCCCCCACACCGTATATTATTCCGGCTGCAGTGGCATAGGAAGCAATCATAAAAAGACCTGCAAAAATTAAGCCGTGTATTGCCCTGCCCTTGGCAGCAAAGCTTCCCGCTATAAAACCTTCTATTCCTTTTATAAACAGGGTAATGGGAGCCCACATGGGATATCCGGCCAGCAAATCTGCTAAGGATGAGCCCACGCCTCCAATAATGGCCGCAGGCACACCTCCGAAAATTAACGCTGAAAGGTATATTATCGTTTCGCCCAGATGAAAATATAGGTTAAAGGTAGGCACCGGGACTTTTAAAATTGAGGTGGCTACAACCGTCAATGCTAAAAAAAGTCCCATCATGGCAATTTTCTTTATTTTATCGCTCATATACGCTACCTCCATAGAATCTTTTACTGATATTATACTATATTAACCGGGATTTAACCAATAATTCCTGCAGGGGATAGGCAATTATGAATTGATTTTTGCATAAATTTTACATATAATAAAAATAAATAGTGAAATAATAATTTAAGCAATGAGGGAGAAAATTTGCACCAAACCTTTTTACAGAGAGCCGGTGGATGGTGCGAACCGGTAAGGGTGTGCAATTTCCGCTCCCGAGCATCGCGTCAGGCGACGGTAGTACCGTTACGGCTTAAAGTTAAAAAACAGGGTGGCACCGCGGGAAATATCCTCTCGCCCCTTGAGGGAGAGAGGATTTTGCTTTTACAGGGAAAAATATTTTTGAGGAGGTAAAAAAATGCTCGATATTAAGTTAGTCCGTTCAAATCCCGGTATTGTAAAAGAAGCAATGGAAAAAAGAGGAGCGACCACAAACTTAGAACAGCTTTTGAAAATCGACGAGGAAAGAAGAAATTTGCTGGTGGAGGTAGAACAATTAAAGAGTTTGCGAAATAGGGAATCGGAAGAGATTGCTCGAAAGAAAAAGGCGGGAGAACCGGCAGAGGATTTAATCAGGCAAATGAAAGAGGTTTCGGACAAAATTAAGGAAATGGATGAGAAACTGAAGCAAATAGATGAAGAGATATATAGAATGCTGTTGATGATCCCAAATATTCCCGATGAATCGGTACCCGTCGGCAAAAGCGATGCCGATAATGTGGAAGTTAGGAGATGGGGAAGCCCTAAGGAGTTTGACTTTTCTCCAAAGGCTCACTGGGAGATTGGAGAATATTTGGACATCCTTGATTTTGAGAGGGCGGCAAAGATTACCGGTTCCAGGTTTGTGGTTTATAAAGGGCTTGGGGCCCGATTGGAAAGGGCTTTGATAAACTTCATGCTGGACCTGCACATTGATAAACACGGATATAAGGAGATATTTCCTCCATTTATTGTAAACAGGGACAGCATGACGGGAACCGGACAGCTTCCAAAATTTGAGGAAGAGGCCTTTAAACTTTACAACAATACGGATTATTTCCTTATACCCACTGCAGAGGTTCCCGTGACCAATCTTCACAGAAATGAAATACTGGAAAGGGAGCAGCTTCCTATATATTACGTAGCCTACAGCGGATGCTTCAGGGCTGAAGCCGGCTCTGCCGGAAGGGATACAAGGGGTATAATAAGGCAGCATCAGTTTAACAAGGTGGAGCTGGTGAAATTTTGCGAACCGGAAAAATCCATGGAAGAACTGGAAAAACTTACTCATGATGCGGAGGAGGTTTTGCAGCTTTTAGGGCTTCCCTACCGGGTGGTGGCCTTATGTACGGGTGACTTAGGATTCTCTTCCGCAAAGACTTACGATATAGAGGTATGGATGCCAAGTTACAACAGGTACGTAGAAATTTCTTCCTGCAGCAACTTTAAAGACTACCAGGCAAGGAGAGCAGAAATAAGATACAGGCCCGAAAAAGGAGCAAAGCCCCAGTACGTTCATACTCTGAACGGGTCAGGCCTTGCGGTAGGGAGAACAACTGCCGCGATACTGGAAAATTTCCAGCAGGCCGACGGTTCGGTGGTAATTCCGGAAGTTTTAAGGCCATACATGGGAGGGGTTTCCACAATACCGGCAAAATACTAAAAAATGTGGCGCACATTCTATGTGCGCCACATTTTTTACCTTCTTTGTACACCGTCATTTTTTACATCTGCCGAATTTTTTGGAACGAAGGTTTTGCAGCAGGTTTCCATAGCGGAGTTGACCGGTGTGGGTTGAGCGGTGGACGCCTGAGGTGCATCATAGCTATTTGGCATGTTTGCTCCAATTCTGTCAGAGGTAACCATAATCTCTGACGCGTGACACATGTTTCCGCTGCCCCAGTAATGGCAGTTGGATACACTGCAATGGATATTAGGCATATAGATAACCTCCTGTAATTTTTTTCACATTAATATTATTATCAAAGGGGTAAAAAATAATTCAGTAAAGTAGAGGGAAAGACGGGTGCTAAACTTCATAATTTCTCAGAAAATCACCCTGTCATAAAATTAACAGGAGTGAAAAATTGACAAACTTACTTGAAATTTGTTGTGGTTTAGATGTCCATAAAAAAACTATAGTTGCATGTTTGCTAAAAAATTACTAATAAAAATTAATCAATAAATGCTATAATATAAATAATTGTTTGTTCGAATTTTTATTATTTACTTTACTTAATAAAAGAGGGTTGTTATGGAAAGGGTTATTTATGTGGCTTTGTTTACCGCCACGATACATATGATCGATACTTTATCCTATTCCGTGAGACTTGCCGGTGTAAGAACCAGGAGGCTGGCTTTAGCACTATCCCTATTTAATATAATAGTCCTTATTTCGAGGACTGCCAACATGATTCAGGCTCCGCTACTGGGCAGTATAGTGGATAAGGCGATTTCTAAGGGCGAAATAAAAGAACTTCTTCACAGCTTTAGAATAATAATTTTTTCTGCAACCCTGGGAAGCCTTTTAGGGGCAGCTTTGATTCCAAGTTTTATAGAAATTTTTTCAAAAGGAATCTATGCCCTTGAAAAAACGGGATCCATACCTAAGCTCCTCGTAAAAATAATTTTTAATAAACCTGTAAAGCAAGTAAAAAATTCTTTAAAAGCACCGGATTTAAACAAAATAAGAAAAATCAGCAAAACCGGGATATCCCCTTTTTTCTTGATATTTAATCTCTTCATCACTTCGATTTCAACCATTGGAGTGCTGGCGGCCATTTACGCCGGTGCCCTATTACCGGAGTACAGGATAACCGCAAGTCAGCTTTCGGGGGTTATAAACGGTACCGCCACAATACTGCTGGCAATTATTGTGGACCCGCAGGCAGCACTGATTACCGACCAGGCTTTACAGGGTGTCAGGTCTAAACAGGAAGTAACGTCGATGGTATTTTTTCTCGTAGGCGGGAAAATAATTGGGACCCTTCTGAGCCAGGTTATATTCATGCCGGCTTCGGAAGTGGTGTTGTGGATTACTCGAAAATTAATATAATCTTTTTCTTCTAAAGGAGCGGACTGTAATTGCTTTTTTTAATGGGAATAAAGCTAAATTCCTTTAAAAATTCTCTTATGGCGTGAGAAAGATACTCGATCCCCTCGTTTATCATTTCCTTTGGTACCTGGGCAATGCTTAGGCGAAAACAAGGTGATGGCTTTTGGTCAGGGTAAAAGTAATCACCGGGCATTATAAAAATTCCTTTTTTTATAACCCCGGCGTAAAGGTTCATGGAATAGAACCCTTCGGGCAGGCAAAGCCAGTAGAATAATCCCCCTTTGGGAACGCTAAATGTTACCGGGGAAGGAAGATGTTTTTTTAACGAATCCGTCATTATTTCCCATTTTTCTAAATAAATTCTTCGAATCTTTGTAAGATGATCGTAAAAGCTTTTTTCCCTTATCATTAAATCCAGGACCCGCTGGTTTAAACCCGAAGAAGCAATGTCGGAAAAGTATTTTACTTCGGCGATTATTTCTGAAAAATCGGAAGGCACCAGTAAAAATCCCAGCCTCAATCCTGGCATCAGGATTTTGGAAAAGCTCTTAATGTAAAACACCCGGTTTTCTTCATCGTAAGCTTTTAAAGGTAGAGGTTTTTCTGAATAATAAAGGTCGTTCATGTGGTCATCCTCAAGGATATAAAAACCGAATTTTTTTGAAAGAGCTATTAGCTCTTTCTTTTTTTGTTCGGAGTAAGATATACCGGTGGGGTTTTGAAAATTGGGCATTGTATAAAAAAGCTTTAGGGGTTTTGAGCGAATCTTGCTTAATAATTCATCCATATCTATTCCATCATCCCTTAACGTAATCTCGACAATTTTTGCACCTCTTGATTTAAAAGCATCTACGGCACCCGGGTAAGTGGGCGATTCCACAAAAACGGTATCGCCGTAATCCAGCAGTGCTTTAGAAATAATGTCAATTCCTTGCTGAGCCCCGGATACTACATGAATATTATCCTTTGAGGCTTTAATTTTGTACTCCTCGTAAAGAAAATCTTCTAAGGATTGTCTCAGAGGTAAAAATCCCGGGCTTTCATTGTAAGCAAAGGCGTAACCTCCGTCCCTATCTAAAACTCTTATTATAGAGCTTTTGAAAATTTCTACAGGAAAATATTCAGGGGGGACAGAAGCGGTGGCAAAGTCAAACCTTATTTTATCAATTTCCAACTCGGAATCATTTTTCACGGGAAGATCCGCGGATTCTTTTAAATGTGACTGTATAAATGTACCGCTTCCTACCCTGGATACAGCGTAGCCTTCTTTTTCCAGCAGTTTATAAGCATTCACAATGGTAACTGTATTGACCTTAAGGTTCGCCGCAAGTTTTCTTATAGGGGGTAGTTTTTCTCCCGGAAGTAAAACTCCCTCTTTAATTAAACGAACAATTTCTTCATAAATTTGAACGTAGAGTGGTTCAGGGGAATTTCGATCTAATTGTATCGAAACATATTTATCCATTTTCAAATATTACCTCCTGAAAAAATTTATTTTATTAAAATTGTATTGATAAAAACCCT
>Ga0207431_10198_pt1 | contig 11103 bp, 11 predicted proteins | sample YelNats1bottle14_FD_187546 | JGI IMG/M metagenome (GOLD analysis project Ga0207431, IMG submission 187546) | Hot spring thermophilic microbial communities from Obsidian Pool, Yellowstone National Park, USA - site 1 bottle 14 (SPAdes) (version 2) | ecosystem: Environmental > Aquatic > Thermal... | reverse complement strand
TGCCCCATTCTTTCCCTTCGTACCTTGGATTTTTGGACCCGTAAAGGACTGGGAATGCCACTGCGGAAAATATAAAAGGGTTAGGTACAAGGGAATTATTTGCGACAGATGCGGCGTAGAGGTTACCAAATCCAAGGTACGAAGGGAAAGAATGGGGCATATTGAGCTGGCAGCCCCCGTTTCCCATATCTGGTTTTTAAAGGGGATTCCGAGCAGAATCGGTCTGATGCTCGATATGTCCCCGCGTGCTTTGGAAAAAGTGATATATTTTGCTTCATATATTGTAATCGAACCGGGCAATACTCCTCTCACCAAAAAGCAGCTTTTGACGGAAAAGGAATACAGAGAATACAGGGAAAAATACGGGAATGCCTTTAAAGCGGGCATGGGAGCCGAAGCCATAAAGGAGCTTTTAAAGGAAATAGATTTAGAAAAATTATCTAAAGAGTTAAGGGCGGAATTGAAAGAAGCCAACGGGCAGAAAAAAATAAGGATTTTAAGAAGGCTCGAGGTGGTAGAAGCCTTCAGAAAGTCGGGCAACAGGCCCGAATGGATGATCCTTGAGGTAATCCCGGTGATTCCTCCGGACCTGAGGCCAATGGTGCAGCTGGATGGTGGGCGCTTTGCCACATCGGACCTAAACGACCTTTACAGGAGGGTAATAAACAGGAACAACAGATTAAAGAGACTCCTGGACCTCGGGGCACCGGACATCATAGTAAGGAACGAAAAGAGGATGCTCCAGGAAGCGGTGGATGCCCTGATCGATAACGGAAGAAGGGGAAAGCCGGTAACCGGGCCGGGCAACAGGCCGTTAAAATCCCTGAGCGATATGCTCAAGGGTAAGCAGGGAAGATTCAGGCAAAACCTCCTGGGTAAACGTGTGGATTATTCCGGTCGTTCCGTTATAGTTGTCGGTCCGGAGCTGAAGTTATATCAGTGCGGTCTTCCCAAAGAAATGGCGCTTGAACTTTTCAAACCCTTTGTCATGAAAAAACTGGTAGAGAAAAACTACGCTCACAACATAAAAAGCGCCAAGCGCATGGTAGAAAGGGTAAAACCCGAGGTATGGGATGTGCTGGAAGAGGTAATTAAAGAGCATCCCGTGCTGTTAAACAGGGCTCCAACGCTGCACAGGCTTGGAATTCAGGCTTTCGAACCCGTTCTCGTGGAAGGCAGGGCGATTCAAATACATCCTTTGGTTTGTACCGCCTACAATGCTGACTTTGACGGTGACCAGATGGCGGTACATGTTCCGCTGTCGGCAGAGGCTCAAGCGGAAGCCAGGCTCTTGATGCTTTCTACCAACAACATACTGAAGCCCGCGGATGGGAAACCGGTAGTTACTCCTACACAGGATATGGTTCTGGGTTCGTACTACCTCACCATCGAAGTAAAAGGGGAAAAGGGTGAGGGGAAGGTATTCTCATCGGAAAACGAGGCGCTTTTAGCTTACGACAGCGGTGAAGTAGGACTCCATGCTCCGATTAAGGTGAGGATTACAAAGGAGATAAACGGTAAAAAGCGTTCGGGAATTATCACCACAACCGTCGGCAGGATAATCTTCAACCAGTGCGTCCCACAGGATCTGGGCTTTGTGGATCGCTCGAAGGAGGAAAATTTTTTCGAGTTAGAGCTTAACACATTGGTGGATAAAAGCAAGCTGGGGGAAATAGTAGACCGCTGCTACAAAAAGCACGGCACTACCCTGACGGCGGAAATGCTGGATAGGATAAAGTCTGTTAGCTTTCACTACGCCACAAAGGCAGGTATTACAATTGGTATAACGGATATTGAGGTGCCAAAGGACAAGTGGAAGATCCTATCGGAAGCCGATGAAAAGGTAGACCAGGTCGAATTAATGTACAGAAGAGGTTTGATATCCGAGGACGAAAGGTATGAAAAGGTAATAGAGATATGGGAAAATGCCACCAATAAAGTAACGGAAAGTTTAATGGACAGCCTTGACAGATTAAATCCCGTATACATGATGGCAAACTCCGGTGCTCGAGGCAACAAACAGCAGATAAGGCAGTTAGCGGGTATGAGAGGTCTTATGGCCGATACGGCAGGCCGAATCATTGACTTACCCATAAAGGCCAACTTCCGGGAAGGTCTGACGGTGCTGGAATACTTCATATCCACCCATGGTGCCCGTAAAGGACTTGCGGATACTGCTCTCAGGACGGCGGACTCGGGATACCTGACAAGAAGGCTTGTGGATGTAAGCCAGGACGTGATTGTCAGAGAATTGGATTGCGGCACTACCGAAGGAATTACCGTCAGGGCAATAATGGATGGCAAGGATGTTATAGAGTCTTTGAAGGAGAGAATAGACGGCAGATACGCCCGGGAGGACATAGTAAATCCGGTTACGGGCGAAGTGATTGTAAGGGAAAATGAGATAATTACCGATGAAATAGCTGACAGGATAATAAAAGCGGGGATACATGAGGTTAAGATAAGGTCGGTACTCACCTGCAGGACCAGGCATGGCGTATGTGCCAAGTGTTACGGCAAAAACCTGGCGACGGGAAAACCGGTGGAGGTGGGGGAAGCGGTGGGCATCATCGCTGCCCAGTCCATAGGTGAACCGGGTACCCAGCTGACGATGAGAACCTTCCACACCGGTGGTATTGCCGGGCACGATATTACACAGGGTTTACCCAGGGTGGAGGAATTGTTCGAAGCGAGAAGACCCAAAGGCCAGGCGGTTATCACTGAAATCGGCGGTACAGTCAGGATTATTGAAAATAAGAAGAAAAGAGAAGTGGAAATTACCGCTGATACCGGCGAAGTAAAGGTTTATCAAATACCTTACGGTGCAAGGTTGACGGTGGAAAACGGCGCAAGGGTGGAGCCGGGCGACGAGCTCTGCGAAGGACCTATCAATCCCCACGATATACTAAGAATAAAGGGTGTACGGGGAGTCCAGGCCTACCTGCTGCAGGAAGTGTTGAAGGTTTACAGGATGCAGGGCGTGGATATAAACGATAAGCACATTGAGATAATAATAAGACAAATGCTTAGAAAGGTTAAGATAGAAGATCCCGGAGATACGGATTTACTGCCCGGCGAGCTCATCGACATTTTTGAGCTGGAAGAAATAAACGAAAAGGCGAAGCTGGAAGGTAAAAAACCCGCGGAGGCAAGACGGGTGCTTCTTGGAATCACGAAAGCGTCCCTTGCGACGGATTCTTTCCTGTCCGCCGCATCCTTCCAGGAAACCACCAGAGTGCTTACCGAAGCATCCATAAAAGGAAAGGTGGACCCGCTCATTGGTCTAAAAGAAAATGTTATAATAGGAAAGTTGATACCTGCAGGAACCGGCATGAAGAGGTACAGGAATATAAAAATTATATGCGAAGGGCAGGAGGAAACCGCTACCACATCGGAAAATTAAAGCAGACACGCCTTAATTGTATTGACATAGAAAAAGTCGGATGCTAAAATATATTAGTGCGTGTTCAGGCTTTGAAAAGCAATGGATAAGGAGGGCATGAGCATGTTAAACAGATTAAAAAATGCCCCCAGAAAAACCGTAGGTACCAAGCAAACCCTTAAAGCGGTGGAAAAGAATCAAGCTTCAGTAGTGTTTATTGCAGAGGATGCTGAGGAGCACGTGGTTTCAGGCCTGAAGGAACTGTGTCGCACGAAGGGAATAGAGATGGTCTTTGTCCCTACTATGAAGGAACTGGGCCAGGCTTGCGGTATTGATGTAGGGGCAGCATCAGCTGCAATTTTGAGTTAATCCGATAGATGGTGCGAATGCCCCTCTCGGGGCATTCCTTTTTTTAATTCTTTGGAAGGAGGTGTTAAGGTATGCCGACAATGAATCAGCTGGTGAGAAAGGGCAGGGAGAAGGTTACCAAAAAATCCAAGTCACCTGCACTCAAAGGGAACCCGCAGAAACGCGGTGTTTGCACCGTTGTAAAGACAACTACTCCAAAGAAGCCAAACTCTGCTTTGAGAAAGATTGCCAGGGTGAGGCTGACAAACGGTATTGAAGTTACCGCATATATCCCGGGCATTGGTCATAACCTTCAGGAGCACTCGGTAGTTTTAGTAAGAGGCGGCAGGGTTAAAGACTTGCCGGGTGTAAGATACCACATTATCCGCGGGGCTCTCGATGCTGCTGGAGTAGCCAACAGGAGACAGGGTAGATCTCTATACGGTGCGAAAAGACCAAAGTCATAATAAGGAGGGAAGAGGATGCCAAGGAAAGGCCACGTTAGAAGGCGCGAAGTTGCTGAAGATCCCATTTATAAAAGCAAACTGGTTACGAAGCTCATTAACAAACTGATGTACGATGGCAAAAAGAGCATCGCGCAGAGGGCTTGCTATGAGGCCTTCGAAATTATAAGGCAAAAGACGGGTAAGGACCCCATGGAAGTTTTTCAGGAAGCTTTGAAGAATGTCATGCCCGTGCTTGAGGTTAGGCCGCGCAGGGTAGGAGGTGCTACCTACCAGGTTCCAATGGAAGTTCCGGAAAACCGCAGGTTATCCCTCGGGATTCGCTGGCTGGTAGATTACGCCCGCCAGAGGACCGATAAAAAGACCATCAGGGAAAAGCTCGCAGCTGAAATAATGGATGCGGCCAATGGTGCGGGTGGAGCCGTTAAGAAGAAGGAAGAAACCCACAGAATGGCAGAAGCCAACAGGGCGTTTGCACATTACCGGTGGTAATTTTTTGGTACCCAGGCTATTTTGCAGGAGAAAGGGGTGGAAAGGATGCCTAGACAGGTACCACTTAATAGATTAAGAAACATAGGTATAATGGCACATATAGATGCCGGTAAAACCACTACAACGGAAAGAATACTTTTCTATACCGGTAAGGTACACAAGTTGGGAGAGGTTCATGAAGGGACTGCTGTAATGGACTGGATGGAGCAGGAGCAGGAGAGGGGCATTACCATTACCGCTGCTTCCACCACTTGCTACTGGAAGGATCATCAAATTAATATCATAGATACGCCCGGGCACGTTGATTTCACCGTGGAGGTAGAGCGTTCACTTCGCGTCCTTGACGGAGCGGTAGCGGTCTTTTGTGCAAAAGGCGGTGTAGAGCCTCAGTCGGAAACGGTGTGGCGCCAGGCGGATAAATACGGCGTCCCCAGAATAGCATATGTGAATAAAATGGATATAGTTGGGGCAGATTTTTACAATGTGGTTAAACAGATAAGAGAGAGGCTCGGCGCCAATCCGGTACCCATTCAAATCCCCATCGGAGCGGAGGATACCTTCCACGGCATAGTGGACCTGGTGATGATGAAAGCTTACATTTACACCAACGACCTGGGCACCGAGATACAGGAAACCGCTATCCCCGATGAAATAAGGGATAAGGCAGAAGAATACAGGGAAAAGATGATAGAAGCACTGGCGGATGTGGATGAAGAAATAATGACAAAATACCTGGAAGGGGAAGAGCTAACGCCGGAAGAAATTAAAGGAGCTCTAAGAAGGGCCTGCATCGCGGTTAAGGCCGTTCCTGTAATCTGCGGTTCATCGTATAAGAACAAGGGAGTGCAGCTTCTACTGGATGCCATAGTGGATTACCTGCCATCACCCCTTGACATTCCGGCAGTAAAGGGAATAGATCCCGAAACGGGAGAGGAAATAGAAAGACTTGCAAGCGATGATGAATCTTTTTCTGCTCTGGCGTTTAAGATAATGAGCGATCCCTATGTAGGCAAATTAACTTATTTCAGGATTTACTCGGGTGTTTTGAAAGCTGGATCCTATGTATATAACTCCACCAAGAACAAAAAGGAAAGAATAGGCAGGATTTTGAGGATGCATGCAAATCACCGCCAGGAAATGGAAGAGGCCATGACGGGAGAAATCGTAGCGGCGGTGGGATTAAAAGACACGACAACCGGTGATACCCTCTGCTCCGAAGACAAGCCTATTATACTGGAATCCATGCAGTTCCCCGAACCTGTAATCCATGTGGCGATTGAGCCAAAGACAAAAGCGGATCAGGAAAAAATGGGAATCGCATTGCAGAGGCTTGCGGAGGAAGATCCAACCTTCCGGACTTATACCGATGCTGAGACCGGACAGACCATCATTGCGGGAATGGGCGAGCTGCACTTAGAAATCATCGTTGACAGGATGTTCAGGGAATTCAAGGTTGAAGCCAATGTAGGAAAACCGCAGGTAGCCTATAAAGAAACCATCAAGAAAGCCGTTAAAGCTGAAGGTAAATACATCAGGCAGACCGGTGGTCGCGGTCAGTACGGCCACGTATGGCTGGAAATTGAACCCCTTGAACCGGGTAAGGGCTATGAATTCGTAAACAAGATCGTGGGCGGCGTTATACCGAAGGAATACATTCCTGCTGTGGATGCGGGAGTTCGGGAAGCCCTCGAAAACGGCGTGCTGGCCGGATACCCGGTAGTGGATGTAAGGGTAACCCTTTTTGATGGTTCTTACCATGAAGTGGACTCTTCGGAAATGGCCTTCAAGATAGCCGCATCCTTAGCCTTCAAAGAGGCCATGAGGAAGGCGGATCCGGTGCTCTTAGAGCCCATTATGAAGGTAGAAGTGGTGGTTCCGGAAGAGTTCATGGGAGACGTAATTGGAGACATCAATTCCCGTCGCGGACATTTGGAGGGAATGGAACCCAGAGGTGGGGCTCAGGTTATAAGAGGTTATGTTCCTTTAGCAGAGATGTTCGGTTACGCAACAGATTTACGTTCCAGGACCCAGGGCCGCGGCACTTACACCATGCAGTTCTCCCATTATGCAGAAGTTCCAAAAAATATCGCGGATGCGATAATCAATAAAAAATAAAAATTAAAATTTGAGGAGGGCAAAGAAATGGCAAAACAGAAATTTGAGAGGAAGAAGCCGCACGTAAACGTAGGCACCATAGGGCACGTAGACCACGGCAAGACGACGCTGACGGCGGCGATAACGAAGGTATTGTCAAATGCGGGATTATCCCAGTTTGTAGCTTACGATCAGATTGACAAAGCGCCGGAAGAGAGGGAAAGAGGAATAACCATAGCCACGGCGCACGTAGAATATGAGACACCCAACAGGCACTATGCCCACGTAGACTGTCCGGGACATGCGGACTACGTAAAGAACATGATAACCGGAGCGGCGCAGATGGACGGTGCCATCTTGGTAGTATCGGCGGCGGACGGTCCGATGCCCCAGACCAGGGAACACATATTGTTGGCGAGACAGGTAGGCGTACCTTATATAGTAGTATTTTTAAACAAAGTAGACATGGTAGACGATCCCGAATTATTAGAACTTGTAGAGATGGAAGTAAGGGAACTGTTATCCTCCTATGAATTTCCTGGAGACGACATACCGGTTATACCCGGTTCAGCGTTAAAGGCACTGGAATGCGGATGCGGCAGCAGGGACTGCCAGTGGTGCGGAGCCATATGGAAGCTGATGGATGCGGTAGACGAATATATACCGACGCCGCAGAGGGATGCGGATAAACCCTTCTTGATGCCTGTAGAAGACGTATTTACGATAACCGGCCGCGGGACGGTAGTAACCGGCAGGGTAGAGAGAGGGACATTGAAGGTAGGAGACGAAGTAGAGATAGTAGGATTAAGGCCCGAGAAGAAGAAGACGGTAGTAACCGGGGTAGAGATGTTCAGGAAGATACTGGACCAGGCGGTAGCCGGGGACAACATAGGAGCCTTATTAAGGGGAGTAAACAGGGATGAAGTAGAGAGGGGCATGGTAATAGCGAAGCCCGGCTCCATACATCCGCACACCAAATTTAAGGGTCAGGTATACGTATTAAAGAAGGAAGAAGGAGGAAGGCACACTCCGTTCTTTACCGGATATAGACCCCAGTTTTACTTCAGGACGACGGACGTAACGGGAGTAATAAAGCTGCCGGAAGGCGTAGAGATGGTAATGCCGGGAGACAACATAGTGATGGAGATAGAGCTGATATCACCGATAGCTATAGAAGAGGGATTAAGGTTTGCTATTCGTGAGGGTGGCAGGACGGTAGGTGCCGGCGTAGTAACCGAGATCATCGAATAAAAAAGATTACCGGGATAAGGGGATTTTGAAAAATCCCCTTATTTTTATGCTTTTTATTGACATAGCAAATGAATTATGATAAATTTTTATAAGTGACTGTTGTAGAATAGGATATTTTGATGATGCGTACTTGTTAGGAGGTGGCCGAATGCGGATAAACATAACGCTGGAATGCACGGAATGCAAGCATAGAAATTACCATACAGAGAAAAATAAAAAAAATGATCCCGATCGATTGGAATTGAGGAAGTACTGCAAGTACTGCGGAAAGCACACCCTGCATAAAGAAACGAAGTAAATTGGATGAGGGGGATTTTTCTTAATGGCAGCCGGCGGAGAAGGCTTCTTGAAAAGAAGCGGTAAATTTTTTAAGGAAGTAAGGTCAGAATTAAAAAAGGTTACTTGGCCCACAAGACAGGAGCTTGTATCTTCTACCATAGTAGTAGTTACTTCCGTTGCCCTGGTAGGACTTTTTATTTGGATAGTGGACAGCTTCCTGGTTAAGATACTGGAATTAATTCTCCGATAAGGAGGGGTATTTCCCCTTGGAAAATGCATCAAAAAAGTGGTATGTTATCCATACTTATTCCGGCTATGAGAATAAGGTTAAGGCAAACCTGGAAAAACGCGTAGAATCGATGGGGATGCAGGATAAGATTTTCAGGGTCCTGGTCCCGGTGGAAGAAAGTGTCGAAATAAGGAATGGCAAGAAAAAACTGGTCCAGAGAAAGATTTTCCCGGGATATGTGCTCGTTGAGATGGTAGTTACCGATGATTCCTGGTATGTGGTAAGGAATACCCCGGGAGTAACCGGATTTGTGGGAACGGGTAATAAACCAATTCCCCTTCAGGATTCGGAAGTAAAGGCTATTTTAAAACAAATGGGCATAGAAGAACCCAAGCCAAAGATTGACCTGGCGGTTAACCAGAATGTAAAGGTGATTTCCGGTCCCTTTGAAGGATTAATAGGCAGGGTGGTAGAAGTAAATCACGACAAGCAAAAGATAAAGGTTTTAATATCACTTTTTGGACGGGAAACACCGATAGAACTGGAATATAACCAGGTTGAAAAAATATAAAAATGCTTCAATGAAAGGGAGGTGTTTGAATGGCTAAAAAAGTTGTGGCAATGGTAAAACTACAGATTCCTGCAGGCAAAGCGACGCCGGCTCCACCGGTGGGTCCAGCTCTTGGTCCTACGGGAATTAATATAATGAACTTTTGCAAAGAGTTCAATGAAAGGACAGCCGCTCAGGCAGGATTAATAATTCCTGTCGAAATCACCGTATATCAGGATAGGTCCTTCACTTTTATTTTAAAGACACCGCCGGCATCGGTGCTTCTAATGAAAGCTGCTGGTGTAGAAAAGGGTTCGGGAGAGCCCAATAAAAACAAGGTGGGCAAGGTAACCAAAAAGGATATAAAAGAAATTGCCGAACTTAAAATGAAGGACTTAAATGCTGCGAGCCTGGAAGCAGCGATGAGGATGATAGAAGGTACAGCCCGTAGTATGGGCATAACGGTAGTAGAATAATTAAGTCAATAAAGGATTCAATAAAGTGGGAGGAGTTATTCTTCCGATAAAACCACGGGGAGGGAAAAGAATTGGCCAAGAGGAGTAAGGCATATCAAGAAGCTTTAAAGCTTGTGGATAGGACGAAACTTTACGAACCCCAGGAAGCTATGGAACTGGTATTGCAAACGGCAAACAAGAAATTCGATGAAACAATCGAGGTTGCGGTAAGGCTTGGTGTTGATCCCAGGCATGCCGACCAGCAGGTGAGGAGCACGGTGGTGCTGCCCCACGGAACGGGTAAAACAAAGAGGGTACTGGTGTTCGCTAAAGGAGAAAAAGCAAAGGAAGCTGAAGAAGCGGGAGCAGATATTGTGGGAGCAGAAGACCTTATTGCAAAAATTGAAGGTGGATTTTTAGATTTCGATGTGGCAGTTGCTACCCCGGATATGATGGGAGCGGTAGGTAAACTGGGTAAAATATTGGGTCCGAGAGGATTAATGCCCAACCCAAAAGCCGGTACCGTTACATTTGATATCGCAAAGGCGGTAAAAGAGATAAAAGCGGGTAAGATAGAATACCGTGTAGATAAAACGGGTATTGTGCATGCACCCATAGGTAAGAAATCCTTCGGGGCTCAAAAATTACTGGAAAATTTCAGGGCGTTAATGGAATCCATAATAAAAGCAAAACCTGCAGCAGCAAAAGGACAGTATTTAAAGAGCATTGTGGTTTCGAGCACAATGGGTCCCGGAATTAAAATAAATCCTTTAAAGGTTGTGGAGAAATAGGCCATTTTAAATTGAATAACGAAAATTACCTTCGCTGCAGACAGTAGGTGCCGAAAGGCTTAATATCCTACCGAGGCGTGTAGTATAGAGGTTTCTTTATGCATTTTTAAGGGCATGAAAGAGGTCTTTCTCTACGTCTGCAGAAAGACCTCTTTTAATTTTTATTTAAAATAAACTGCGGGGAGGTGAAAAAGTGCTGACTAAGGAGCAAAAGGTACAGGAAGTAGAGGAATTGAAAAAGAAATTTTCCGAAGCAAAGTCAGCTATTTTGGCAGACTACAAGGGACTGAATGTAGCCGAAGTCACAGAACTAAGAAGAAGGCTTCGGGAGCAGGGCGTAGAGTTCAAGGTGGTAAAAAACACCCTTGCCAAAATCGCCACGAAGGATATGCCCTTCAATATCGATGAATATTTGGAAGGCCCTACGGCAATAGCTTTTAGCTATAAGGACCCGGTGGCAGCAGCCAAGCTTTTGACAGAATTTGCAAAGGACCATAAGAATCTTGAATTAAAAGCTGCGGTAGTAGAAGGAAAAGCAGGCGGCAAGGATATTGTAGAAAAGCTTGCCAAAATGCCTCCTCGAGAAGAGTTGCTTGCAAAAGCTGTGGGAGCTATACAATCACCGCTCTTTGGTATCGTATGGGTATTGCAGGCACCTCTCAGAGACCTGGTATATACCTTACAGGCTATTCAAGAAAAGAAAGCCTCATGATGGCATTAAAAAAATTGCCTTGAAGAAAAGTTTAATTTAAAATAATAAAATTAATG
>Ga0207431_10197_pt1 | contig 11284 bp, 10 predicted proteins | sample YelNats1bottle14_FD_187546 | JGI IMG/M metagenome (GOLD analysis project Ga0207431, IMG submission 187546) | Hot spring thermophilic microbial communities from Obsidian Pool, Yellowstone National Park, USA - site 1 bottle 14 (SPAdes) (version 2) | ecosystem: Environmental > Aquatic > Thermal... | reverse complement strand
ATAAGAATTTACTACAAAGATATAGTCGGTCATGAAATTTATAAAATTTCGGAACCTATTGCCTTAAAAGGGAAGACCCTGTTTCTGGGAGTAAAAAATTCCGTTTGGGCTCATCATCTTTTATATTTTAAAGAGGAAATAATAAAAAAGATAAACAGCAGATTTAGTAAAAGGGTGGTAAGGGATCTAAGATTTGTGGTTTCCTGGGAAGAAAAAAACAGAGAGGAAGAAAAATATAATGAATTTAACGAGGAACTTTACATTCCGCTCGATTTAACTAATGTAAACCTTCCCGATGAAAAAACTGCGTGGATCGATAGGGTATGTGCTGATATAGACGATGAGGTATTGAAGGAAAAACTGAAAGAGATTATGAAAAAAGATGTGATTTTTAAAATGCAAAAGAGGTGAGTTTTTTGTTTATCCATATAGGTAAGAATACGGTGATAAAAAGCAGGGATGTAATAGCAATTTTGGACAGCAGTACGGCTAAGTCTGCGGCTACATCGGAGTTTTTACAGATAGCAAAGGAGGAAGGTTTTGTAAAAAGTGAAGAAAAAGAGGGTAAGTCCATAATAATAACGGAAAAGAATATATATTTTTCACCTATATCTTCCATTACCCTGTTAAAAAGGGCTAATATTCTGTTTGATTTAAATGATTACATTGTTTGATACGGGGGTTTTAAAATGGACAAAAAACTGGTTTACGATGAAACAAAAATTGAAGTACTGGAAGGGCTGGAACATGTAAGGTTAAGGCCGAGCATGTATATTGGTTCTACCGACATAAAAGGGCTTCACCATCTGGTTTTCGAGGTGGTGGATAACAGTGTGGATGAAGCTTTAGCGGGTTACTGCAAAAATATAGAGGTTGTAATAAGAAAGGATGGAGCAATTAGTGTTGATGATGACGGAAGGGGAATTCCGGTAAATATCCATCCGAAAGTAGGTAAACCTGCATTGGAAGTGGCTTTAACGCGGCTCTACGCCGGAGGTAAATTTGGAGCCGGCGGCTATAAGGTTTCAGGTGGGCTTCACGGAGTGGGAGTATCCGTTGTTAACGCCCTATCGGAATGGCTTGAGGTGGAAGTAAAATGGGACGGCTTTTTGTACAGACAAAAATACGAAAGGGGTAAACCCGTTACCGAAGTTGAAAAAATTAAGGAAGTGACCGGTACGGGTACCAAGGTCACATTCCTTCCGGATAAGGAAATTTTCGAAGAAACTAACTTCAATTTTGATATCCTCGCTCAGCGTCTGAGGGAACAGGCTTTTTTAACGAAAGGCCTTAAAATAGTTTTAAGGGATGAACGCACTAATAAAGAACAGGTTTACCATTACGAGGGAGGAATAGTATCCTTTGTAAAGTATTTAAACAGGAATAAGGATGTACTGCACGAAGAGCCGATTTTTATGAGTGCCGGTAAAAAAGACGAATGGGAAGTAGAGGTAGCAATTCAGTACAACGATTCCTACACCGAAAACGTATTGAGCTTTGCCAACAATATTAACACCTTAGAGGGAGGCACTCATTTAATTGGATTTAAGACCGCATTAACCAGGGTAATAAACGATTATGCAAGAAAAATTAATCTCTTAAAAGAACAGGATCAGAATCTGTCCGGAGACGATATAAGGGAAGGTTTAACGGCGGTAATAAGCGTTAAATTGAGAAACCCCCAGTTTGAGGGACAAACCAAAACGAAGCTGGGGAATAGCGATATGAGAAGCATTGTCGACCAGGTGGTAAGCGAGGGGATGTCAAAATTTTTAGAAGAAAACCCCTCCATAGCAAGGACGATTGTAGAAAAAGCAATAAGTGCGGCAAGAGCAAGGGAAGCTGCAAGAAAAGCGAGAGAGCTGGTAAGAAGAAAGAACGCTCTGGATAAAACCACCCTCCCCGGAAAACTTGCGGACTGCAGCGAAAAAGACCCAAAGTTATGCGAATTGTATTTGGTGGAAGGAGATTCGGCAGGAGGTTCGGCGAAACAGGGGAGGGATCCAAAGATTCAGGCTATACTTCCCCTGAGGGGTAAAATATTAAATGTGGAAAAGGCAAGATTGGACAAAGTTCTTTCCAATGAAGAAATTCGGGCAATGATTATGGCACTGGGTACGGGAATTGGAGATGATTTCGATATCGATAAATTGAGATATCATAAAATTATACTTATGGCCGATGCGGATGTGGACGGTGCTCATATCAGGACCCTGCTTTTGACGTTCTTTTACAGGTTTATGCGCCCCCTTATCGAAGCGGGTAAGGTTTACATTGCTCAGCCGCCCCTATATAAGATTTCTAAGGGGAAGGAAACGCATTACGCTTACAGCGATGAAGAATTAAAAGCAATTCTGGAAAAGATGAAGGACAAGGATAAGGTTGAGATAAAGAGGTTCAAAGGTCTCGGTGAAATGAATGCGGACCAGCTCTGGGAAACCACCATGAATCCGAAGACGAGAACAATTTTGAAAGTAAATTTAGAGGACGCCATTGAAGCGGATGAGATATTTACGATTTTGATGGGGGAAAAGGTAGAACCGAGGAAACAGTTTATATTTGAACATGCTCAAGAGGTAAGGAATCTCGATGTCTAAAATAGAACGGGGGTTTTATAATGGCTGAAACTTACGGAAAAGTAATGCCTGTGGCTATAGAAGAAGAAATGAAAAAGTCTTATATAGATTATGCTATGAGCGTAATTGTGGGAAGGGCTTTGCCTGATGTGAGGGATGGGTTAAAACCAATACACCGGCGAATCCTGTACGCTATGAGCGAACTTAACCTGACTCCCGACAGGCCTCACAGAAAATCAGCGACAATTGTGGGAGATGTGATGGGAAAATATCATCCCCACGGAGATGCGGCAATTTACGATGCAATGGTGCGAATGGCCCAGGATTTTTCCATCAGGTACCCATTAATAGACGGGCACGGAAACTTCGGCTCGGTGGATGGAGATCCGCCGGCGGCCATGAGGTACACCGAGGCCAGGCTTTCGAAAATTGCCTTAGAGATGCTATCCGATATAGATAAGGATACGGTGGATTTTATTCCCAACTTTGATGAAACCTTAAAGGAACCCAAGGTTTTACCATCCCGCTTTCCCAACCTACTCGTAAATGGTTCATCAGGAATTGCGGTGGGAATGGCAACCAATATTCCCCCCCACAATCTTTCGGAGGTTATAGACGGCACTATCATGATGATTGAAAATAAGGACGTTACTCCGGAAGAGCTGATGAAGGTAATAAAAGGCCCGGATTTCCCAACGGGGGGAATTATCGTCGGAACTGAAGGAATAAAAGAGATGTACACCTCGGGAAGAGGATCAATTGTCATAAGGGCAAAAGCAAAGATTGAGGTGGAACACGGAAGGGAAAAAATTATAATAAACGAAATTCCTTATATGGTTAACAAAGCAAAACTTATTGAAAAAATAGCGGAACTGGTGAGGGATAAGCACATAGAAGGGATTACCGATATAAGGGATGAAAGCGATAGAAACGGCATCAGAGTAGTAATTGAAATAAGAAAGGACTCCAGCGCTAAGGTGATATTGAATAAATTATACAAACATACCCAGATGCAGGTCACCTTTGGTGCAATAATGCTGGCACTGGTTGACAACAGGCCAATGGTCCTAAATTTAAGGGATATAATATATTACTATCTCGAGCACCAGAAGGATGTTATTGTCCGCCGTACAAAATACGAATTGGCGAAAGCCCGGGAAAGGGTACATATCCTTGAAGGTTTGAGGATAGCCCTTGCAAATTTAGATGAAGTGATTTCGCTTATCAGAAAATCAAAGGATGTTCCAACCGCTAAGGAAGGTTTAATAAAAAAGTTTAACCTTACCGATAAACAGGCTCAGGTAATTCTCGATATGAGGCTGCAGAGGTTGACAGCCCTTGAAAGGCAAAAAATTGAGGAGGAATACAAAGAATTACTGCAGAAGATTGAATACTACGAAAAAGTGCTTTCCAATGAGAAAATGGTCCTGGGGATAATAAAAGAAGAGCTTTTGGCAATAAAAGAAAAATTCAAGGATGAGAGAAGGACGGCAATAGTGGAAGATATTGAAGAAATAAGCGAAGAAGACCTGATTGCCCAGGAAGACGTGGTAATCACCATGACTCATTTCGGGTATGTAAAGAGAATGCCCCTGTCCGGTTATAAGAGCCAGAGAAGGGGCGGTAAAGGGGTAAATGGAATCACCACCAGGGAAGAAGACTTTGTAGAAAAAATCTTCGTTGCATCCACACACCATGTGCTCCTTTTCTTTACAAACTTAGGAAATGTGTACAGGTTAAAAGCCCACGAAGTTCCGGAAACCAGCAGAACCGCAAAAGGAACGGCCATTGTAAATTTAATTAATTTAAAACCGGGAGAAAAAATCACAGCCGTTATCCCTATTAAAGATTTCGATGAAGCAAATTACATTGTAATGGTCACTAAAAACGGTCTTATAAAAAAGACCCTTCTTTCGGAATTTAAGGCCATGAGGAAGACGGGAATTATCGCGATTAATTTGAATCCCGAAGATGAATTAATAGGAGTTAACCTGGCCAATGATGAAAATGAAGTAATTCTGGCTACATTAAAAGGACTGAGCATCAGGTTTAAGGTGAAGGACGTTTCACCCTTAGGAAGGTCTGCTAAGGGTGTAAAAGCCATGTCCCTTCAGAAAGACGACAGAATAGTTGCCTTTGACATGGTCGTTGATGACAGGGATGTGTTTATTATAACCGAAAAGGGATTTGGAAAACGCACTCCCATTAGCGAATACCGGCTGCAATCAAGGGGTGGAAAGGGAATCATAACGCAAAAAATTACCGAGAAAACGGGATACGTGGTTTCATTAAGGACCGTATCCCATAAAGACGATATAATAATTTCTACGGCTAACGGCATGATGATAAGATTAAAGGTGGAAGGAATACCCGTGACGGGTAGAAACACCAGGGGAGTGACTTTGATTAAACTGGAGGAGGAGGATTCGGTTTCGGCGGTGGCGGTGGTGAGCGAGGAAGAAGAATAGGAATAAAGGGGAATGGGTAATGTTTAAAGAAGATGCTCCTTTAATGAATCTTTTAAAGGAGTACGTAAAAAAAGACCCCGTAAGATTTCACATGCCCGGACATAAAGGTAAGTTTATATTTTCCCTCCAGAAATTGCTTTCCGGGAATTTATATAAATTTGATGTAACGGAAATCCCTGGTTTTGACAATTTGCATCAACCGGAAGGGATTTTAAAACAATCCCAGAGAAATTTGGCATCTTTGTATGGTGCCAGGAGTTCTTTTTACTTGGTAAACGGGGCCACCTCCGGGATAATTGCAGCTATGGCTTCCTTCCTGAAAGAAGGGGATAGGGTATTAGTTCCCAGGAATTCCCACAGGTCTGTTTTAAACGGCATTATTCTTACGAAATCAGAACCCGTTTACTTGATTCCCGGGGTGGATACCGAACTGGGTATATGTCTTGATGTTCCGGAGGAAAAATGGGTTTCGGCCATTGAAGATGGGAAAAATATTAAAGCATTGCTGGTGACAAATCCGAATTACAACGGGATATGCCCGGATATCGAAAAAATAATAAAAACTGCCCGAAAAATGAAAATCAAAACAATAGTAGATGAAGCTCACGGACCTCATTTTAAATTTTCAAAAAAACTTCCCCCGTCGGGTTTGGATTATAAAGCGGAAATTACCGTTCAAAGTCCGCATAAAATGCTATTATCGCTCACTCAGAGCGCCTGGCTTCATTTTAACGGCTCCGGGAAGGAAGAGGAGGTGATAAGGGAAAACCTCTCCCTTATTACCTCCACGAGCCCCTCTTACATTTTGATTGCTTCCCTGGAACTGGCCGTAATTTTTTTAAGAAAATTCGGAGCAAAATTTGTGGAAAAAGGGGTAGAACTTGCAGAATTGGCAAGGAGGGGGATAAACCGGTTTACACCCTTTTACTGTCCCGGTGTGGATTACGCTAAGAGCAAAGGTTTTTTCTACGATGTTTCCCGATTAATAGTTAACACTTCTTCTTCGGGCTATAGCGGATTATATGTAGAAAAAATTTTAAGAAAGCAATATAATATTTTTACAGAGTATGCGGATTTGAATAATATATACCTTCTAATCACAGGAGCTAATTCAAAAAAGGAAGTTTTAAACATTATAAAGGCTTTATCCACTTTCAGGAAAAAGAAAGGCAAAATTTTCCCGGTGGGAATTTTAAAAAAGCTCCCCGAAAGGATTTTGTTACCCTATGAGGTATTTTTAAGGGATTTTGAATATATACCCTTAAAAAATTCCCCTGGGAGAATATGCAGAAACCCGGTGATACCCTATCCGCCGGGAATTCCGGTTTTAAACCCGGGGGAGCTGATTACTAAGGAACATGTGGAATTATTGGAAGAGCTCGTGGCAAATAATTATATCTGTCAGGGTATAAAAAATAATTGTATTGCGGTGGTGGAAAATGGGTAAACAGGTCAGAAAAGGGAAATTCATTACAATTGAAGGAATCGACGGTGCCGGCAAAACCACTCAGGTGGAGAAATTGTGTGAGTACATCAAGAATAAGGGTAAAAGGGTTATTCGGGCCAGAGAGCCCGGAGGAACAGCCCTTGGAGAGCAGTTAAGGAAGGTGCTCCTGGACCCGGACAGCAATCCGGTTTCAACGGCTGAAGCCCTTATATACGCTGCATCCAGAGCACAAATATTAGAAAAATTGGTTATTCCCGCAATAAAAGAAGGATTTTTTGTAGTATGCGATAGATTTGTGGATTCCAGTTTGGCATACCAGGGTTTTGCCCGGGGCCTTGGCTTTAACAGAATCCTTCAGCTAAACAAATGGGTTTTAAACGGCTACTGGCCGGATATCACCTTTGTACTGGATGTAGATCCGGAAATAGCTCTAAAAAGGCTTACCCGGGGTAAGGATAGGCTGGAAAGAGAATCTTTAGAATTCCACATCAAGGTAAGGGAAGGTTTTTTAAAGCTGAAGGATGAATTCCCTGAAAGAATCAGGATAATAGATGCTTCAAAAAGCAAAGATGAAATCTTTAAAGACATTGTAATGGAGCTGGAAAGGTCTGGGATTTTCAATTAATTAAAGGAGGGCCATTTATGAAATTGATTATGGCCGTGGTCGATGACAATGACAGCATCAGGGTAGTGGAGGAGCTTACCAAGAAAAACATCGGAGTAACCAGGCTTGCAAGCACCGGAGGTTTTTTAAAAAGAGGTAATACCACCCTATTGATTGGTTTGGAGGAAGATAAATTAAAAGAAGTTTTGGACTTGCTGGAAAGGATCTGTAAACCGAGAAAACACGTGGTAACCATATTTCCAGGGGTTCCAGGAGAAACCTTTGCTCCCTATCCCGTGGAGGTTACTGTAGGAGGGGCTATAGTTTTTGTTTTGAACGTGGAGAGGTTTGAAAAAATATGATAAGGGTAAACAGGATGTCTGAAGAATTGGGCTTGAATACAATTAAGGTGGAGAAAAAAAAGAGCGCTGAAAAAGAATTCGGCGAGTACCTGAAGAAAAGCAGGGAAACCTATTCGAAAGAAGAACTAAATTTAATGTTCAAAGCTTTAGATGAACAATCGAAAAAACTTGTAAAAAATCAGACGTTGGAGGATTTCAAAAAATACAGAGAATTACTAAAAAATTTTATAAAAAAGTGCTTGGATATGGGACTGGATATCTTCGAAGAAAAGAATTTTTCCCGATTTGGTCGGCAGAAGGTTTTGACAGCGATAAAAATTATTGATGAAAAGGTGATGGAATTGGCACAGCAATTTTTATCCGAGCACAGGGATGCCATAAAAATTCTTTCTCTTTTAGATGAAATAAGGGGGCTTATCGTTGACCTGTACACGTGATTTATTTCACGCCTATATATTGGTTGGGCCTGTAAAAGAAACTAAAAGAGAGGCTATAAATATTGCAAAGATTGCCAACTGCCTGCAAAGAAACGGGGACTTTTGCAATACCTGCAAAAACTGTAAAAAAATTGACAGAGGTGTGTTTGCTGACCTCCGGGAAGTAAAACCCGAAGGTTCTTCTGTAAAAATAGAGAATATAAGGGAAATAATTTTCGATTCCTATTTAACTCCCGTGGAAGGGAGAAAAAAGATTTACATCGTATACGATGCGGACAAAATGACCTTAGAAGCTCAAAACAGCCTCCTGAAAACCCTGGAAGAGCCGCCCTCCGAAAGTATATTTTTACTTCTTTCCCAGAATATAAAAAACTTAATACCTACGGTTGTTTCCAGGTGCAGGGTTATCGAAAAGATAAAACCTTATGAAAAATGCGATATTAGCCAGGAATGGGCGGAAAAACTAATCTATTTGGTAAAAGAAAGATCGTTTTCCTTGGAAAAAATCGATATATATAATCAAATATGCGCATATGAAGACAAGGAAACGCTTTTGGAATTTCTTTTAACACTGTATAGAGACATGCTGGTGGCAAAGACTAATAGTAAAGTTAAATTTATAAATGAAAATTACCGTAATTTAATAATAAACCTTTCCGATTTATACAGCTTCGGTGAACTAATCGGAATAATAGACAGGATAAATAAAACCATGGAATATATAAAGTCAAGGGGTAATGAAAACTTAGGTTTTTTCAATTTGCTCCTTGCCCTGTGGAGGTAGAAATATGGTAAGGGTGGTAGGCATTAGATTCAAAAAGGCCGGGAAAATATACTATTTTAACCCCGGTGAAATACCTTTGAACATTGGGGATAAGGTTATTGTAGAAACGGCAAGGGGTCTTGAGTACGGCGAGGTGGTTATAGGACCAAAAGAAGTGCCGGAGGAAAGCCTGGTATCGCCTTTAAAGGACGTTATAAGAAAGGCTACCTTAGAGGACGACAGGATTTTTGAAGAAAACAGGGAAAAAGCAAGGGAAGCCGAAATTATAGCCGAAAAGAAAATCCTGGAGCACGGCCTTATTATGAAATTGGTGGATGTGGAGTATACCTTTGACCGATCAAAATTGATATTTTATTTTACAGCGGATGGAAGGGTGGATTTTAGAGAACTGGTAAAGGATTTAGCAGCTATATTTAAGACCCGAATTGAACTGAGACAAATAGGGGTAAGGGATGAAGCAAAGATGGTGGGCGGCTTGGGGCCGTGCGGAAGGGTAATATGCTGTCATACGTTCCTGGGGGAGTTTGACCCGGTATCAATTAAAATGGCCAAACAGCAAAACCTTTCGCTTAACCCCGGGAAGATATCGGGTCTATGCGGCAGGCTAATGTGCTGTTTAAAATACGAGTGCGTAAATTATCAACAGGAAGGAGTCGAGGAAAATTCCTTTGAAAAGGAAAAATTCGAACTGGGTAACGAAGTGCTAACTCCCTTAGGTGAAGGTATAATAACGAGCATCAACGAGCAAAAGGGAATAATTGAGGTGGAATTAAAGGATACAAAAGAAATAAAGGAATTTCCTAAGGAGGAAGTAGTAAAAAATGATGTTGAAATAGGTGAATAAAACATATATTATTAAATAAAATCTAAAAATTACCCTGAAAGGGGGAATAAGGATGTTTTACCCGTATTTTTTAGGATACGATCCCACGTGGATAATATTATTGCCCGCTTTAATCCTTGCTTTTTATGCCCAAGCTAAGGTCTCCGCAACTTTCGAAAGGTATTTGAGGATACCAGCCCGGATAGGTCTTACCGGTGCTGATGTGGCGAGAGAAATTTTAAGGAGAAACGGAATATACGATGTTTCCGTGGAGATGACAAGGGGCAGACTTTCCGATTATTACGATCCGAGGAATAAAGTGCTAAGGCTTTCCCCTGAGGTTTACGGCGGGCGTTCCCTGGCAGCTCTGGGTGTTGCAGCTCATGAATGCGGTCACGCCATCCAGCACAGTGAAGGATACGCGCCGTTGGCCTTGAGAAACTCCATAGTGCCCCTTGCTAATATAGGTTCGCAGATGGCTTTTCCGCTTTTCTTTATCGGGTTATTGATGAATGTTAATTCCCTTTTAACCATCGGGATATTGCTTTTTTCCCTTGCGGTGCTGTTTCAACTTTTTACCCTTCCGGTAGAATATAATGCCAGCGGCAGGGCTGTTGCGGTACTGGAAGGACAGGGATTTATAGCCCCGGATGAGACTTACGCAGTTAAAAAGGTGCTAAACGCAGCAGCACTGACCTATGTGGCTGCCACACTTATGGCGGTTATGCAGCTTTTAAGACTTCTTGCCATAGCAGGTTTTTTCAATCGGGACGACAGGTAAGGGTAATATTTTACCCTTATTTTTTTTAAATCTTTTTATTGGAAGGGATTAACAATGCGGGTTATTAAAAAAATAAAATTATTTGTGAGTATATTCACTATTATTTCTTTAATGACGTTAACCTCATGTGCCCGGCAGACTTTGATAAAATTTGAAGATGGCTACGGCAGCGTTATGCAGGAAATACCTGGGCTAAAAGAAAATATACCCTATTATCCGGTGAGCTCTGCCCTGGACGACGAGGGAAATATTTATATACTGGATCAGATTTCTACCGCCGGGAGCGTCTTTGTTTTTGATAAAAATTACAACTTTAAAGAAAAATTTGCTCCCCTTGGCGGAATAGAGCAGGAAAATGTGGACATTGCGGTGGATAAAGAGGGTGCCGTATATGTTGCTGATCTGGGAATGGGAGAAATAATAAAGTACAAAAATGAACGGGAAGTGAAAAGAATTAAACCCGATGATGGCTTTTTCCCCAGGGCTATTGCGGTAAATTCAAAAAATGAACTTATAGTTTTAAGTTATGATAAGGTATATGTATTTAATTCGGAAGGAGAGATTTTGAGAAAGTTTGGCGAAAGCGGAAGGGGAAAGGGGCAATTCATGACTTATGGCTCCGAATTTTATATAGGCCCCTTAGGAATTGCTGTGGATGAAAAGGACAATATCTACGTTGCCGATACTTTAAACAAAAGGCTGCAGCAGTTTACACCGGATGGTGCGTTTACAAAGGATTATCCTTTAGAAGATGAACCCCAGGATGTGGCGGTGAATGAAGAGGGAATCTTTGCTCTGCTAAAAAATAAAATAGTAAAAATTGATTTTAAAAAGGGCAATGTAAAGGAATTTTATAAACTGGCAGACAATAATGAGGAATTTTCTTTTTCAAGCCTTTTCGGCAAAAAGGACAAACTCATCATATGCTTACCCGATGATAAAGGAGTAGTATTTTTCGAAAAAGGAAAAGAAGTAAGAGCAATAAAAAATAATGACAAAGAA
>Ga0207431_10196_pt1 | contig 11332 bp, 10 predicted proteins | sample YelNats1bottle14_FD_187546 | JGI IMG/M metagenome (GOLD analysis project Ga0207431, IMG submission 187546) | Hot spring thermophilic microbial communities from Obsidian Pool, Yellowstone National Park, USA - site 1 bottle 14 (SPAdes) (version 2) | ecosystem: Environmental > Aquatic > Thermal... | reverse complement strand
CCGCCGGGTAATTTCTTTTGTGGGTTTTGCCAGCACCCTCCATGCTAAGTAACCTCCAATCAAACTATTTCCAATAGCAATCCACAGTCCGGAAAGCCCAAATCCCCATCCGATTTTCCCTGCATAACCGATAAAAATCACTGCGGAAAAATAGGCTGTCCCGTAAGCAAAGGCGGACATCCAGGGGCCCATATTTCTCCCTGCAAGTAAAAAGTCGTTGAGATTTTTGGTTTTTTTCATACCTATTATCCCGACGGCGATCTGGGATAGAATGTAAAGAAAAAGAATAAAAAACTTCACTTTAAATACCCTCCTTATTATTTTTTGATAAAAAAAAACCCGCCCCGTAAAGGGGCGAGTTTTTGCTCGCGGTACCACCCTGATTGATTTATCAAGGGAAAAACCCCTGATAAACCCACTCTTCCCCCTAACGCGGGGCAAACGGCCCAGCCTACTCGAAGACCTTTCAGCCTGCAGCATCGGGAATGTACTTCGCCGCAAAAACTTACCGGTTCGCACCGTCCACCGGCTCTCTTTGAAGCTTTTGCGGTTACTCTTTCCCTCATCGCCTGTTTATGGTATATTATTAAAAGGCTTGATAAGATAAAATTTCAACACATTAAATTGTCATAATATTGAAATAGTAAATTGTAAAATATTATCCTATATTATATAGCCTGTATTCTGATATGTCAATATTCATGGGAAAAATTTTTCGGGGGATTTGTATGAGGATTTTTCAATTATTGAAATTAAAAAAGAACGAAGAGGCAATAAGTTTTCTTGAAAATATAGATTATAATGTGGAATTTTTAGAGTACGGGGGACGAAAGATACCGAGAATTTACGGTGATTTTTGGACTTCAAAGCAACGCCAGAGCTCTTCCATACATGAAATTTCTTACAGGGCGTGTTTTAAACCGGAACTTCCCTATTTTTTTATTAATCTATTGACGCAAAAAGGGGACGTGGTGTACGACCCCTTTTCGGGGAGAGGGACAACCGTTATCGAAGCAGGACTTAACGGAAGAAGAATTATTTCCAACGATGTAAATCCGTTGAGCGAAATCCTGTGTAAACCCCGCTTTTTTATACCTGATTATGAAAATGTAAAGGAAAGGCTTGAGCACATTCCTGTAAAAAATAATATCCTTTGCGATATAGACCTTTCTATGTTTTATCATACCGAAACATTAAAAGAAATATTGTCACTTAGAGAGTATTTAAACGGCAAAAGGCAAGGGGGAAATGAGGATTCAATAGATTTGTGGATCAGGATGGTTGCCACCAACAGGCTTTCGGGCCATTCTTCCGGATTTTTTTCGGTCTATACCCTGCCTCCCAACCAGGCGATTTCTCCAGAAAGGCAAAGAAGAATAAATGAGAGGCTGAATCAGACGCCTCCTTATAAAAACACGAAAAATATAATTCTAAAAAAGACCGGGAACCTTTTAAGAAAGATTACCCCGGAACAAAAAAAGAACCTCCTTTCAGCAGGGGAAACGGGACTTTTTCTATCAAAGGATGCAAGAGATACAAAAGAAATACCCGCCGGTACCGTGAGCCTTACCGTCACCTCGCCGCCATTTTTAGATGTGGTGCAGTATCATCAGGATAACTGGCTGCGCTGCTGGTTTAACGGGATAGATTCGGAGGAGATTGCAAAAAAAATTACTATGGTGAAAACCGTTGAAGAATGGTGCAATGTGATGCAGGAGGTTTTTTTTGAGCTTTACCGGGTTACCAAAAGCGGCGGATATGTAGCTTTTGAAGTTGGGGAGGTAAAAAAGGGTAAGGTCCCCCTTGATGAATACGTGATACCCCTTGGAATCAGGGCAGGATTTACCTGCGAAGGCGTCCTGATAAACCTTCAAAGGTTTACAAAGACTTCCAGAATATGGGGGATAGAAAATAATCAATTGGGGACGAATACAAATAGGATTGTGCTTTTTTATAAGTAATTCCATTCTTTTGCCATCATATATCCCTACTTTCTAACATTTCAAATTTTTCCTTAAAACGATGAAAAATTTCACGATCAGCTAAGGCAAGTCCGCTTTTTACTAAATAAGCGTTGGTGGGTAAGGGTATGATCCCATTACATTAGCGCCGCCGCTTGTGTTCATGGTGGTTTTTTTCTGCCAAATTATAGAGCCCATGTAATCAAATCCTATGTCTTCGCACTGGGCGATAATTTCTGAATGCAGGGGTATAATTTTATACCTGCCGTATATTAAAGAGCGGGCAAATTGATCCCCGATGTTGATGCAAAGCCTTCGCCCTTCCTTTAGCACCCTGAAACATTCCCGCCATACTCTATACAAATCCCTCAGGTATTCGTGGAGGGTTTGTCCGTAGCCTATCTGGTTTTCTACTCCGTAATCCTTGATATGCCAGTAAGGAGGAGATGTGATTATTAAATCTATTTTGTTATTTTCTATTTCGGACATATTTCGGCTATCCCCAATAATTACCTTACCCCGGTTAATCATTTTTGGACTCCTTTCAATATCGGGTTATGGTTACTTATAACTTGAATAATAATCATAATAATATTATAGCATTTGCTTCTTTTACAGGGATTCAACGAAAAAAAAATTACGCCGTAGAATTTCTTGAAAGGTAGCACACCTCTTCCAAAGGCAGGATTTTTTCTGCAACAATAGTAGGGGTGCCGTCGTCGTTTATATCGTTAGTTCCCCATATCACCAGCGGGCGGGAGTATTCAAGGAAAAGCTCGCATTTTTTTATTACTTCGGGGAAGAAAACGGCCTCCAAACTTCCCGTAAGGTCTTCCAGGCTCGCAAAAAGCATCCTTTCCCCCTTCCTTGTTCGTGCCCGCCGCATATCTGTTATTATACCGGTTACGCATACCTTTGTTTTCTTCTGCAGTTCACCCACTTGAGACAGGGTATGGGTTCTTATATTTCCTGCAGCTTCTTCAAAAAATTCCATGGGGTGTCTTGTGATGTAATGCCCTAAGGACAAAAGCTCGTGAGAGAGTCTTTCAAAGGAAGAAAAATCCGATAACATTACGTCATCTATCAGTGGCTCAAAAGAGGGGCTGCTTTCGCCAATAGAAAGCTGATTGCCGTCAATAGCTTTGGTTTCCTTTAAGACTTTTTTTAGAGCCAGAAGCAAAACGGGTCTTTTAATTCCGAAAGAATCAAAACAGCCGGCGAGTATGAGGGATTCAAGGGATTTGGAATTTATTATTTTTTTATTTACCCTTTTCACGAAATTAAAAAATCCTGAAAAAGGTTCTTCTTCTCTTAAAGAGTATATTTCCTTGATTCCTTGAGGCCCAAGGTTTTTGATTAAGCCAAGTCCGGTTCGAATAAAAATTTTGCCTTCTTCAGTTTCCGGAGTAAACCCTATGCCGCTTTTGTTTATATCGGGCAGAAGAATTTGAATTCCCGAGTTTCTGGCTTCGCAGAGATATCTTTGAAGCCTCGACGGTGTATCCATATATAGGGTGAGGAGGGAGGAAAAGTACTCCACCGGGTGGTGAACTTTCAGGTAAACCGTATAATAGGCTAAAAGCGCATAGGAAATGCTGTGAGATTTATTGAAACCGTAGTCTCCGAAAGCTTCTAAGGTACTGAATATTTCAAAAGCGGTTTTTTCTTCAATACCCTTTTTTTTCGCTCTTTCTAAAAATTTTGGTTTTTCCTTTTCAATCTTTTCCCTATCCTTTTTGGCAATAGCCCTTCTCAAAAGGTCTGCTTCGCCGAGGCTGTAATCGGCTATGATGTTTGCCGCCTGCATGAGCTGTTCCTGGTATATGAAAACCCCGTAGGTGGAAGAAAGCACCTCTTCTAAAAGGGGGTGGGGGAAGGATACGGGGCTTTCCCCCTTTTTTCTTTTCACGTATTCTTCGGTCATCCCGCTGGTAATGGGACCGGGCCTGTAGAGGGCGAGGACGTGGGAGATTTCCTCGATGCATTCGGGGCCGACCTTTCTTAAAAGAGACCTCATGCCGCTGGATTCCAATTGAAAGGTACAGGTGGTATTTCCCGCTTTTATAGTCTCAAAGGTTTTTGAATCGTTTAAAGGTATATCTTTCAACGAAAGTTTTAGCCCTTTTGTCTTTTCGATAAATTTTAGGGTGCTGTCTATCACGCTTAGAAATCTCAAACCCAGGAGGTCTATTTTCACGAGGCCCATTTCTTCTAATGCGTACATATCCGCCTGGGTTATGATTTCTTCCCCCGAGGCTCTTTCCAAGGGGACGTATTCGGTTAGCGGTTTATCCGCTATCACCACGCCTGCTGAATGCTGGGTCATGTGGCGGGGAAGCCCCTGCAGTTTTTTAGCGGTATAAAAGGCCTTTTTTGTCTTTTCCGATGAAAGGACTTCATTTTTAAAACCGGGGCTTTGAACGATGAGGTTTCCCAGGTCTACGGCGGAATAAGGTATAAAAGAAGTCAGGCGATCAACGGTTTCATAGGGGAGTCCTATTGCCCTTCCCGTGTCTCTGAGCACCGCCCTGGCCTGCAGGGTAGAAAAGGCTCCCGCATGGGCTATATTTTCTTTTCCGAATCTTTCCCTTATAAAATCCAGAACCTTTCTCCTGCCCGTATGGCAGAGGTCTACGTCTATATCGGGAGGGCTTATCCTCTCGGGGTTTAAAAACCTTTCGAATATCAGGTGGTATTTTACCGGGTCTACGTCGGTAATAAAGAGACAGTAAGCCACGAGGCTTCCGGCCGCCGAACCTCTACCGGGCCCCACCATTATTCCGCTTTGCCTTGCAAAATCTATAATTTCTTTTACTACAAGAAAATAGCCCGTAAAGCCCGTCTTTGATATCACTGAAAGCTCGTATAAAAGTCTCTCTTCTATTTTATCCGGGAGAGGGTATCCATAACGTATAAACGCCCCTTCAAAGGCCATCTTTTTAAGGTACTCTTCTTCGGAAAAGCCTTCCGGCACCTTAGTTTTTGGCAGTTTTGGAGTATTGAGGGCAAGTTTCACATCACATCTTTTTGCAATATATTCGGTGTTCAACAAAGCCCGGGGCACCTCTAAAAAAAGCTTTTTCATCTCCTCTTCAGATTTAAGGTAGTGCTCCGGAGTGGTGTAGCGGGGGAACTCTTCCACTGTAGACAAAGTCTGAACCGCCATAAGCACCCTGTGAAGGGTGTAATCAGTTTTTTCAATAAAATGCACATCATTGGTGGCTACGATATCCAGTTTTAGCTCTTTGGACATGTTCAAAAGCCAGAAATTGACTTTTTTCTCCAAGGGGAGGCCGTGGTATTGAAGCTCCAGAAAAAAGTTATCCTTTCCGAAAATGTCCATGTAATTTTTCGCTTCGGTTTTCGCACCATCGATATCGCCTTTAAGGATCAATTCCGGCAACTTTCCCTTTACGCAGCCGCTTAAGGCTATGAGCCCTTTTGAATACCTGCTTAATAAGGTTTTATCCGTCCGGGGCTTAAAGTAAAAACCTTCCAGATGCGAAAGGGATATTATCTTGTAGAGGTTTTTTAGACCTTCATCGTTTTCGGCGAGCAAAACTAAATGATTTGGAGATTCCTTTCCTTCCCTCTTTTTCATATTGTCCACCACGTAAATTTCGCAGCCTATCAGCGGTTTTATTCCGTTTTCCATGCAGGTTTTGTAGAAAGGGACCATTCCGTATAGCCCTCCGTGATCCGTAAGGGCAAGGGAGTCAAAGGACAGGCCCCTTGCTTTTTTTATTAAATTCTTCAGGCGGCAAAGGCCATCCAAGAGGCTGTACTCCGTATGAAGGTGAAGGTGGCAAAAGCCCATATAAAAATCTCCTCCATCCAAACATATGTTCGATTATATTATACACAAAAAAGGAGAAATTTAAAAGAGAAAATAATTTTTGGAGGAGAAATGTGATAACCGGATTTATCGCAGGTATTTTCGCTGCAACATTTTGCCTTTTTTTTAACAGCTTTCTTTACAAACTGCATAAGGATAAAGCAGTAGTTTACGAAGCGCCGTTTTTGGAAGAATTTATTAAGACCTATACGGCGGTTTTGTTTCGTGGGAATATTTTGTTTTCTCATTTCGGATTCGGAGTGGTAGAAGGAATCTTTGATTTCCTGAAGGATGAAAGGGGGAAGATGAACAGGACTGCGGGTTGTTTTGCGGTTTTAAGTCATATGATTTTTGGAATGATCGTTTATTATGCGGTCAAATCAGGGTATCCTGTTTTTGCAGGATTTTTAATGTCAAGCTTTCTTCATCTTTTATGGAATATTTTTATATACAGGATGAAAAAAGATAATAAAAATAAAAGCCCGGGATGATTTCCCGGGTTAAAGTTAAAAAAGCGATAATTTGTCATCAATAGCAGCTGCAGAAATATCCTGAATTGGAATTATCTCCTTTATTTCCCCATCAAACATTAGGACAAGACTGGGCTCTCCTTTAATTCCCAGCCTTTGAGCCATGCTTTTTCCCTTATATACATCTATTTTGTTGAATTTTATTTCGGGGTGTTTTTTACAATATTCTTCTACCAGAGTCATTTTTTCTCTGGAAAGGGCATCGGTGGGATCGTAACATAAAACAATCTGGGATCCTTTTACTCCTTTGAATTCTTTTTCGAACATTTCCGTTTCAGCAATATATCGTTCGGCCATGAAGCCAGCGATGGCACCGTCCCCTACGGAAGTAGCCACCTGCCTTAAGGTTTTTTCTCTTACATCGCCGCAGGCAAAAACGCCCGGGATATTCGTTTCCATGTTTTCGTTGGTTATAATATAGCCTCTTTCGGTCATGTTTAATATTCCTTTAAAAATGTCTGTATTTGGTAAATAACCGATGAAAAGGAAGCATCCGTCTACCTTAACCGGTATTTTTTCTCCCGTTTTCACATTTCGTAAAACAACGGTCTCAAGGGTTTCACCTCCGACAAATTCATCCACCATAGTATTCCAAATAAAATGAAGCTTTTCATTTTTTAATGCCTGTTCCTGAGCAACTTTATTTGCATCCATTATTCCAACGTCATGGATAACGGAAATATAAATTTTATTGGCGAATTTGCTTAAAAATATTGATTCTTCGATTGCTGCATCGCCGCTGCCCACTACCAATACGTCTTTTCCGGTATAGTAAGCGGCGTCACATGTGGAACAAAAGGATATACCCTTGCCGAAAAGAAATTTTTCTTCATTTTTTGCGCCCGTTAAACGAGGTTTGCCGCCGGTGGCCACAATTACAACCTTAGCGTGGTAGTCGGTTCTGAAGGTTTTAACCACCTTTGTTTCTCCTTCCAGTTCTACTCCGGTAACATCTGCGTATTTTATTTTTACACCGAATTTTTTAACCTGCTGTTCAAAAAGTTTCATGAGGCCGGTACCGGAATTTCCTTCGGGGAAACCGGGATAATTTTCTATTTCATTTGTGTAAGTTGCAAGACCGCCCATTAAGGACTTTTCAAGAAGGATGGTATTTAATCTTGCTCTTCCGCAGTATATGGCGGCGGTCATACCGGCTGGACCACCACCAATGACCACAACATCGTAGTTTTCAATATTTTTTGGCATATATTTTCCTCCTCGTTAAAATTTTCATTTTTCTCTATTATGCATTTCGGCGGGGTAATTCCCCGCCGAAATATTAAGTTAAAAAGTATTTTACTAAAAGCTTGGAACCAAAATACGCACCGATAAACATGGAAAGGAAAAATAACCAGCCGTGAAGCGACATCGAAGCCGTGCCGCTAAAAAGTGCACCGATGTTTCAGCCGTAGGAAAGCCTTGCTCCGTAACCCATCATCAAGCCGCCTAAAATAGCCGCTACAACCTGCTTTCCACTTTTGATTTTTTTAATTCTGAACTGGGATGCCAGCAGTACGGCAAGAAGAGCTCCGAAAATTATTCCCAGGTTTTGAATGGAACCTCCGTCATTTAAAAAGCCACCGGCTAACGCTTTTGCATTGGCCTCGTTTTGATAGAATGCCCAGGTTTCGGGATGAGCTCCGAAAATTTTTGCTACCCATGCGCCCCAGTGTACAAAGGGTGTAGTTACACCCCATCCATGGCCGGTAAGGATGAAAATTACAATATTTAGTAAACCGAGGAAAATAGCCCCGAGCCAGTATGGAAAAGCGTCCTTCAAGAGGGCCTTTTTAAGCTTTTCAGATTCTTCCTTATATTTACTCACGGTAACCCCCCTTACTTATTTTTTTCAATGTAAATGTACCAGTGTCCTTCCTCGATTTCCTCTATTTCTACTGGATAGCCTTCTTTTCTTGCCCATTCAGGCACATTTTTCATAGCACAGCTGTGGTCAATTTCAACTATCAATATATCTCCTACATTTAGCTGGTTTAACTTATTCTGGGTTTTAATTAAAGGAACCGGACAAGCTTCACCAAGACAATCAAGATGTACTTCAGCCATACAAGATAACTCCTTTCTTTAATGGTATACTAATTATTCGGCTTTTCTATAGTCCCACCAAAGGGCTAACCAGTATAGGGCAAAAAGAAGTACTAATTGTCCAAAGAAAGCCAGAGGCCATCCCAACACATTGGGCAGGAAAATGGATGGAGCATTTTTTATCACGTTGGCTTTCCACCATCCAAAGTGATAAGCCCCGAGAGCAGATCCTGCGATAAAGAATACAAGTGCAATCATATTCATTATATAGGCTTCTCCTACCCTCATCAGTGTTCCTGAAGCGCAGCCGCCCGCTATTACCGCACCAATACCGAATATAATACCGCCTATGATGGTGTGGATACCTACGGGGCTTATATTTCCGGGTACTGGTTTTCCAGCTGAAAATGCATTGTATTGAATAGCTGCGAATCCAACTGTGGCAATCATAATTGCTATTAATACGGCTCTCAAAAGGGATGTGCTTCCTGTTAGAAAAGGATCCCGGGTGGCAGCAGTAAAGCAAAACCTGGAACGCTGAAGGACAAAACCAAGAGCAATGCCCAGCATCCACCTTATCGCAAGGGGGGCTTTAATATTTGAAAGGAATACTCCGAAAAGAATTATTGCTGCAAGAAGAGCAATTCCATAGCCCAATTGGTTCTTTTTTTTAACAGAGGGTTTTGCAGTTACCGTATGAACCCTGGATTTTAATGAAGCCTGAGGCTGTTCCAATACCAACACCTCCTAATTGATGTGAAGGCCTTCACTTTCTCATGATATAATTATAAAACCATTTAAAATTAATGTAAAATTATTAAAAATTATACCGTTATAAGAATTATTTATATTAAATAAATATGATATAATAATATTAAGCATAATTACCGCTTTTGCGGAAATATAAGGTGATAAAATGAATGTAAATTTACTTAATACCTTTGTGACTATAGCGGAATCCGGGACCCTTTCTAAAGCGGCTGAAAAGCTTTTTATCTCTCAGCCTGCATTAAGCCAGCAGATTAAACAGCTGGAGAATTATTTTTCCGTTCAGCTTTTTGAGAGGACAAATAAGGGTGTAAGTTTAACCGAAGCGGGAAGAATTGTTTATGAATACTCCACTGAGATTTTATCTTTATGCAAGGAATTGGATGAAAAAATGAATGCCCTCAGGTCATCAATAAGCGGGATTTTAACGGTCGGTGCTACTTCTGCAATAGGAGGATATGCGGTACCCTGCAGTATTTTTATTTTTAAGGAAAAATATCCAGAGGCAAATATAAAGCTCCGGGTAGGCAATAAAAGGCAGGTAGAAGAAGAATTAAGAAATGGGCAGGTGGATGTGGCCGTAATTGAAGGAACAAGGCCGAGGGAAGAAATTACCGCTGAAGAAATTGCAACGGAAGAGCTTTTTGTTATTGCCCCGAATAATAACCGCTGGAGCGGGAAAAATACCATAACCCTGGAAGAGTTTTTAAAAGAACCTTTGATTGTAAGAGAACAGGGGTCAGGGACAAGGGAAATAGTTGAAGGAACCTTTGCGGCTCTTGGTATAAAATGGAGCGAATTAAATATAATAATGGAACTGAGCAGCAACGATTCTATAAAGGCGGCGGTAGAAGCAGGGCACGGAATTTCTATAATGCCATCCATAGCATTAAAAAAGGAGGTATATAACAAAACGCTGGTTACATTAAACTTAGAGGGTATTAACCTTCAGCAAAAAATTTATGTGGCCTATAAGGAGGATAAAATTTTGAACAAACTTGCCAAGGCTTTTATACATTTTATGCGACTCCCCAGTAGAGGATTTTGCTAACTCTTCTTTATATATACCTGCCATATTCCATTGTCTATTTCCTTTATTTTAACTTTAAACCCTTTTTTGGACATTTCATTTTTTATATTGATAGCTGCACAGCTATGATCGGTATCTAGCACAATGACATCACCCTTTTGTATATTCTTCAGTTTTTCTTCAACCTTAAAAAGAGGTACGGGACATATATCCCCAACAGAGTTGATAAAATGTTTCATAAATTCTCCCTTTCTTATGATTTTTTGCGCTATGCAGTACATTTTAAACCAATCTATATGAATTTTCAAAAGTCAATTTTTATTGTATAATTAACTCTTGTTGAGTTATACTTTATATTAGGAATTTTTTTGAAGGAGAAGCTATGTTTGCACTGAAATTTTGCGAAAAGATAGAAGATTTCAACAGGATTACGAAAGACATCGAAAACGGAATAAAAGGTTTTTTTTCCTATGGGCTTTCCGACTCACAGAAGTCTTTCATAATAGCGGGGCTCAAAGAAAGGTTCGGTAAAAGAAATTTTCTGGTAGTGGTGCCCGATGCTCTTGAGGCTAAAAGGATAGCGGAAGACCTGGAATTTTTCCTGGGGAAGGAAGAGGTACTGTATTTTCCTTCCAATTACGTGATTCCTTATGAAACCGAAGCAAAAAGCCTTGAGTTTACGGCACAGAGATTGTCGGTGCTCGAGAAGCTACTTTTTAATAACTCCAAGATAGTAGTAGCCCCGTTAAATGCCCTTGTAAATAAGCTTGTGCCGCCGAATATAGTGAAAAATTTCACATTAGAGCTTGAATACGGCCGCGAAGAAAATCTGGAGGAAATAATTCTAAGGCTTATAAATATGGGTTATGAAAGGGTCGAAATTATTGAAGGGAAAGGGCAGTTTGCTCAAAGAGGCGGTATACTGGATATTTTTCCCCTTACTGCCGAATATCCTTACCGCATTGAATTTTTCGGCGATGAAATAGATTCCATAAGGTGTTTTAATATTGAAGACCAGCGCTCCTTTGACAGACTGGAAAAAATAAGGATATTCCCCGCCAGGGAGGTTATATTTGACGAGGAGACCGGTAAAAAAGCGGCTTTAAAGATTTCGCAGGATTTGGAGGAAAAGAGAAGCGCTCTATATTCTGCAGGAAAAAAGGAA
>Ga0207431_10195_pt1 | contig 11371 bp, 13 predicted proteins | sample YelNats1bottle14_FD_187546 | JGI IMG/M metagenome (GOLD analysis project Ga0207431, IMG submission 187546) | Hot spring thermophilic microbial communities from Obsidian Pool, Yellowstone National Park, USA - site 1 bottle 14 (SPAdes) (version 2) | ecosystem: Environmental > Aquatic > Thermal... | reverse complement strand
TTCTTTCCCTTCGTACCTTGGATTTGGTAACCTCTACGCCGCATCTGTCGCAAATAATTCCCTTGTACCTAACCCTTTTATATTTTCCGCAGTGGCATTCCCAGTCCTTTACGGGTCCAAAAATCCTCTCGCAGAAAAGCCCTCCCTTTTCGGGTTTCAGCGTCCTGTAGTTTATGGTTTCGGGTTTTTTAACCTCGCCTTTGGACCATTCCCTTATTTTTTCCGGTGAAGCAAGGCCTATCTCTATCTTGTCAAAAAAGTTAAGCTCCAGCAAAGGGTTTCTCTCCCTTCTTAATATTTAAATTGAGGGAAGAGGTTTAGAAATTCTCTTCCCCATCATCGAAGAAATCCTCGTTAAAGGCGTCATCGTCGGGGAAACTTATATCCTGGTCTTCTATAAAGGATTCGTCAAAGAGTTCTTCCTCGTCGGGTTCTTCCTCTTCCACTTCTTCATAGCCGTTCTCCACCAGTTCTTCCTGAGGAACAATGTTACCCTGGTCCTCCATCCCTTCCATATTTATATCCAGGGTTTCTTCCACTTCTTCATCTTCCTCATCTATATCTTTAAGTATGATTTCCTTTTCGTCTTCGGAAAGGATCTTTACATCAAGGCAAAGAGACTGCAATTCCTTTATCAATACCTTGAAAGATTCCGGTATTCCGGGTTCCGGTACATTTTCCCCTTTTACAATGGCTTCGTAAGTCTTCACGCGGCCCATAACATCGTCGGACTTAACAGTAAGAAGCTCCTGCAGGGTGTAACTTGCTCCGTAGGCTTCGAGAGCCCATACTTCCATTTCTCCGAACCTCTGCCCGCCGAACTGGGCCTTTCCGCCGAGGGGCTGCTGGGTAACAAGGGAGTAAGGCCCTGTAGACCTTGCGTGAATTTTGTCATCGACCAAGTGAGCGAGTTTCAGCATGTACATGTAGCCCACGGTTACCTTTCTGTCAAAAAACTCACCCGTTCTTCCGTCCCTGAGCTGGATCTTCCCATCTTCAGGAAGACCCGCCTGTCTTAACAGCTGAAAAATCTCTTCTTCGCTGGCACCGTCGAATACGGGAGTAGCCACATGCCATCCCAGCGCCTTTGCAGCCCATCCTAAGTGCGTCTCCAGTACCTGACCGATGTTCATTCGGGAAGGCACGCCGAGGGGGTTTAACACGATATCTATGGGAGTGCCATCGGGCAGGTAGGGCATATCCTCCACCGGCATTATTCTTGAAATAACACCCTTGTTCCCGTGTCTGCCGGCCATTTTGTCTCCCTCGGATATCTTTCTTTTCTGGGCAATATATACCCTGACGAGCTGATTTACTCCCGGCGGCAGCTCATCGCCGTTTTCCCTGCTGAAGACCTTGACATCCACCACAATGCCGTATTCTCCGTGCGGTACGCGAAGGGATGTATCCCGCACTTCCCTTGCTTTTTCACCGAAAATAGCTCTTAAAAGCCTTTCTTCAGCGGTGAGCTCCGTTTCTCCTTTGGGGGTTACCTTTCCAACAAGGATATCTCCCGCCCTGACCTCCGCACCAATCCTTATTATTCCTCTCTCGTCTAAATCCTTCAGAGCTTCTTCCCCTACATTGGGAATATCCCTGGTAATTTCCTCGGGTCCGAGCTTTGTATCCCGGGCCTCCGCTTCATACTGTTCTATGTGAACTGATGTAAAAACGTCTTCTTTTACCAGCCTCTCGGAAATCAAAATAGCGTCTTCGTAGTTGTATCCTTCCCAGGGCATAAAGGCTACAAGCACGTTTTTACCCAGCGCCAGTTCGCCCCTGTCCGTAGAAGGCCCGTCGGCAATGGGTTGTCCTGCATTCACCCATTCCCCTTTTTTCACTATCGGTCTCTGGTTAATGCAGGTGCCCTGGTTGGAACGGATAAACTTATGAACCTTGTAAACATCGAGCCCCTTATCGCTATCCCTTCTTATAACTATTTCCCTTGCCGAAACCCTTTCAACCACGCCGGCATTTTTAGCAATAATCATTACTCCTGAATCCACAGCTGCCTTCCACTCTATGCCCGTGCCCACCAGGGGTGCCTCGGTAGTAATAAGGGGAACCGCCTGGCGCTGCATGTTGGAACCCATCAAAGCCCTGTTGGCGTCGTCGTGTTCCAAAAAGGGTATCAATGCGGTGGCGACACTGACCAGCTGTTTCGGCGAAAGGTCCATGTAATCTACTTCCTCCGCCGGCACCACCATAATATCGTCCCTGTACCTGGCGGCTACTCTTTTTTGTTTGAACCGCCCTTCTTCATCTAAGGGCACGTTGGCCTGGGCTATAATGAATTCCTCTTCTTCGTCCGCGGTAAGGTATTCGATCTCGTTTGTTACTACTCCCCTTTCCTTGTCCACCTTCCGGTAGGGAGTTTCAATAAAACCGTACTCGTTCACCCTTGCATAAGTAGAAAGAGAGCTTATAAGACCGATGTTCGGACCTTCGGGAGTCTCTATCGGGCACATGCGCCCGTAATGGGAGTAGTGCACGTCGCGCACCTCAAAGCCCGCGCGCTCCCTGCTCAAACCACCCGGACCCAGGGCGCTGAGCCTTCTCTTATGGGTAAGCTCAGCCAGGGGGTTTGTCTGATCCATAAACTGCGAAAGCTGGCTGCTTCCAAAAAATTCCTTTATTGCCGCCACCAGAGGCCTTATGTTAATAAGACCCTGGGGAGTGATGGCATCTACATCCTGGATGGTCATCCTTTCCTTTATGACCCTTTCCATTCTGGCAAGCCCAATGCGGAACTGGTTCTGTAAAAGCTCGCCCACCGAGCGAACCCTTCTGTTTCCGAGATGGTCGATATCATCTATATCGCCTATGCCGTAGGACAAATTCAGAAGGTAATTGACGGAAGATAGGATATCCAAAGGGGTGATATAGCGTTCCTTCCTGAATACGTCTTCATCGTCTTCGGCGTAACCGTTTCCTATTACCTTTACTACCTTCTCTTCCTCTACCAGCAGTTTGACTTCGTTTATCTTCAGCTTTTCTATAAGCTCCGCGGTCTTTCTCGAAATCTTTTCCCCTCTTTTAACTATGATTTCGCCCGTCCGGGGATTGATAATATCCTCTCCTACCAGCTTCCCGGTGATTCTTCCCCTTAATCTCAACTTCTTGTTGAACTTATACCTTCCTACGCTGGCCAGGTCGTACCGTTTTGGATCAAAAAACAGGGATTCCAGTAAAACCCTTGCATTTTCTATTGTGGGCGGTTCTCCCGGCCTCAGCCTCTTGTATATCTCCAGCAAAGCCTCATCCTGGTTTTCGGTATTATCCTTTTCCAGGGTCCTCAGTATTTTTTCGTCCTCTCCCAGAAGTTCTAAAATCTGGGCATTTGTTCCATATCCGATAGCTCTCAGAAGAACGGTAACCGGTATTTTCCTTGTCCTGTCTACCCTTACGTAAATTACCTCATTGGAATCGGTCTCCATCTCCAACCAAGCGCCCCTGTTGGGTATTAATGTGGCGGAGTGAAGAGCCTTTCCGTTCTTATCTATTTGTCTGTCAAAATAAACTCCAGGCGAACGGACCAGCTGGCTTACTATTACCCTTTCGGCACCGTTAATTATAAAAGTGCCGTTTTCCGTCATCAAAGGAAAATCTCCCATGAATACGTCCTGCTCTTTAACCTCTCCGGTTTCTTTGTTAACGAGGCGGACCTTTACCTTCATGGGAACCGCATATGTAACGTCCCTTTCTTTACACTCATCGACGGAATATTTAGGATTATTTTCTAAATAGTAATCTACAAATTCCAGTACCAGGTTTCCTGTAAAATCCTCTATAGGCGAAAACTCCAAAAGAACCTCTCTAAGCCCTTCTCTTAAAAACCACTCGTAAGACCTCTTCTGAATTTCTATAAGGTAGGGAAGTTCCTTAACTTCTTCAATCTTTGAAAAGCTCCAACGGGTGCGTCCTCCCACTTTTACCGGACGTACCATTTATATTTTCACCCCTTTATAAAAGTAAAAATAGCCAAAAGCAAGGTTTTGCTTTTTATACCTGCTTTTGGTTTTCCCCGAGCAAAATAAACCCTTTTTTATTTTTCCCTTTCTGCCATCTTTTTATTCTTCGGTTCAAAATGCCTATAATCATGCAGTCTATAATATTATCATAATATTACAAGTTTGTCAATAAAAGGGGCAAGGAATATATATTTTTTTTTAGATAAAAATAAGAATGAATAAAAATAATGAATAAAAATATGGAGGTGGATTATGAACAATATGAACAATCTAACGCCTACAATAGGGTGGGGATGGTGGGTTTTGATTCACATAATCGCCATACCTCTTTTAATTTACTGGGGACTTTCGATGAAAAAAGAAAAGACAACGGAATAAAAGGAGGTAATTTATGTATACGCCGAGAATGGGATGGACTTACTGGATAATCCTGCACCTTATCGCAATACCCTTAACGGTCTACATCGGAATGCTTTTAAGTCAAAGAAACAGAATCAAGGTAACTAAGTAATTTTTTAACCTTCTACCAGAATTGCATCCATCAGGTCTGCTTCGGATACAATAACTTTATCTATATCGATCATTTCCATAATATTTTTTAGAATTAATATTCCCGCAATTATTATATCCGCTCTCTCGGGCATTAAGCCCGGGATTTTTTGTCTTTCCGCTAACGGAACACTGCAAAGCAATTTGAGGGAGTTTTCCACATCCTCCATTGATAGAATTTGACCGTGCACCTTTTTCCAGTCGTATACTGAAAGACCAAGCTTTATAGCACAGGCAGTGGTAGCGGTGCCCCCTACTGCCACCGCCCGTAAATCCCCTTTTGAAAATGCGTGAATTTTTTGCGCAAACTCCATTAACATCTCTTTTTCTGCTCGGCAAAGCTCCTCCATCTCCGCCTTCAGAGGCGGGTCATTTATTAAAAACCTCTGGGTCCACCTTACCGCACCCATTTGAAAACTTCTGCTCTCTTCAGGAATTTGTTCTCCATAAGTTATCTCCGTACTGCCTCCTCCTATATCTATAACGGCAGTCTTTCCCTTCAAACCCAATCCGTACCTTGCCCCTTTGTAAGAAAGCACAGCCTCTTTTTCACCGGGTATTACCAAAACATCCATTCCAAGAGCTTCCTTTACTCTTTTCAAGAATTCGTCCCGGTTTTTTGCTTCCCTCACCGCACTGGTGGCAAAAGCTATTACCTTTTTTACCCCGTAATTTTTTGCAATACCCATATATTCTTTTACGGCATCGATGGTGGAATTGACCGCTTCCTCCCTCAAAAAGCCGTCCTTTGCCACACCGCTTCCCAATCTTGTAGTGGTAAGCTTCTTAAAAACGGGTATTACCTTTTTTTCGTTGACCTCTGCCACAAGCAGCCTAACCGAATTAGAACCGATGTCAATGCATGCCCTCATAATAAACCCCTCTTTATAGAATTAAAAAACCAGGGTAAAAACCCTGGAATTTATTCTTTTTAAATATGTTAGTATGCCCTTCTTCGCGACCCGCTGCCAGCACCCCTTTTTGCTTCGTATTTTTTTAAGTCCTGCTGACGTTCTTCGCTTTCCTTTAAAAACTTTGCCAATTTTTCTTCAAAACTCTGGGCTGACATTTTCCTGCTGGCATTCCTGTTGTTTTCCTTTAATTTCCTGATTGACAGACTTATCTTCCCATCCTCGGAAATAGCGATGATTTTGACCTTTACCACATCGTTGTAATTCAGATATTCCCTTACATCCTTTACGTAGTTATCTGCCACCTCGGAAATATGCACCAAACCCGTGACCCCTTCGGATAGCTCTACAAAAGCCCCAAATTTAGTAATTCCTGTAACCTTTCCTTCCACAATCTGGCCTACTTCTAAAGCCATTATACTAAAATTCCTCCCTTAAGAATTTCAATTAATGAAGTTATTATATACCAACTTTTACGCAGAGTCAATATCATTGTTTTTTGTCCTCATCGGAGATAATGTAAATATATTCGCCGGGCTTTACCAGCCTTAACTGCTCCCGGGCAATTTTCTCTATGTAGCTCTTATCGTTCAAACGGGAAAGTTCCTTCTCAAGCTGTTCTCTCTCCTGAAGTGCTTCGTTTATACTCTCTTTTAATTTTTGTTCTTCCCTTTTCAGCTCCATAAATTTGAGCTGTTGAAATATCAATGTGGTTACGAAATAAAAAACAAACAGCAAAAGTAAAAAATGCCTTATCCTGAACCTGGGCCTTTTCATAGGCTTCACCTTCTTCATATCTTTTATATTTTTTAAGTATTTATTAAGGTATTTTTGCAAGGTGCTCTTGTAAGTACTTTTTCAGGTATTTTTATTTATTCTATAAAAAAAAATAAATTCCTGCATCGCTCTTTTCTTATTTTTTTATTTTTTTTAAAATTCTTCTAATATTTTTTATCCCTTTCAGGGTCAATTTGAACGCTTTAACGCCCCTTATCTTTCTAATTAAACGTTTTGGCAGCCTTGCAATTAAGCCCAGCCCCTTTTCCAGCTTTATTAATAACCTTATAAAGAACCTGCTCAGGGTTTTTAAGTAAATAATAAACCCGGTAAAAAATCCTGCAAAAAAATATCCCCTGACCCATCCCATTAAATACGTATTAATAAGGGCAAAAATCAAAAGGGTGGCAAATATCCAGAAAATTATGTCCCCCAGTGCAGTTTCTATTTTCCCGGGATTTAGTGCCTTCCTGATCCTTCTGTAAATATCAAATATCATCCCCTGAATAAACCCGGAAAAAAAAGAAAAAATTAAAACCATCAAATCCATTTCTTTTTCCAGCACCTTTTGCCACCCTTTTACCTTAGGAGCTTTTGAAGGATGCCACGGGCTCTTTCCCTTTCCTTCACATCCTCCGCATAAGTTAATTGTTTTATCATCCCTTCAATTGTTATATTGCCCACTTCTAAGTTCAACTGCTTCATATGCATTTTTTCCCCTTTTATGCTTAACGTCCCCCTTACCGTATCAATAAGGATTTCGCTTTCGGTAAATTTATCTACATTTGTTACACCCGAAATTTCAAGGAGCTCCCTGTCCTGCAGGATTAACCTGTGCTTCCCGGGAACCTTTTCTTCCACAAAAAAGCCCTCCTTTCTTCATTTCCTTTTAGAAAATTTTATGAAGGAGGGCTTAAAAATATGATTTAATTCCAGAGTTTAACTATCTCAACCCCTTTAAAATAGTATTTTATAATTTCCTCCGCCTTTTTGCCCTGTTTTGCCATTTCATTGGCTCCCCACTGGGACATTCCTACTCCATGCCCAAAACCCTTGCCTTCCATCACTATCTTATCTTTCTCAATCTTTAAGCTGGTAATAAGGTTAGACCTCATTTTCATTGGGTCTAAAGCCATCCTGAGGTCCGCACCGTGAACTTTTGCATTCCCAATTTTTATTTTTACCGCCCTTCCCGAAGGCCCTTTCTCCAGCACCGCCACTTCCTTTATATCACCGGTATCCTGGCCCAATTTTTCTTTAATAAGCCTTCTTACCTCTTCCTTACCGAACTCGTACCTCCAGGTTTTTTTCCCCTCAGGACCCACGTTTTCATCGCCGGATTTCACCACCTGTATATAGGGCGGTTCCTCTTCTTTAAAGTTTAAGCCTTCCTTTGCCGTTGCGGTCATACCTCCGCTGTGTGAATGAAACCAGGCTTTTATAAAATCTCCGTTATAGGTAACTACCATTCCTCTTGTCTCTTGAACTGCCTTTTTGATATTGTCGTTTATATTGTCGGGATTCCAGGCCTGGGCTTCTTCAAAATCCGTGGAAATGTCCGCCCCCTGGTACTTTGATCCCCCTTTATCCTTTACAAATTCTAATACGTAAGTTCTTGCGAGAATTGCCTGGGCGGCAAGGGTTTCCAATTCCCAGGTGTTTTCCACTTCGCCTGCCACGACTCCCGTTACGTAATCCTCCAATTTCATCTGTTCTACCTTTTTGTCCTTTACTACATATACTTTAAGCTCCGGCTCCTGGTTTTCTCCTCTGCTTATCTTTTCCGGAATCTTCAGCGACGACGGAGGTGGAGTTGCCTTGGGTTTTTGCCTTGCAGCGCATCCGGTAAAAAATAGAGCGGATACAATCGATAATATCAAAAGCCATATTATTAATCGAAAATACTGACTGTTTTTCTTCATCGTTCTTCCTCCCAAAACTTTTTTTCATTTTTATTATTTGATAAACACACCTGCCTTATTAGAAAAAATTAAACTCCCGGGAAAAGTGTTTTCCCGGGAGCTCTTATTATCTGGGAGGAAGTTCAGGAGTTTCACCGCACCTTTCAAGAAGGGCAAGCCACCTTCTGTCCACATCTTCCTGGATTGCTTTTATAACGTGCTCATTGCCCGGCTTGAAGAGGTGTTTGAACCTTCCCTGAGGCTTCAGAAATTCCTCAATGGGGACGTATTTCTTGGGTTTATAATTGAGCTTCCATTTTCCGTCCTCAACTTCGTATAAAGGCCAGAAACGGGTTTCTACCGCAAGTTTCGAGATTTCCATAATTTCCGGGGTGTTGTAGCGCCAACCCCTGGGACAGGGAGACAAAATGTTCAAAAATGCCGGACCTTCAACCTCTACAGCCTTTTTTGCTTTTTTGTACAGGTCCTGCCAGTTGCTGAGTGCCGCTTGACCCACATAGGGTATGTTGTGGGCTGCCATAATAGCGGTGAGGTCCTTTCTGGGCTGCTGTTTTCCTGGTATCACTTTGCCGGCAGGGCTCGTAGTGGTATCGGCACCTATGGGAGTAGCTGAAGAGCGCTGAATACCCGTATTCATGTAAGCCTCATTGTCCAAGCATACGTAAACTATGTTGTGCCCTCTTTCCATAGCGCCCGAAAGAGATTGAAGTCCGATATCGTAAGTACCGCCGTCTCCGCCGAAAGCTATGAATTTAAAGTTTTCCGTCAATTTCCCCTTTTTCTTCAAAGCCCTGTATGCAGCTTCAACGCCGCTGATGGTTGCACCGGCGTTTTCAAAAGCGCTGTGGATAAAGGAGCAGTTCCACGCGGTAAAAGGATATATGGTAGTAGCTACTTCAAGGCATCCGGTAGCGCAGCCCACCACCACATGCTCGTTTTCTTCCACCGCGTTTAAAACCATCCTGGTAGCAACTCCGTGTCCGCATCCCGCACAGAGCCTGTGACCTCCCACAAGCCTCTCGGGGACCTTTGAGAGTTCTTTTAACGTTGCCATATATTCACACCTCCTACTCTCTTAGCCCGAGGTAATTTACCGTGTTCAGGGATTTTCCATCCTTTAGGTCGAAAAGGTCGTTATAAACCTTTTCCACATGCTCTACCAGAAGATCCCTTCCGCCAAGACCGTATATGTAGTTTACTACCTTTATATCGCCTTTAAGGTCATAGAGCGTATTTCTTATTTCCTGGAACATGGGACCACCGTTGGTGGAGAAGGTTTCCGCCCTGTCCAGGACCGCTATAACTTTTACGTTTTTAAGCGCTTCTTTTATCTCTTCATGCGGGAAGGGCCTGTACACCCTGGGCTTTAAGACTCCAACCTTCAAACCCTTTTTTCTTAGTTCATCACATGTGCCTTTTGCGGTTCCCGCCGCGGAGTTGAGCACTACCACAGCTAGCTGGGCATCGTCCAAATGGTATTTCTCTAAAAGACCGTACTCCCTTCCGGAGATTTTTGCAAATTCCTTTCCTACTTCTTTAATAACATCCTTGGCTGCTTCCATGGCCGCCGTTTGCTGGCGCCTGTGTTCAAAGTAAAAATCATAAAGGTCCAAGTTACCCATAGAAATGGGGTTTTTAGCATTCAATAGAAAATCTTCGGGCTTGTACTCTCCTACAAAATTCTTTACAGTTTCATCATCCAGAACTTCCAGAACGTCCATAGCATGGCTGGTGATAAATCCATCCAGGTTTACCATTACTGGAAGCCTTACGTCCGGATGTTCCGCAATCCTAAAGGCCTGTATAATGTTGTCGTAAGCTTCCTGGGCATTTTCGGAAAAAAGCTGAATTACGCCCGAATCCCTGAGGCCCATAGCATCGCTGTGATCGCAGTGGATGTTAATAGGCCCGCTCAATGCCCTGTTTACAACAGGAAATACTATGGGAAGCCTCATGGACGAGGCTATGTAAACCATTTCGAACATGAGTGCAAGGCCCTGGCTGGATGTGGCGGTCATTGCCCTGGCTCCCGCTGCAGCGGCGCCTATCGCTGCGCTCATGGCGCTGTGCTCGCTTTCCACCGCAACAAACTCGGTATCCACCTGCCCGTTGGACACAAAGCTGGAGAATATCTGAACTATTTCCGTCTGAGGCGTGATAGGGTAGGCGGCTACCACATCAGGATTTACCTGCTTCATGGCATGGGCTACCGCTTCATTACCGGTAAGAGCAACCCTAGTTTTCATCAGAGCCGACCTCCTTTACCTTTTCCGTTTCATCTTCTGGTTTCATATCAATGGCATTTACCGGGCAAACCTTGGCGCAAATTCCGCAGCCCTTGCAGTGCATGTAATCGATCTCGCCGAACTTTCCGTTTTCCGCAATTATCGAAGAGTCGGGGCAGTAACGCCAGCATATGAGGCAGTGAATGCATCTTTCCTTATTCCATACAGGGCGTATGGACCTCCAGTCTCCCGTTTCGTATTCCTTGGAGTTTCCGGGAGAGTAAATATTACCCGCCCGGGTAATCTCCCACCATCTCATTCCCGGTTTTACCGAGCCTGTTCTGGTTCCCGAGCCGAAATTTCTATTAAAGGTCATTCGCTCTTCACCTCCATATAGGCCCTCTCTATGGCCTTCAGGTTGCCTTCAATAACTTCTGATTTGGACTTGAATTTTTTCCCCAGCTGTTCCTTCATATGTTCCATAAAGGTCTCGAAGGGAATTATACCCGTTGCCCTTATAAATGCGCCCATCATCGGTGTGTTGGGTATGGGACGTCCAATGGTCTCAATGGAAATCTGGGTGGCATCGATGGTAAAAATTTTGCCGGTGGTTATTCCCAGTATTTTTCTTATCTCTTGCGGAGTTTTGGAAGTATTGATGATATAAATACCATCCTTCGGTACCCCATCGGTTATCTTGGCTTTTCCGAGAAGCGTAGGGTCAAGAACAATTACTATATTGGGGTTTGTAACATTGGAGTGGACAAAAATAGGTTCATCGCTAATTCTGTTAAAAGCAAGAATGGGAGCACCCATCCTTTCAGGCCCGTATTCAGGGAAGCCCTGTACATACTTTCCCATTTCCGCTACTGATTCGGCAAGCATTAAAGCGGCCGTTTTAGCGCCCTGTCCGCCTCTTGCATGCCAGCGGATTTCCAGCACTTTTGCCATCTTTTTTTCCTCCTTTCAAATTTTAAAATACCCGGGGAATTTAAACTTTATGTAGAGTAATTTAA
>Ga0207431_10190_pt1 | contig 11610 bp, 11 predicted proteins | sample YelNats1bottle14_FD_187546 | JGI IMG/M metagenome (GOLD analysis project Ga0207431, IMG submission 187546) | Hot spring thermophilic microbial communities from Obsidian Pool, Yellowstone National Park, USA - site 1 bottle 14 (SPAdes) (version 2) | ecosystem: Environmental > Aquatic > Thermal... | reverse complement strand
CAAAAAGTATAAGTTATGGGGATTAAAACCTCCTTGTATTTTTAGAGGGTGATTAAATGAAAATAGAACTATATCCTGATGTATCTAGTGTAAATGAAGAAAATTTAAAGGATAAAATAGTAGTTGTAATAGATGTTTTAAGAGCTACATCTGTAATTACAACTGCATTATATAATGGATGTTTAGAAGTTATACCTGTATTAGAAATAAATGAAGCTTTAGCTTTAAGGAACAATAATACAATTTTAGGTGGTGAAAGAAGAGGTTTAAAGATTGAAGGTTTTGATTTTTCAAATTCTCCACTTGAATATACAAAGGACAAAATAGAAGGAAAAAGGCTTGTTTTTACAACAACTAATGGTACAAGGGCTATAATTAAATCAAGATATTCAGACAAAATTTTCATAGGTAGTATGTTAAATGCAAAATTCTTAGCTGAATATATAGTAAAGTTCGGAAAAGATATTAGTATAGTTTGTGCAGGAACAAATGGAATATTTTCTATGGACGATTTTTTATGTGCTGGTAAGATTGTATATGAAATAAATAAAGTAAAAGAGGTTGATATGACAGATTTTTCAGCATTAGCTTACCTGACTTATATAAAAAATAAGGATAATATCTTAGAGTATTTAAGATATGCAAGTCATTATAGATATATGCTGGCAATTGGATTAGAGCAGGATATTAAATACTGTTTTCAAGAGGATATTCTAGATACTATACCAATTTACAAAGATGGAAAGATAAGAAGGATATAAACCCCCTCTTAGCCTAAAGTTGTGCTAAGAGGGGGTTTATTATATTACTTGAAGTATCATGAATTTTAGATAAAGTGTTTCATCAGAGTTAAATAGAACTGGATGGTCCTTTGATTGATTTCTATATTCAACAAGTCTTAAGGTTCTTTTAGCATCTTTGGCTGCATCCATTACAACTTCCATAAATAGTTCAGGATACATAAAGTGTGAACAGGAACAAGTTACTAAAAATCCACCTTCTTTTATCATTTTGAGTGCACGCAAGTTTATTTCCTTATATCCTCTAATTGCTCCTTCAACTGCTGAGCGGGATTTTGTAAATGCTGGAGGGTCTAATATAACTACATCATACTTACGTCCTTCTTTTGCCCAAGTTTTTAAAACGTCAAAGGCATTATGAGCTTCAAATTTACATACATTTTCAAGACCATTTAGTTTAGCATTTCTTCTTGCAAATTCAACAGCATGTTCAGAAACATCTATACCTAATACGCTTTTAGCTCCAAAATACCCGGCATGTAGAGAAAAAGATCCTGTGTGGCAAAAACAGTCAAGTACATCTGCATCCTTAACAATATCTTTGATAGCACGTCTATTTTCCTTTTGGTCAAGGAAGTATCCTGTTTTTTGACCATTTTCTATGTCAACATAAAATTTAACGCCATTTTCTTCTGTTATAATTGTAGTATCAAATGGTTCAGTTAAAAATCCTTTTCGCTGTTCTAATCCTTCAAGTTCTCTTACTGGAACGTCACTTCTTTCGTATATACCTTTAGGATTTAATACTTCCTTTAAAACTTTTACTATTGTATCCTTCCATTTTTCAATTCCAAGGGATAAAAATTGAACTACCAAGTAGTCACTAAACTTATCCACTATAAGTGCAGGAAGAAAGTCTGCCTCTCCAAATATTACTCTACATGAATTTGTTTCAATAACCTTTTTTCTATAATTCCATGCATCAATTATTCTTCTCCTGAAAAAGTCTTCATTAATTTCTTCATCTTTATTTCTTGTCATAATTCTAATTGTTATTTGAGATTTTGGATTTATGTAGCCCTTGCCTATGAATTTTCCTTTATAGTTGTATACTTCTACTATATCACCAGGTTCATAGTTTCCTTCGATATTTTCAATTTCATTTTTGAAAACCCATGGATGTCCATCTTCCACCCTAAGTCCTTTTTTGTATCCTAGAAAAACCTTTGCCATATCTAAACCTCCATGTCATTTATGTGTTTTGTTATGTATGTTCTTATTTTGTGTATATCTTCTAAATTCAATGCAATAAACTCACCGCCACAAAAGAAATAGCCATTTGAGTTTTTGTTCCATCTAACCTTTACTAATGCTCTAAAGGGTAGGTAATCTTCTATTCTTAAAAAGAAGGTAATGAATGCATCCTTTGGTATGAAGAAATTTGATTTAAGGGCTATACCTGCTTCGGATATGTCAACTGCATATAGTTTACAATTATCCGAAAAAAGTCTTTTTTCATTGTTGTATATTACTGTAGGATATAGTATTTCACAGTCAAACTTAACTCTTTTGTATTTTCTTTTCTCCACAACCACCCTATCTCCTCCCTTAAAGTTATTATACAAAAAATTTACTAAAATTAACACATTATTTTTTACATTATTAATTTATATATGCAAAAAATAAAATCAAAGGAGGTGTTTTGTATGTTACAGGCAGATTATATGCAAAGGTTATTGCTTATAGCATTAGCTAATATAGGTATAGTGATTGTAAGTTTTTTTATATTTTCTTTTATATTCTCAGGTGAGTGGAGACATAGAATTTGGGAAAAATACATTAGTTCATTTGCTAAATTTGTTATTTATATATTTATAGTTAGCTTAGCTATAAATGTTATAACCGCATGGGCTGTATATATGTTACAGCTTGATAGATATATTAATATAATAGTACCAATGGTTCAATCTTTAATAATAGGATTTGTTGCAGCATGTGTTCCAAGGCGTGGAGTTTCGTTTAAGAGATATGAAGAGAAGTAGAAGTTTATAGGTGCCTAAAGTTAAAGGCACCTATAAATTAAAAAACAGTTGCATTATTTTTAAATAGGTGATATAATAAAATGTGTCGACGGGGTGTGGCGCAGATGGGAGCGCGCGTGGTTTGGGACCATGAGGTCGCAGGTTCAATCCCTGTCACCCCGACCAAAAGGACTGCAATAGGCAGTCCTTTTTTTTATTTTTAATTTAAATTTTTGCTACCTGAGTATATTTTCAAAAATATGATTAAATGTTATAATTAATACAAATAGTCTAAAATATAGAAAATAATATAGATATTTTGTCACGGGGCGTAGCGCAGGTGGGAGCGCGTGTGGTTCGGGACCATAAGGTCGCAGGTTCAAGTCCTGTCGCCCCGACCAAAAAAATAATCCCCAAAATATGGGGATTAATTTTTTTGCGTTTGTAAGTTGGGTATATTCTTTTTTACTTGTTTATCAATTAGGTCACAAGCATGTCCCATAGGACAAACTTGACACCAGCTTCTTGGTTTAAAAAGTATTCCTAGTATTATACCAACAAGTAGAGACAATGACATAAATCTAAAAAGAGCAAAACCAATTTTGTTAATATTTCCTTTTGTGTGTATCATAGCAAATGTAAGCATTGACATCATAACTAGAAGAAGGATGTTCTTTGCTGTTTTGCTTCTTAAAAATGATGGAAGTGTATTGTTTAAAGATACATATTTTAAGAATTTGCCTAGTAGGGAACCCCTAGGACAATACTTTGAGCAGTGGATTTTTCCTCTTCCTCTTAGTGCGTGATACATAGGAGCAGTCATGCATACTATACCAAATAAACCGAATATAGGTTTAATTGCTGCAACTATTAGGAATGTAACAAGTATAATCCAAGACCAGTTTTGGTGGCTCTTTTTATTCATAAAGGTCACCTCCGCAAATAAATTTCACACAAGATAATATACCCTAAGGGGGTATAAAAAGTCAATACATATATTCAAAATAATAAAATTCAAAAAAATAAGAATATATTTATTTTATAAAAATATATATTAGCTATTGTCAAATTAAAAAAAATAATATATAATAATACATGTCAACGGGGTGTGGCGCAGATGGGAGCGCGCGTGGTTTGGGACCATGAGGTCGCAGGTTCAATCCCTGTCACCCCGACCAGAAGGACTGCAATAGGCAGTCCTTTTTTATTTCATATTGGCATAAAAAAGCTCAATTTTTTGATTGAGCTTGAGATTGTTGACAAACCTGTCTTGTAGCAAAAATCTGAAAAAGCCCCATGAAAGGATTTCAAATTGGCATATTTCATGAGCTTTAGCAATTCTTAGCTTTTCAAACAAAGAAAAGCTTAGAATTGATTAGCGAAATGAACAAATGCCTAAGAAATCCTTCATGGGGCCAATCAATATATAACTTTTTTCAACAGCCTGAAGCTCAATCTTTTGATTGAGCTTTTTTATCTTTGTAAAAATTCTTCTCCTATTTTATAAACATCTCCAGCACCCATTGTTATTACAACATCACCTTCTGAAAGGTTTTCTTCGATATATTTAACAATTTCATCAAAATCCTTTATATATACAACATCAACACCGTTTCTTTCAACAGCGTCTGCTAACATTTTTGAATTTACAAGTCCTAAATCCTTTTCTCTTGCAGCATAGATATCAGTTAATATTAGTTTATCTACTCCATTAAATGCTTTAGAGAATTCATCAAATAAGGTTAAAGTTCTTGTATACGTGTGGGGTTGGAATATACAGTATAGTTTTTTATGAGGATAATTTTGAGCTGCCTGTATAGTAGCCCTAATTTCAGTTGGATGATGGGCATAATCATCTATTACTGTTATTCCTTTTTTTACGCCTTTCTTTTCAAATCGCCTATGTGTTCCTGTAAATTCATATAAACTATTTTTAATTATATCAAAATCAATTCCAAGGGATAGAGCACAGCATATAGCTGCTAAAGAATTTAATATGTTATGTTTGCCTGGTACATTTAATTTTATTGTTCCAACTATCTCATTGTTTTTTAAAACATCAAATTCAGCACATCCTTTTGAGTCAAACCTAATACTTGTTGCTCTTATATCTCCTTCATTAATACCGTATGATAGTGTTTTAGCACTAGTTGAATTTAATATTTGCTTTACCCTTTCATCTTCAGCATATCCTATTAAAACTCCGTCTTTTGAAATATTTTTTGAGAATTTTATAAATGTATCATAGATCTCATTTATATCCTTATAATAGTCAAGATGATCTGCGTCGATATTTAATATTATTGCTATTTTTGGATAGAAATTTAGAAAACTCCCTTTGTATTCACAGGCTTCTGTTATGAAGTATTCACTGTTGCCTATCTTTAAATTACCACCTATGGCATCAAGCTCTCCACCTATCATTATTGTAGGATCTAGACAAGCTCTATATAAGATTAAAGAAATCATTGATGTTGTTGTGGTTTTACCATGGGTTCCTGAAACTGCAATACTATTTTTGTAGTTTTTCATAACTAGTCCTAGGAATTCAGCTCTATCCATGATAGGTATATTTTTTCTTATGGCTTCTTGTATTTCAGGATTATCCTTTGGGATAGCAGCAGTATACACTACTAGCTGTTGGTCAGTTATATTTGATTCTGAATGTCCAATATATATTGTTGCACCTTTTTTCTTAAGTTTTTCTGTAAGTTTTGATGCACTTCTATCTGAACCTGTTACGATGCACCCTTCATTTAGCATAATTTCAGCAAGTGCACTCATGCTTATTCCGCCAATACCTATGAAATGTATTTTATTAATCTTTTCATCTAAAACCTTTATCATGCTATCACTCCTGAATATATTTATAATGATTATTGACAAAAAGATTATAACATAATACAAATAAAGAATGAATTATTATAATTTATTGAAATAAATTTTTAAATAGTCTACAATTAACTTAAAACCATTTTTTTAGCAATTCATTTAAAAATATATGTATAAAATAAAAAAATAATGACAAAAATATAAAAGAATGGATGGGAAGTGGTAATTTGGATAGATTACAGAGGAAAGAAAGAGTAGCAGCAATAATAAAAATATTATCCGATAACCCTAATAGAGTATTTAGTTTAGGGTACTTCTCAGAGTTTTTTGGTTCAGCACGTTCTACTTTAAGTGAGGACATTGTCCTTGCTAAAAAGGTTGTTGAGTATTTAGGATGTGGAAGGATAGAGACAATATCAGGAGCAGCAGGCGGAGTTAAATATATTCCAGGCCTTAGTGATGAAAATAAAGATTTATTTTTAAAGGAATTATGTGAAACTTTAAGTTCACCTGATAGAATCATTAAGGGCGGGTATATTTATATGAATGATATTGTTTTTTCACCGGAAATATCCTCTAAAGTTGGTTTAATATTAGCAAGCTACTTTATAGAAAAAAATGTTGATTATGTTATAACTGTAGAAACAAAGGGAATACCAATAGCATTGATGACGGCTAGAGCATTAAATAAACCGTTGGTAATAGCAAGGCGTGAAGTTGGAGTTACAGAAGGATCTTCAGTTAGCATTAACTATGTTACTGGTTCATCAAAAAAAATACAAAGGATGAGTTTGGGCAAAAGAGCAATAACAAAGAGAAGTAGATGTATTTTTATTGATGATTTTATGAAGGCTGGAGGTACTGCCAATGGAATTATTGAACTTCTAAAGGAGTTTGAATGTGAACTTGTTGGGATAGGTGTTTTGGTTGAAGGGGCTTCTGATAAAAAATTAGTATCAGATTATATATCGCTTTTAACTTTAGAGACGGTTGATGAAGAAAATGGAATTATAAAAATATTTCCAACAAAAAATAATTAAAAATTAAAAAATATTTAGATTATTTAGAAGGAATTTTTAAAATTGTGTAGAATACTATAAACTAAGCAACTTGGAAGGTGGTGAAGGTATGAAGGTTACTGATGTAAGAGTAAGAAAAATTACAAATGAAGGAAAGATGAAGGCTATCGTTTCAGTAACATTCGACAATGAATTAGTAGTTCATGACATTAAGGTTATTGAAGGACAAAATGGACTATTTATTGCTATGCCTAGCAGAAAGACTCCAGATGGTCAATTTAAGGACATAGCACATCCAATCAACTCAGAAACAAGAGAAAAAATACAACAAGCAATACTTGCAGAATATGAAAAAGCTAAGAATAATCTAGAAAACGCTGAAGAAAAATAATAAAGGGGAAGCGAAAGCTTCCTTTTTATTTTTGGGAATTTTTTTAATATTGCTCATTTAAGTTTTTTTGAGCTATTTTAATTGAATAAATTAAGTTTATAGACTATAATAAAATAGGTATTATAATTAAATATTTAAGGATGAGGTGCTAAATATGAGTAACTGTTACGGTTTAATATTAGCAGCTGGAGAAGGCAAGAGGATGAAATCAAATTTACCTAAGGTACTTCATAAAGTTTGTGGCAAACCAATGCTTTTTCATGTCATTGATGCACTAAAGGGTGCTAAGGTTGATGATTTTATAGTTGTAGTTGGACATAAGGCAGATATTGTTAGAGCACATCTTGAAGAAAATGTCAAAACGGCTTATCAGGATAGACAGCTTGGAACAGGACATGCAGTAATGTGTTGTAGTGATTTCCTAAATGGTAAGGATGGAACTGTTATTGTACTTGCAGGGGATGCACCACTTATTACTGCAGAAACAATAAGTAATGTCTTTAAATTCCATGTTGATGGAGGCTATAAAGTAACTGTACTTACTGGTGATGTTGAAAATCCAACTGGCTTTGGAAGAATAGTTAGAGATGAAGATGGTAATATAGAAAAGATAGTTGAGCATAAGGATGCCAATAAAGAGGAACTTAAGATAAAGGAAGTTAATTCTGGTATTTATTGTTTTGATATAAAATTACTATTAGAATCATTAGATAAATTAGATAATAATAATGCTCAAGGGGAATATTATTTAACAGATGTGATTGAAATATTAAAGAAACAGGGACATAAAGTTGGTGCATATAAGGTTGATTTTACTGAGTTTATGGGAGTAAATTCACGTGTTCAACTTGCTGAAGCAAGTGAAGTAATGAGAAAAAGGATTGTAAAAAGGTTAATGGATGAGGGAGTAACTTTTATAGATCCTAATAATGCTTACATAGATTCTGAAGTAAAAATAGGAAAAGATACAATAATATATCCTGGTTGTGTTATAGAGGGAAATACAGAAATAGGTGAAGGTTGTATAATAGGGCCTAACTCAAGGATAGTTAATTCAAAAATTCATAATGGTGTTGAAGTACAAAGTTCAGTAGTTTTAGATAGTATAATTTACGACAATGCAACGGTTGGGCCATTTGCCTATATAAGACCAGATAGTGAAATAGGTAAGAATGTTAAAATAGGAGATTTTGTAGAAATTAAGAAGTCTAAGATAGGTGATGATACAAAGGTATCACACTTAACATATATAGGTGATGCAGAAGTTGGACGTGGATGTAATTTTGGATGTGGTACAGTTGTAGTAAATTACGATGGAACACATAAGCATAAGACAATTGTAAAGGATAATGCATTTATAGGATGCAATACTAACTTGGTAGCACCTGTTGTTGTTGAAGAAAACGCATATATTGCTGCAGGTTCAACCATCACTGAAAATGTTCCAAGTGGAGCCCTTGCTATTGCAAGAGCAAGACAAGTCAATAAAGAGGGTTGGCTTGAAAAGAAGGGAATATGGAAAAAATAGCATAGGAGGCGTTTTTATGATAACACATGGTAAGAACATCAAAATATTTACAGGTAATTCCCATCCAGAGCTTGCGAAGGAAATAGCTGATATAGTAGGAGTTGGTTTAGGTAATGCAAATGTTGGAAGATTTAGTGATGGAGAAATATCTGTAGATATTAATGAAACAGTTAGAGGTGCAGATGTTTTTGTTGTTCAATCAACATGTGCACCAGTAAATGACAATTTAATGGAACTTTTAATTATGATGGATGCTTTTAAAAGAGCATCTGCTGGTAGAATAACTGCTGTTATTCCATACTATGGATATGCTAGACAAGATAGAAAGGCAAAAGCAAGAGATCCAATTACTGCAAAACTTGTAGCAGACCTTTTAACTGCTGCTGGTGCTGATAGGGTTTTAACAATGGATTTACATGCAGCTCAAATACAAGGATACTTTAATATTCCTGTAGATCATCTTTTAGGGGTGCCATTACTTGCTAAGTATTTCCAAGGATTTAATTTAGATGAGGATGAAATAGTTGTAGTTTCACCAGATTTAGGTAGTGTAACAAGAGCAAGAAAGTTTGCAGATAGATTACATGCTCCTATTGCTATTATTGATAAGAGAAGACCTAAAGCAAATGTTTCGGAGATAATGAATGTAATTGGAGATGTAAAGGGTAAGGTTGCAATACTTGTTGACGATATGATTGATACAGCAGGAACTATTACAAATGCGGCTAATGCTTTAGCAGATTTAGGTGCAAAGGAAGTTTATGCTTGCTGTACACACGCTGTTTTATCAGGTCCAGCAGTTGAGAGAATAAAGAATTCTGCAATTAAGGAACTTGTAGTTTTAAATACAATACCATTAACTGAAGACAAGATGCTAGACAACATTAAGATACTATCTGTTGCACCAGTATTTGCAGAGGCAATTAAGAGAATTTACGAAGATTTATCTGTAAGTAAGATTTTTGAATAAAAGGAGCGGCGTATGCCGCTCCTTTTATACTATTCCTTGAGATAACATGGCGTCAGCAACTTTTATAAAACCAGCAATATTTGCACCAACTACAAGATTGTCTGGGTGGTCATATTCTAAAGCTTTTTGACTAGCATTTTTATATATGTTAATCATTATATTTTTAAGTTTTTGATCTACTTCTTCAAATGTCCATGAAAGTCTCATGCTGTTTTGGGACATTTCAAGTGCAGAAGTTGCAACACCACCAGCGTTAGCAGCCTTTGCAGGAGCAAATAGTATTTTATGTTCAATGAAATATTCAGTTGCTTCTAATGTAGATGGCATGTTTGCACCTTCACCTACTGCAATTACTCCATTATTTACTAAAGTTTTTGCTGCATTTAAATCTATTTCATTTTGCGTAGCACATGGAAGAGCTATATCACACTTAATATTCCATATATTTCTACAACCCTCATGATATTCTGCATTGCTATGATATTTTATGTATTCTGAAATTCTCTTTCTTTCTACCTCTTTAATTTTCTTTATTGTATCTAGTTTTATTCCTTCTTTATCGTAGATATATCCGTTAGAGTCGCTCATAGCAACTACTTTAGCACCTAAAGATTGTGCCTTTTCACATGCATATATAGCAACATTACCTGAACCAGATATTACAACGGTTTTATCCTTAAATGAAAGTCCCTTTGCGTTTAGCATTTCTTCAACGAAATATACAAGTCCATATCCGGTAGCTTCTTTTCTAGCAAGGCTTCCACCGTAAGTTAGACCCTTTCCAGTTAAAACGCCTGCTTCATATCCACCCTTTAATTTTTTATATTGACCAAATAAATATCCTATTTCTCTAGCACCTACACCAATATCTCCTGCAGGAACGTCTATATCTGGTCCTATGTGTCTATAAAGTTCGGACATAAAGCTTTGACAGAATCTCATAATTTCAGCATCAGATTTTCCTTTAGGATCAAAGTCTGAACCACCTTTTCCACCGCCTATTGGAAGTCCTGTTAGTGAGTTTTTAAATATTTGTTCAAATCCTAAGAATTTGATTATACTAGCATTAACTGATGGATGGAATCTAAGCCCTCCCTTATATGGTCCTATGGCACTATTAAACTGAACTCTAAATCCCCTGTTTACATGAACCTTGCCTGAGTCATCTACCCATGGTACTCTAAATATAATTTGTCTTTCAGGTTCTACAATTCTGTCAACAATTCCAGCGTCTATGTACTCTGGATGTCTTTCTAGAACTGGAACAAGTGAATCTAAAACTTCCTTTACTGCTTGAAGAAATTCAGGTTCATTGCTATTACGTCTAACTACTTCTTCATAGACGGATTTTACATAATGTTTTGCATCCATACCTATAACCCCCATTCTGTAAAGTTAAGAATATTTAAAATACTTACAATTTATATTTTACACCAAAATTTAACTTTTTGAACAAATAATTTAATAAATCTTTTATAATTTTTGAATAATATTTTAATTTAATTCTCTTTAGGATATATAGCCTTGTAAATAATAGATAAAGATGCGAAAATAGTATTAAGATAAGATAGGGAGGGAATTGGTATGGTTGAGTCAAAAATATTAATAGTTGATGACGATGTTAATATATGTGAATTAATAGAGGTATATCTTTTAAAGGAAGGATATAAAGTCTATAAGGCCTTCGATGGAGAAACAGCAATTAAAATTTTTAAGGAAAAACAATTAGATTTAATACTTCTTGATGTAATGATGCCAAAGATGGATGGATATACAGTTCTAAAGGAAATAAGGAGAGATTCACAAATACCTGTAATAATGCTTACTGCAAAGGGAGAAACATTTGATAAGGTATTAGGACTTGAACTTGGAGCAGATGATTATATGGTAAAGCCATTTGAACCAAAAGAACTTGTAGCAAGAATAAGGGCTGTTTTAAGAAGATATAAGCCATTAAGTCAAAAGAGAACAATAGAGTATAAGGATTTAGTAATAGATCCAGATTCATATATAGTAATTTATAAGGGTAATAAAATTGAAATGCCTCCTAAGGAGTTTGAATTACTTTACTTTTTAGCCTCAAATCCAAATAAAGTATTTACAAGGGAT
>Ga0207431_10189_pt1 | contig 11670 bp, 7 predicted proteins | sample YelNats1bottle14_FD_187546 | JGI IMG/M metagenome (GOLD analysis project Ga0207431, IMG submission 187546) | Hot spring thermophilic microbial communities from Obsidian Pool, Yellowstone National Park, USA - site 1 bottle 14 (SPAdes) (version 2) | ecosystem: Environmental > Aquatic > Thermal... | reverse complement strand
GGATTTTGCCTCCGGCTTCCTTCAGATTCCACCTCGCAATGGACACCCTTGCCTTCAGCTAACGGTTGGTGCTATCAACCCCCGTAATGGACTTTCACCATCAAGGTCGCGGGCATGCCGCGCGCACATAAAAAAGCAACTACCATTGCTGATAGTTGCATAAATACTTTATTCTTATTAATGTTTTACATTATTCTTAAAAATACAGTCTTTAAGGACAACTTCATGGCAAAAGAGTTCTAAGTTTGCCTGTTTCACTGTATCCGAGAGTCTTTCCTCTAAGATAGCGCAATAAAATTCTTTTATCAACTGAATTTCCATTATCAATTTTCTCAATAAGAGAATACAATTGACTCCAAGTTAGGTGATAATAAAATATTCTTGAACCAAGATGAACATAATCACTCACGCGCCTTACCAAGTCATTATCTAAACCGTCTTGAGTTATTGAAACTACAACTAAATTCGTTTTCCCTAACTGTTCCCGCAAAGCCTCTCCCAACAAGAAAAACCGCATAAGTTCATAACCGATTCCGTCACTGCTTGCTACATGTTCGATATCATTTTTGAAAATACCTTTTTTATCATTGTAATAATCGGGAATTTTGGAAGGAGCTGATGTTACAGATGGCGAATCCAACTTTGCCTCAATCAATACCAACACATTTTTAAATACTGCTATTATGTCCGGCTCAGATCCGTGCGAACAATTTTCACCAATCAAACTCCTTGCTTTTTGCAGTGCCTCCCATTCTGCCATTTTTTCTATATCAACTGACCAATATACAACTTTATCTATTTGCCCCCATGAGAATAGAGTATCTTTTTTGCCTATGTTGTCCTCAAAAATTTTGTTCAATAACCCCTCTCGCTCTAAGAAGCGAAATACATTCCAAACCAAAGAATCCTCATCTCTTTCTCGACCCATTCTGCTCCATGTGCGTTTTCCTGACTTTGATAATTTAAGTGCTGTTTCTTTATCTTCCGGCCATAGCAACGATGTAGTAGGCTCCTCATATTCAAAAGTTGAAGGAGATATATAAATCCTGTGTTTTGGACATAAATAACTTGACAGCTTGTCCTTGCTGCTATTGAGATTTAATCCGTCTGCAGTCATTCGTGGTGCAACAAAGTCACATCCTATAACAGGGCAGGGAACATTTTCGTCTGTTATTACCCTTTCTTGTTTAAGTGTCCATCTGTCAAGCATGAGCAGACTTTTGTCATCAGCCCGCCTTTCAAACAGGGCAAAGTAAAAGACCGTTCCGGGTCCTGCTTCGTCTTTCATGAATGCATCTATCGGAATGAGAGCCACAAGGTTAAAACCGATAGAATTTTCATATTCTATTAGTCTGTTGAGCTCTTTTTCCAAAATGTTTTTTATAGACTGATAACCTATGCGCCATGCGTGGAACAATGACCCTCCCGAAGCATGATTTAGCCAAAAAAGGCAATTATCAGTGTAGACGCCATAGTTTCGAATATATATCGCCCCGCCACCTACCTTCATCTGAGTGGCATGACCCCAATAGGAGTAGCCGTCAGATGAAGCAGTTGTCAGAAAATGTGCAATTTGCTCGGGAGAATCTATTGAAATATTTGCCTTTATCAGCTTTTGTTTCATAATATCACTCATTTAAAGTTTTTACTCCTTTCATTAAATTTTTTCATTAATTTTTTAAAACATAACCTTTTAATCCCTTATCAAAGACAACCTTGCCCTCTTCTATTTCATTAATTATTCTGAGGTCTCTGTAAAACATTCTTTTTGAAATTGTATCAGGATATAGCATTTCGTCTAACCTTTCCTTTGTTAAAACCTCTCCTCCCAATAACCACTTATACATTAATAACACTCGCCTCAATCGTATAGAACTTTCGCAGGCTTTTCTCCCAACCCCTTCATTATCTTTAATTGCTGACAAAACAGTTAATCTCAGTTTTTCAGGATCACTTAAAATATCATCCTTAAAATATATATTCTGTATGCTGTAATCGGGCATTTCAGAAGAGTTTAAAATATATGTGATCGGATTCTTTAAATCTTTAAAATCATCTTCAAAATCGGCCAACTCCGGCTGTAAGGGTTCTGTGCACTCTTTCCAAAATTGAAACAGCACATATTTCTCTTCATGTTCAACAGATGCAAAATTGATAAATGCCAAAAAGTGCGGAATCGCAAAAATATCTTCAAAAATATCGGCAACATATAGTTTTATTCTTGCTTTTCCCCCAAAAAATTTGTCATAAACCTTCATGTTTTCTATACATTTGTTAAGAGTTACCAATTCTTGCTCATTTAAATCATAAGCTAATATGGTAGAATAGTAAGAATAATACAGATGTTCTTCTTGCTGGCTATCATATACTTTCATATTGCCATCCCCTCTATTTTTATGTTTTTGACAATTATAACATTAATACCATGAACAGGGGCTGTCACTCATCTACTTACTTAATTATTATTAACTTTATAAAGGGTAGAAATTGTTATTATCTGATAATTTTATTTTATCACTATATTTAGTTAATGCCAAACAAATAAAAAAAGCAACTACCATTGCTGATAGTTGCTCGCAAACATTTTATCATAAGTTACTAGTTATTTTTATTAAAGTTTGTTTAATATTGTTGTTATTAATATATACAAAAGGTATTTTATACTTCTTGACCTCATTAATTGCTTTATAGTATACACTGTGGCACAAGCATTTAGTGTTAAAAACCGCTAAATCAGCATTAGCAAATACCGTGTTTCCATCATAGTTTAATCTTCCGGCTTCAATAAATATAGATTTATCACTCAAAAAGTTTTTTAACTCATTGACCCAATTTTTGTAACCACCGAGAACAACAATTTTTTTGTCTTTCAATAAATCCGTATTAATGTCCTCTGTTTGCTGATTTTCTTCTTCTACATCTTCTTCAATATTTTCTTTGAACATAACTTCCCGCAGCTTATATAATTCCTGTAAATCATTTTTATATTTCGATATTTCATTTTTAAGCTTTGAAATCTCGTTTGAAAGCTGCCTTTGTTGTGTTAAAAAAGTGTCTCGTTCCTCATTAAGCTTCTTTATCTCTTCCGTAAGTGCAGCAACCTGTTCCTGCAGTTTCTGCTTTTCATAAATAGCATCCGTATTTTCTAAGTAGAAATCCCTTAATTTGTTGTATTCTCTCAACATAGCACGAAAATATATCATTGAAATAACATTATCAGCAGCTTCTTCTATACCTTCTTTTGTATTATTGCTTTTCCCATAACATTCTCTAATAGAATAAACATAACTATATATCTCATCGACTAAGTCCTGGGTCATAGTATCTTTCAATATTTCAATAATTGGTATGTCTTCTATATCACACATTTTATTGAAAAGTATATCAAGAAATTCCTCTTCTTGCATAAAGAAATCACACTTTTTGAAATTTGGCTTACTATTCTCTATCTTAACCTTTAAGTCCTCTCCTTCTTTCGCGTATTTTTCTTTTATACATTCTATTTTTATAAAGTCATCATCACTAATACATTTGTTGTATTCATAAAGATGTCTAATTAACCTACTATAAGCATTATCTTCAATAACTTCTTTTTTTAATAAATGGCAACAAAATAAAACAGAAAAACCATGTATAAAATAGTTAATCATTTCTTCCCACGATAATTCTCCGTTAGAAAAAGAAGCAACCTTTTTTAAATATTTGCTCAAACTAAACTTAGGACATGATTTTACATATTGGTATTGGTATGGAAAAGCGTTTTTGGCAAGCTCATCAATCTTTTTATATAAAGCTAAACACTCATCTTGTGAAGTAGTATTTATTAAAGCCGTCAAAATTCCAAGAATTTTCCTGCTATATACTATTTGCATTGGCGTCCCTTGAAGAATTACTAACGAATTATAATACTCAGACGCCTTTGCATATTTGTCAAAAAGCTCCTTGTTTTCTTGATAAATATTGTCTATCATTGGATAAATGCTCTTGTTATAGGTAAAAGCCGAACATATATGTGGCAACAAATCAACCTTTATTTCCTTTTCCAATTCATTTTCAACCATATTCCCTCTCCTCCCCAAAATTAATTTCAACAATAATGCTAATCCCTCTAAAGACAAAAATATATTTTTACTGTTGGGTATAATTGTGTATGATATAATAAATATAAATTTAGCTAAAATCGGAGGGAAGAATATGGTCGAAATATTTAAGCTAAGTCCTGATAATATAAAGGCTGACAGCAGAAGATTTTGGAATTTAAAATACAAACTTTTTTACCCTCTATTTCAAATCGAAAAAAACAATTATGTGGCTTTTAAAATTCCTTTTAACAGATATTTTTCAGGGTATACATATACACGCATAATCCCAAAATATCTGGGAATTAGAACACCTGCCCAGATTGTTTATAAAGGAGCACTGCTTAGCATGTATTCTATCGATGATTTGGAATTTCTTGACATATTTCCAAATTTCTCATACTTAAAGCATAAAAGGATAATTCGCTTTTTAGAGGAAAGCTGGGAACAAAATAAAAAAATAACTTATAAAGACATCGCTTTTCTTACCTGCAGCACTACAAACTCGGTTTTTCGATTCGTTAAAAATTGTAAGGATTACGGGTTCAATGCGGCTCCCCTTCTGACTAAAACAGAATTAGCAGCAAGAAAAAGCTATATAATAGAACAAATTATTCTGAAAAAAATAAAAGGACAGCTAAATCCGTCCTCAATAATAAATCTATGTTATGAAACATATTCAACACCGTCCGAAATCCAGTGGATAATGATAGAATTCGCAATTTTCACCCTTGCATTAAACCATAAAAATTCAGCAGCGGAAACGCTTATAAGACGCTTGCGGCTTCCGGAAAAGCTGTTAGCAGAATACACAAACTTATATAATAAATATCAAAACTTCATTGAATCTTCCTGTAAAGAATTCTTTTCAGACTGTATCTCCAGTATGCACCCGTTAGGAATTTTATCAAAAGCACTTGCTCATTTTTGCCCAAGTTTTGGTAACTTTAGGAATACAGCAAAAAGGATAGCTAAAGCTATCAACTATTATTATGATTTGGAAAAGAATATAGAATTGCCAGATGACAGTATATTGTATAACTTGAAAAGTAAAGGAACTAAAAAGCATAAAATACTTGAATCAGATTACCTCAAACCTGTAATTTTAAAAATAATCGATACTGTCGATTTAAAAGAATTTCATGGAACCTCAAATAACTCTTTGATAGAAAAAAGAATATCTTCTTTAAAAAAGCAAGCTCAAGAAAACGATTGCTATATCACTTATGTTGATACCTGTTTTTTAATATCAATATCTCGTGAAGTATTAAGAAAATATAAATAAGGTTTGAACTGAAATTATAAAAAAGCAATCAGGTTTGAAACTGTGCTAAATGCACAGTTATTTTTTGTGTTAATTCTTCTACAATAATACCCAACAGTAGAATTAGTGTATAGACTTTGCAAGTTTTATGATGTAAGTAGACTGATCGAGAAAAGAGGGTGATTAGATGTAAAAGCAAGGTCCTCCCAAATACAACAACACATATTTGTAATTTACCAATAAAAACTACTAAATAAAAAAGGAGTGATGCAAAGATGGTTAAAAAATATGAAATTTCCATGATCAAAAAATATGAAAGCTTGATGAAGCAAGGCCATCAAACAGTTTTCCCAAACATCGATTTTAATGATTCTTTATTCTGTTACCTTAAAGCCGATGAAGAAGACATCTCTAAACAATTTTATGAATTTGATGACTGCGGCAACCTTTATTTGAAGGCAACAGGAATGCCCGTAGTTATTATGGTCAGCAGAAGAGTCGTTTGGGAGTCTTATTGCTATTACTTTTGGGATGTTCGGGTTTTTGGCCTTTCTGAAAAAGCCTACTTTAATTATCTTAACGAAAACCATTTGTCTGCAATTGCCTCGTATTTACTGGAACATGAACTTGAAAAATATAACAATAAAGAAATGCTATCGCGTTTCGAAGCAAAAAATATAGATGAATTAAAAGAAAAAATAATTGCTCTCGCTTCTATAAACGACAATTCAGACGCTGATTTCTATTTGACACTAATCTCGCTAATAATTTTTAATATAATCAAATGCACCGGACGAGAATCGGATTTTTAAAAATCTGAAACAAGGGGCTATCTAAAATGATAATCGGATAGCCCCTGTTTTATATTTACAGTTGTTTTGTTTAGTTTTTTATATCTTTTCTAAAAGCAAAATAAGCAAAAAAACAGCATACCAAAAGCGGTATATTAATTATTTTTCGTCCGATTTGCTCTATATTTTTTAATTTTAACTTACAAAATGTATAAAAGAAGTATGATTTACTCAATTGGCTTTATACCCATTTCATCTAATTTCATCCATAAATATGCCATAGCTTTTTCAGGATCTCTATAAAATACACTTCCTCTCACACGCCAAAATGTCCAACCAACTCTTTCTAATATACGCTGGCGTTCTATATCCTCTTCCCATTTATCAATACCGTGCCACCTATCTCCGTCACATTCTATCGCTAACCTATTGCGAATTCCTTCTACTACTAAATCAATTCGTTTACCTAAATTTGCAACTTTTACTTGAGGTATTACTCTATATCCACGAGCACAAATAATTCTATAAACATCTTCTTCAAATTTTGATTCAAATAGATGTTTAACCTCATCTATCTTTTGTTGTACTCTATATGGATTTTGACAATACTTTAACAAACGATACCTTGCACATTCTGGATTATTTATATCCTTTAATTGCACTGAGTGAAATAAAAACATTTGGTCTCTTGCCCTGCTTGCTGCGACATTAAACCTTTGATAATCAGAACGCTTGGTTAATGCTCTGAACCTTACATTCGGCGCAACAACCATTGAAAGGAAAATTATATCTCTTTCATCGCCCTGGAAGAAGTATGCATCACCACATATCAGCTTTCTCTCAAACATTTCTTTTTCTCCGATTGTCTCTCTCAAAAGTTCCTCAATAAGTTCTGCTTGATCATCCCCTTGAAGAGAAATAACCCCTATTGTCTTTCCATGATATTTTGGATCGGAACAAAGTTCCACAATATTTTCTACTATAGCTTCCGCTTCAGGTTTATTTATTACTCTAGTAGTATGCTCTTCCACAAATCCTTCCTCCACAAATATTGCTGATACAGGCGGTTCAAATATTTCATGAGACATTGGTAACCTTAATGGGATTATTTTCCCTTCATACATTAAATCATTACTAAATTGTATTATTTCAGGAACGCTCCTGAAGTGTTCTTTTAATACAACTTTGTTTTCAAAAATTTGGTTTGCAATATCATACAAACTTGTAGTTAGTTCGAACCTATTCGCATGTGGTATTATTCCAGATAAATACCTTTCTATGAGTTGATGCACTTCCTCCACATTTATTCCAATACTTTCAGGGCTTATCTGATTATCATCTCCAACTATCACTGCTTTTTTTGCTCGTAATAAAGCACACAAAGCAAATAAGTTACTCTGACTGCTTTCATCTACAATTATTACATCAAATAAGTCATCTGTAAGCTTTATATTCTCGATTATTTTCTGTATAGGCATTATCCAAACTGGAATCGCTTCTTTGCAAATCTGCATTTCTTCTCTTGCTTCTTTACGGTACATATTAGCATACTTACCTGTTCCTTTACCAATTTTCCTAACTGCTTGCACAAATGCATGCAGGCTTCTTTTTTGCTCATGTGTAGTTCTTTCAATTTGCGCAAGCCAAGTAGATTTCGCAACAAGCTCTCTTAATATATGTGATTCTTTTTTTTCTTCTTCCTTCAATAATTCCTCAAATTTTTCTATATTAGTTGTCTCTTCTAACTCCTTTAGGTAAGTATCACATTGTTTCCATTGCCATGCTAATTTCCAATCGTCAGGTGGTATTAAAGGCTCCCCCTGCCCACCTTGTTCAGTTATCATTCTTACCCATTTAGGTACTACTGCTTCAAGTCTATCTTTTAGGTTTGAATAAACATTATAATCCTCTTCTAACCCTTCAAGTCGAGCAATTTCCCAGAATTCTTTACTCCACAACTCTGTATCTTTTGTTTCACAAGCATTTAAAAGACTTATCCAGCTCGGATGAGCATTATTTGATTCCTTCCCGCGAATTAATAAAGTTTTTAATCTGTCAAAAAATGCATTGGCATTATTCCACTTTTTCTTTAATTCAAGCACCTCTATCCCTTTATAAAGTTTTTCAAACCATTTTACATCGGTCCAAGCAGGTGTTTCTGGAATGCCCAAGCTTTTTAAAAATTCTTGCAAAGGTTTTACAACTTTATCATTCCATTGTAACCCTTTTTCTATTTTATCTATAAGTTCTTCTACATAAAAAGAAAATCTTGGTATTGAATTAGATAATTGTGGCCCTCCAATGTCCTTCATTATGTTATTCCATTTTAATACTAACTTGTTTTTAATTTCATTTTTATCTATATATTTGATAATTATATCAACATCATTTTCATTTCTTATTTCATACCCGTCTAAAGATATTTTACTCTTATCTATTAAATATGTATATTTACGACCTGTAATATTTCTGAAAAACCAACTTATCTGTTTAACGCCTTTCAGTTTTTCTTTTAAAACTTTTAAGTCTCCCTTTGCAATTGCAAAATCGATATCTTCAGAAAAAGCAATCTCATGTTCTATTAATTCCATATCAAGATTTTTTATTTGCTTAATCCTATCTCGACTTTCCTGAGCAAGTACCTTCCATAATTCTTTTCTGTCCCCACCTGATATTGAATCCTTCATAATAAACTGTATCCAAGGTTCGTTTAACTCTTTTAGTTCATTAATTATAGACAAAATCTTTTGCTTATATGTATCTAGTTCGTTATATACATGTTGAGACACATTCCAATCCTTTATATAATTAGACTTTTCCGCTATTTGCTGCTCAATGCTTATAATATTCAATACATTTTCATTGAATATATGTGGATCAGGTAATTCTGAAGTTTTTGGTCTCTTTTTTCCTAAACTTTCTTTATCGCTCGTTCGTAACTTCCCCGCTAATTCAAAAAATTTTCTTATCTCTGCTTCCGATAAAGGACATTCTTGATCTATTCTTATAGAATCAGGCATCCAGTTATATTCAATATTTTCTTTTAGCCATTTTGCTATTTCTAAAGGAGTCATTTCACGATTACCAATACTAACCTTTTTGTTTTCCAATTCACCAGCCTGTTTAATTAAATTTTGATATCGAGTCTTCTTTTTCCTTGTTTCGTATAATTCATTTCTCAGTATTTCTATTTCCCTTTTTAAAAATTGCGGATCGTAGCTATCAATATTTTCAGTAATATTTTCTATTGAATTCTCTAATTCTTTCACAGAAGCAGAATCTCCTCCCAATACACTTACACACAAATGTCTAATTTCTTCTGGGATCTTATCCCTTAAAACCCGCAATGCTCTCTCTTTTTCACTCGTCACCAACACTCTTTTCCCATGTGCAAGCAAATGACAAATTAAATTAGCAATTGTATGACTCTTCCCTGTGCCAGGTGGTCCCTGAACAACTACACCAGGACTTACAGCCAACTTCTGAGCGATCAATTTTTGCTCATTATTTACTGGAAGAGGAAATAATAAATCTTCTCCAACAGAATCCCAATTATCTTGATTACTATTTGTTTCACATTCCTTCCTGTATTCTTCCAAATCATCAGTGGCAAGCAATTTAATAATATCAGGAATAGGATAACCACTTCTTATCTTATCTATTGCTGTAATTAATTCTGCATGCCATATGCGTCCGCTGGTTCTCCTTAAAAATATAACAGGCGAATAAGTAATTACAGGAATTTCCTGTATATTTTGGGAGGAAAAATCTTCTTCTGAATATATCCCTTCAGGATTTATTGTATGCACTATCTCCTTTAATAGAGGATTTATTAATTCTTTATCCCAAACATTTATTTCTGCCTTTGGAATTTCTAATTCCAATTCTTGTAGCCTCTTAATATATGGTATTTCAAAACTGTTAAGCATATCAGTTTCCAAATATGTTCCTTTACTTGTTGGTAAGAGTATAAAAATCCCATTTTTAGCATCAAACTGTAATTCTAATGGTGTTACAAGTACAGGTCTTTTAATCTTAAATCCATTAACACCCCATGTTAATAAACCATGCCCCCATGCAAGTTCAACATCTTCTCCTTCACGCTGAATTCTTTGATGTAATGTAAATAATTTGGTATATAACTTTTGAATTCTTTTTTTAGGCAAAGCTTTATTTACCCAAGGACGCCACGCATTCTCAATCCATTCCTTAAATACCTCTACTCTTTTAGGATCATCTTCAAAATTTTCGTAATCCATTTCATCTTTTTCGAACAATAAAGGATCATTATAAGAAAGAGAATTTCTATTGCTTATTTCTTGCTTTCCTGGAACTTTACCTTTTCTAGGAATTTGCTTTTTTACTATTGGTTCCTTTTCAGGATCAGGCCAATAAGTTACCCACTCATTTAATATCGCTGGCAATTGGGGAACTGGTGGTAGCTCTTGTTTATGCACTTCAAGCCACGCTTCTTTATATTTTCCACTACCATTTAAAAAACACCCCTCATAATCTGGCAAATCTTTTTGCCAGATTACTTCATCATACTCTTCAATATTTCTAATTACTGTTTCATTCAAATTCTTAACAGCTAAAAGATATTCAAATATTTTGCAAACCTTATCCCTTATATCCATATATGGTACTCTCCTTTTGAAACAGAATTCCGAATAAATCATATAAGAACATAATTCATTTTTTTAAATCAAGCAGCATTTTCAAATAGAGATACAGCCTGTTCAATGACCAATTTAACTATGTTGTCCATTTTTTGCTGATCTTTGAAACCTTTTCTCCTCAGCAACCTTTTTACTGTAGATCTGATAGAGGCCTTGATGTTTTCCTTTATAGTCCAATCCACCTGCCCTTCGGTTTTGCTTTTTATAATTCGCACAAGCTCTCTTGCAATTTCTTTTGCTTCTTCGTCATTTAAAATAGCCTCTTCCCCTTGACATACAATATCATAAAAGGCCATTTCTTCTTCTGTTAAGTTCATTTCTTTTGCCCGTTTGTCCATATTCTGCATTTCCTTTGCCAAATCAATAAGGTGCTTTATAACTTCGGCAGATGTAATAGCACGATTATGATATTTATTTAAAACTTTTTCTATCATTTCTTTAAAAGAGGCATACTTTACATGATTTTTCCTGATCTTAGCCTTAATCTCATCATTGAGCAGTTTGCGCAAAACCTCAATCTGCAAGTTTTTGTTCTCTTGCCCCATAAGTTTATCTAAAAATTCCTCACTCAAAATAGACAAATCTGGTTTTTTCAATCCAGCTGCATCGAATATATCAATTGGTTTATCACTTGCAGCAACGCCCTCCGAAATAATCTGTTTTATGGCACTGTCCAGCTCTTCAATTGATAAACCTTTGGGCGGCGTGTATTTGACAATATTGCTTCTTACTATCCTGAAAATAAAGTTTCGAAAAAAGGCAATAAAAAACTAAGCCCATATCTAACTGGAAAAACATGGGATAAAAATAAATCTATATCGACATAATGACAAAAACCTAAAAAATTTAAGACGCTA
>Ga0207431_10187_pt1 | contig 11768 bp, 12 predicted proteins | sample YelNats1bottle14_FD_187546 | JGI IMG/M metagenome (GOLD analysis project Ga0207431, IMG submission 187546) | Hot spring thermophilic microbial communities from Obsidian Pool, Yellowstone National Park, USA - site 1 bottle 14 (SPAdes) (version 2) | ecosystem: Environmental > Aquatic > Thermal... | reverse complement strand
TTTGAGTTCATTTCTGCTACATCCCTCTAAAAGCCTGTTGTATGCGAATCTTGCGCAGGATGACCATATTCTCATAAGGTTTAATACTTCCTGCTTATCTTCGCTGCTGTCAAAAATCAGCTTTGCCTGAATTGTTATCATGCCTTTTCGCACCTCTTTGCCCATAAATCCTTGACGTACCTAAGAGGTTGTTATTAATCCTTCCTTTTCCCGGTTTATTAGTGTCCTTCTGCTGATGCCATATATATTCTTGACTTTTTTGCATACTTAGTAACATCCAACCTCACCTAATCAAAATTAGGCCTTTTTGCACTATTATTTTCAACTGTTGTGACCTCCTTCCATCATGGTTCAAAAAAGACCTTTAAGGTTGTTCCCTGCTCAACTTCCTCGCCGGGTTCAGGTATTTGCTTTCTCGCATAACCGCTTCCTACAACCTCAATCTTAAGCCCTAATACATTTGCAACATTCGTAGCTTCCTTAATATTCTTCCCTGTTAAATCCGGAACCACTACAGGGTTTTTGTCAGTTTTTGAATCGGTGAGCCTTATGATTACTTTAGAACCCTTGTTTATCTTGGTGCCAGGAGCGGGAGTCTGGTCTCCTACTATTAAACCTTCTCCCTCAACTACTACTTTCAAGCCTTTTTCATTAAGGACTTTTTTTGCATCTTCCACATATGTATTCCTTATATCAGGTACTTCAACCTTAGTGTCTCCTTCAGAATTTATTTCAGGTTTCACACCTAAATATTTTAATGAATCAGCCATTACTTTCTGGAAAACCGGAGCAGCAATCTGCCCTCCATAATACACCCCTGCCGATGGTTCATCTATTACTACTATTGCAGCAAGCTTCGCATCATCTGCCGGTGCAAACCCTACAAAGGAAGCTATATATTTCCCATCGGCATATTTTTCTGCAGTGCCCGTTTTTCCTGCAACTTTTATCCCTTCTATTTTAGCCCTGCCTCCTGTACCATTGGTAACAACGCTTTCCAATATCTTTTGCATTTCCTTTGCGGTTTCTTTTGATATTACCTGCCTTATTACCCTCGGTTTGAACTCAAGCACTTTATTGTTATCTTTATCCAACAAAGCTTTTGCCACATGGGGTTCCATCAAGCGTCCATCGTTTGCTACAGCAGCAACAGCTGTAAGAAGTTGAATAGGAGTAGTAGAAATACCTTGGCCGAAAGATATAGTAGCAAGTTCAACAGGCCCTATCTTATTAGGGTCTAAAATTCCCTTTGCTTCTCCAGGTAAATCAATTCCTGTAGTTTCTCCAAACCCAAAAGCTTTTATATATTTTAAAAACCTTTCTTTTCCCAATCTCATTCCTACTTCTACAAAACCGGGGTTGCATGAGTTTTGAACAACCTGAACGAAACTCTGGCTACCATGACCACCTGACCTCCAGCACTTGATTTTCACTCCTGCAACAACAATATAACCGGGATCATAAAAACGATCATCGGGTTTTACTACACCTTCTTCTAAACCTGCCGATGCTGTTACTATTTTAAAGGTAGAACCCGGTTCATACGTATCTGAAACAGCAAAATTTCTCCTTGATTCCTGAGGATAATTTTTATAATCATTGGGGTCGTAATCGGGTTTATTTGCCATAGCTAATATTTCACCGGTTTTTGGATCCATTACAATTATGGTGCCTCGTTTTGCTTTGTTTTCTGCAATTGCTTTTTCTAACTCCCTTTCAGCTATATACTGTATAACTTTATCAATTGTTAAAACAAGATTCAATCCCTCCTTAGGAGGTATGTATCTTTCCTCCTCAAAAGGCAGTTCACGGCTTAAAGCATCTGTTTCTTTTATAATTCTTCCCGGAATTCCGCGCAAAAATTTATCGTAAAGCAGTTCAACTCCATCTAAACCCTGACTATCTATGCCGGTAAAACCCAAAACATGGGAAGCTAAGTTTCTTTCCGGATAAAATCTTTTACTTTCTTCGGTAAAGTAGATACCTTTTAAATTTAGCTTCCTAACCTCTTGTGCTTCTTCGTCCGTTATTTTCCTTTTTATGAATATTGCACCTTTCTTTTTGACCTTTGCTTCATTAATAATGTTAACCAAGCTGTTCTTGTCTATATTTAAAACTTTAGAAAGGGCTTCGGCTGTCGCTTCAACATCTTTTATATCAGGAGGACTCGCCATAACAGAGTTCACTTTTGCTGATATTGCAAGGGGATTCATGTTTCTATCATAAATCGTGCCTCTTACCGGTTCCACAGGTGTATCTTTGGTCCACTGTTCTTCTGCTCTTAACCTCAATTCATCTCCCCTTACAAATTGTATCCAAAAAACCCTTACAATCATAACAAAACTTAAGAATAAACAAAATAAAAGGAGAAATGCTAATCTCCTTTTTATTTTTAAAATATTCTTAGACATGGGAAGACCCCCTGTTACTATTTAGAACCTCCAATATATATAACCTGATTTGTAGAGGGTTCTTGCATTTTTAGTTCTTTTTTGGCTATTTTTTCTATGCGTGACATAGACTTTAAATCGGCAATCTTTATTTTGAGCTTTTCATTTTCATTTTTTATTTGAGAAAGCTCGACCTTCATTTTTTCAATCTTGTAGGAAGCTTCAGCAATAACTGCTGCTCTAAAAAGGAGAAAAAGAGAAGCTATTGTCAATGCAATAATAGTTAATATTACTCTACCCTTTTTTGTGCGTTTTAAGCTTTTGGAGTTAATTCTTTCAGATTTTTCTATAGGGTCGTGCTCTGTAACAATATAAGATGAACTTTTTCTTGCTAATATCACTTTATTCACTCCCTTTTTATTTTAGAACAGCAAACTTCTCAGCAGCCCTTAACTTCGCACTTCGCGCCCTGGGATTTTCTTTTAATTCAATCTCATCGGGAACAACAGGCTTTGGGGTTAAAACCTGTAATTTATAAGGCAAATCGTTTTCTTTTTTAAATTGATTAAAAAGCCTTTTCACAATCCTGTCTTCCAAGGAATGAAAAGAAATTACTACCATTCTACCGCCATCTTTTAATAAAAAAATAGCATCTTCAAAAGCCTCCTCAAGCCCGACCAGTTCATCATTTACAAAAATTCTTAGTGCTTGAAAAGTTCTCTTTGCTGGATGCGGCCCTTTTCTCCTTGCTTTTGCAGGAATCGCATCTTTTATAATTTCTACAAGTTCAAAGGTTGTCTCTATAGGTTTAATTTTTCGTCTTTCTACGATAAAATTAGCAATCCGCCCTGCAAATCTTTCCTCTCCGTACTCATATATAATCCTTTTCAATTCATCCTTACTAAGATTATTCACCACATCTTTCGCAGTTAAAGTTTGACTTTTATCCATTCTCATATCAAGGGGGGCATCCTTTTGATAAGAGAAACCCCTCTCTTCTTTATCCAATTGATAGGACGAAACTCCAAGATCATATAAAATTCCGTCAATAGCATCGATATTAAGCTCCTTTAATATTTTTTTTAAATTTTTATAATTATCATGGATTAATATTACATTTCTGTTTCCACCAAATTTCTTCTTAGCATTCTCTATCGCATCAAAATCCTTATCAATTCCTATAACAAGGCCTTTTTCTCCGACCCTGTTCAATATTTCTTGAAAATGCCCACCGCCACCCAAGGTAGCATCCACATAAACTCCGTCTTTTTTTATATTTAAGTAGTTCAACACTTGATTTACCATTATAGGTTTGTGAAAATATTCCATATTACCTCCACCTTTTTATATTCCAAGTTCTACCAAATTTTCTGCTATTTCTTCATAGGATTCTTCTTGACTCTTGCTGTAAACATCCCATTCTTCCTTGCTCCATATTTCTATGCGGTTTGATACTCCTATAATTACCACATCTTTTTCTATTTTAGCGTATTCTCTTAATAGGGGTGGTATAAGTATTCTCCCCTGTTTGTCTATCTCCGCCTCTACTGCTCCAGAAAAAAATAATCGGAGAAAAGCTCTTGCTTCCTTTTTTGCAAGAGGAAGTGCCTTTAGCTTTTCTTCTAAAGCTTTCCATTCATTCATAGGATATACAAAAAGGCACTTATCCAAACCTTTTGTTAAAATAAAGGTTTCCCCCAAACCTTCCCTAAATTTAGAAGGCATGATTACCCTTCCTTTTGAATCAAGGGAATGTAGATACTGCCCGAGGAACATTTATTTGCACTTCCCCTCAGTTTTATCCCACTTCCTACCACTTTTCCCCACTTTATCTATTCTACGAAAGGATAAAAAAATCCTTCAAAAATATAAAAAAAATATGGGCTTTTATGCCCACCTTATTTTCTTGGAAGAACCATTGAAATAGACATTCGATCCTCATTAAAAAATCCTTCCAAATAATTCATTACATCATCAAATTCCAGTTCATATAAAACCCTTGAAAAATCAAACATATTTATACCCCTGTGGTAATAAGATACAAAGGAATGAGCAATGAAATCCAAAGAATTTAGGCTTTGAATGAAATCTCCAATAAATTTCCTTTTCATTATCTCAAAGTCTTCCTTTTTCAATCCCTCGGCTTTTATTTTTCTTATGCTTTTTATAATTTCTTGAGCTAACCTTTCTGGATCCTTTGTATTACCTCCTATAGAGCAAAAACCGTAATCTTTATAAGCCTCAAAGGAAAAACCAAATCTATCATCTATTAGACCTTCTTCATAAAGTTTCTCAAAGGTTTCAGAACTTTTACCAAACATAATATCGAGAAGAATGCTGATTATTACATCCTTTTTCAATAGTTTTTCACCATCATATCCTAAATCAACATCTTTAAAGCCCAGCAACATTAAAGGCTGAGTTACAGAGTGGTATATTTTGACCTCTTTTTGGAAAACCGTTTCGGGTTCTTCGGGATAAATTCTTTTAATTTCAGATTGGGCTCCCAATTTCCTTTGTTCCTCGTGCTGTCCGACAAACTCTAAAACCTCTTTAGGTTCTATAGGCCCTATAATAAAGAGTACCATATTGCTGGGATGGTAGAAGGTCTCATAGCATTTATATAATAATTCGGTATTAATCTTTTGAATAGATTCTACAGTACCACCAATGTCGATTCTTACAGGGAAATTATGATAAAGGGATTTCAAAAGATTTAAATAAACCTGCCACTCGGGATCGTCTTCGTACATTCTAAGCTCTTGAGTAATTATACCTTTTTCTTTTTCTACGCTCTCCTCAGTAAAATATGGGGTTTCCACAAAATCCAGCAATACCTTTAATGATTCGAAAAAGTTTGAAGTGGTGGAAAAATAATAAGTTGTATTATTGTAACTCGTAAAAGCATTGCTTTCTGCGCCATATTCTGCAAATTTATCAAAAGCATTTCCGTATTCCATATCAAACATTTTATGCTCTAAAAAATGAGCAATACCTTCTGGTACTTTCAGTTTTTCTCCAGTATAGGGAAGCACAAATTCGCTGTCTATGGAGCCGTATTTTGTTGAATACACAGCAATCGCTTTATTGTACTTTTTCATAGGAAGAACAAAAACCTTTAAACCATTTGCCAATACCTTTTCTTTTATATCGTCAATAAGCTTCATTTTTTTCACCTTCCTACATCTTATCTTGTTTAGTCCTTTTTATTTAAGAAATAAACCGTGTCCAGCTTTATATTTTGTGCAACACTTACCACATCCTCCTTTGTAACCCTTTTTATTTTCTCAATATATTCGTCTATACTTTCTTCTATTCCATTGATAACCCCGTCCAAATATAAGCTTATTATAGAAGCTGGGCTATCCTTGGCCTGTTTTAAAGAATTTACTAAATCCTTTAAAGCACTTTTATACTCATAATCTGTTACGTTACCTTTTTTTATATCTTCAATCTGAATCTTAATAATCTCAATAGCCCTGTTCAGGTTTTCAAAATCAATTCCGCTGCTAATCAACATAAGCCCTTTGGATTTTTCCAATCGCGAGAAAGCATAATAAGCTAAACTCGCCTTTTCTCTTACATTCTGAAAAAGCTTTGAATAGGGACCTCCGCCAAGAATACTGTTTAAAACCACCATGGCATAAAAATCTTCATCTCCGTATTTTACATTGGTTCGAAGCCCTATGGAGAGCTTTCCCTGATTAACATCCTGCTTTTCTTCGACAAACTTTTCCTTTTCCACATCTTTTTTAATCGATATTGGCTTTAAAGGTTTTTCATCGCGTTTAAAATTGAATAATTTATTCAATTTTTCATAAATAATATCGTAATCAAAATCTCCAACTACAAAAATATCCATAGGTGATGTTTTTAAAACTGAAAGATAATAATCATATAGATTTTGTTCATTTATTTTTTCTAAATCTTTTACATTGCCGTATTTATATATCGAATAAGGCTCGTTTTTGCACATTTCCTGCAAGCAACGTTCTATAGCATAATTATATTTATCATTAAAAAGGGATTCTATAATCCTTTTCAAAACATCCTTTTCCTGTTCCACATATTGCCTTTTAAAACAACCATTTTCTATATAAGGCTCTAAAATCATTTCTCGAAATACATCAAGACTTTTATCCAAAACATCCCTGTCTTTTTCTAAGTTATTAGGATTCACCACATTCAGCAAAATTTGAATAATATGCCTTTCTCCCTTTTTAACTACATCTGCACCAAGATCCGCTCCGTAAAGGGACTCGAGGTATCTTGTGAGCTTCCTTGCTGTAGGGAAATTTTTCGTCCCTCTTTTTAAAACAAAAGGTATTAAAGCATTTTTAGTTGCATTTTCCTCTTCCAAATCTCTATAAATAAAAAAAGAGAAAGTCAATGTTTTAAACTTGTCTGTAGGATAAAGATATACATTTATGCCATTTTCCAATTTTTTCTTGATTATACCTTCCAATCCTTATACCTCCTTCTTCTATTAACTAAAGTAGTTAATTCTTTTTAATTTATAAATATCCTCCTTAATAATTTACATCACTTAGCGTAATTTGGTAAGATATATTAATAATAACTTTAATAATAATCTTTTTTTATTATATGTGAAAGTTAAATAAATATATAATAAATAAATATAGAAGCCAATAAATAATCAAGGCACGCAATATAAAATAACCACACGCAATATAAAATAACCACACGCAATATAAAAAAACATTTGAAATTCTAAGGGGTTTATAGTATAATATTGAGCGTCGGGGCGTAGCGCAGTTTGGTAGCGCGTTCGGTTCGGGTCCGAAAGGTCGTGGGTTCAAGTCCCGCCGCCCCGACCATTTTTTTTTAGATTTTTAATCTAAAATTTCGGAGCTGACATTATGATATACATTGATGATGCTGGAAGCGGAAGTTTAATAGGTGGTGTTTGTATCGGTTTTTATAATGATACAAAAGATTTTTTTTATTTTGATTTCGTACCCGTAGAATACTTTAACGAAAAAAATTTCAAAGAAAAAGCGTATCAAAAATTTGCTGTAGAAATAGTAAAAAAATTTTTCGATTTTAACGGTATAAGTAAAAACGAAGAAATTCGTATTTGTAGGGGATATATTTTCGACAAAGTGAGAGAATACTTTTCTACCTGTGGATATAATTTTAAAAATGTAAAAATCGAAGGCAAACTTCAAAATGAAGTTGAAAGAACCTTTTTTAATTACGTTGTTTCTCTCGGCCTCCCAAAAGATTATTTAATCTACACCAAATACCCCTTTCACTTCCATAAACTTTTAAAGTGGGTATTTGCCGATTACGAAAATAGAAAAACATTATGCAAGACTGGTTGGAAAAGCTGGAAAAGATACGGTTCAGCCAATTTGCAGATAAATTACGGAAAATCGCCAAACGACAACTTTTTTTGTCTGCGGTGCGGCAAAAAAATTGCTAAAAACTCACCGGTCAAAATTTTAAAATTCTACACCAATAGGGAAAACATTGTTTTTCTCCACAAAGATTGCCCTTAAAAATAAGGCTGGTATTTTATATCCAGCCTTATTTTTATTCAGGTATTTATTTTTTTGAGAATATAGAGCTAACTACTGTTTTAGCTGCATTTATTGTAATACCCAAAAAACCATTGTTTTTGTTTAAAATATCTTCTAATGCATTTAGTACGTAATCAATATCCTCCTTTTCTACTATTAAGGGTGGCTCGAGCCTAATAACATTTGGGTTATTCAATGTATATGCCGTAATAATTCTATGCTTATTTAAAAGTTCACCTGCTACAATTGCACCTGTAAATTCACTATAGAATTTATTTACCGCACCGCCTGTAATAGTATTTAAAAGGCCACTTTTGGGCTGTTCAAATTCAATACCTATTAATAAACCTTTTCCTCGAACCTCTTTTATTATTGAAAATCTCTCCTTTAAGGTTTTTAAACCATCAAGAAAATAATTTCCTAACTTTTCTGCCCTTTCGGAGAGGTTTTTCTTAACAATAGTATTTATCGATGCTATTGCGGCAGCACAGGCAAAAGTATTTCCCCCGAATGTAGAAGTATGCAGCAGACTCTTATCAAAACCGCCGTATGCTCTTTCCCAAACATCATCTCTTGTTATAAAAGCTCCAATAGGCATGACCCCTCCACCTAAGGATTTTGCAACACACATGATGTCTGGTTTAACATCCTCATGCTCGCAGGCAAACATTTTTCCTGTTCTTCCGAAACCCGTTTGTATCTCATCTACGATAAGTAAGGTCCCGTATTTGGTGCAAAGTTCCCTTGCTTTTTTTAAATAACCCGAGGGGGGTACTATTACTCCGCCCTCTCCCTGAATAGGTTCAACGATAAAACCTGCAACATCGCGATTTTTTAATTTTTCTTCTAAAGCATTTATATCCCCGTAAGGTACCTTTTCAAATTCGGGTACTAAAGGCATAAAAGGTCCTTGATATTTGGTTCTGCCCGTAGCAGATAAAGCGCCAAAGGTTTTCCCGTGAAAAGAACCTTCACAGGAAATAATTTTTTTCCTTCCCGTAGCAGCCCTTGCGGTCTTTAAGGCTCCTTCTACTGCTTCTGCCCCACTATTACAAAAAAAGGAGTGTTTTAATCCTTCGGGAGCTATCGTCGAAAGATTTGCTCCTAAAACCGCTGCAAAAGGGTTCATGGTCGCTTGCAGTAAATTAGGTTTTTCAAAAACTTCCCTTAATGCATCTAAAACCTCATCGGGATTATGCCCTAAATTTATTGCCCCATAAGCGCCTAAGAAATCTATGTACTTTTCTCCTTCTTTGTCCCACACATATGCCCCTTTTGCCCTAACATAAATCCTGTCAAAATTCAATAACCCAAGCATCGAAGCAAGACCAGGATTCACGTATTCGGAATAAAGCCTTTTTATTTCTTGTCTATCCAATTTCCCTACATCGCTAATTTCAAAAAGTTCCATGCCTTACACCCCTTACATCTTTTCTATAATTGAATATTAATAAACTTTACACTAAATGTAAAGTAAAAAACGCTGCCTAAATGCAGCGTTTTTTACTTAAATTAATAATTTCCATTTACTATAAATTTTTGCTGATACTCTAATATTAACACATCGAGTTTCTGACTTAAAAGGTAAATATCGGTTTCAAGGAAACATTTTTCATTTAATTTCTCATAGAGTTCATTTTTTAACTCAAATATTTTCTTTTCAAGAGAATTTTTTAAATGCATAACTATATTTTTTCCCCTTCTTTTATAAAAATAACAACAAGGCTATTCTACCAGTTTTATTATTTGCCATCAACCTATAATTTTTTATATTTTTTATCAAATTTTAAATAATGCATCTTAATTCTTTAATTTTTTACATTTTATTTCATTTTCTGGAATTTTTTATATTTGGTTATTAAATGTTGTCGAAATTTATATATTATTTAAAATTTATTTTTCTATTTTGGAAAGCATTAACATAAAATATTTTTTCTCTCCATTTCTGACGCATTTTGTAGATTTAGATACAAAGCATATTCAATCCTCTTTTTCTGCATATTGCAGAAAACCTTATCAGGAGTGTTCAAATCATCTCTCCTCTTATAATTGTTGGCACTGCATCCACCGCTGCAGAAAAACTTCGCCCAGCATTCAATACAATCTTTTTTTGCAAACACATGAGTATTTTTAAATTTCTCCATTATTTTTTCATCCAATTTCCCGTCAAATACATTTCCCATTTTAAATTCTTCCAATCCCACAAATTGGTGACACGGGTAAATGTCGCCTTCAGGAGTAACCGCAAAGTATTCCCTCCCTGCACCGCAGGCAATTAACCTTTTATAAACACAAGGACCTCTGTAAATATCTATGTTAAAATGGTAAAATCTAAATTTTTTATTAGTATTTTTTCTTAACAAATATTCCTCTGCTATTTTTTCATATTGAGTGTAAATAATATTTAGGTCTTCTTCTCTTATTTCGTAATCCTCTCCCTTTGCCAGCACAGGCTCAATGGATATCTCAGAAAAACCTAAATCCGACAAATGCTTCACATCTTCCGCAAAATCCAAATTGTATCTTGTAAATGTTCCCCTTATATAATAAGATTTTTTATCTCTTACTCGCAGCTCAACCATTTTTTTTATTTTAGGAAGTATTTCATCATAACTCCCCTTATCGTTAAGCCTTACCCTCATTCTGTCATTTATTTCTTTTCTGCCATCCAAACTCATAACTATATTGTCCATATTTTCGTGAAGATAATGGATTTTTTCGTCATTTAAAAGTACAGCATTTGTTGTAATGGTAAAATTAATTTTTTTGTTGTAATTTTTTTCTTGAGAACGCGCATAGTCAACCACATGCTTTACTGTATCATAGGCTAAAAGGGGTTCTCCACCAAAAAAGTCAATTTCGAGGTTTTTTAAATTGCCGGAATTTTTTAAAATAAAATCAACAGCTTTTTCACCTACTATCCTCGGCATAATATTCCTTTTTAAATTATAATCCCCTTTTGAAGCAAAACAATACCTGCAGCGAAGATTGCAGTCATGGGCAACATTCAAACATAAGGCTTTTACGCGATTTTCGCCTTTTATTTTCTCCAAAGCAGAATCAATATCTGCTTTTACAAAAATTAGTCCTTTTTCAATAAGTTGTTTTATTTCTTCTATGGTTTCTTTGATTTCTTCTAAATTAAATATCCTCCTTAATTTCGAAATTGTTTCTTCTTCACTATAACCTTCCTCTAAAAGCTTTAATATTTCATAAGCCGTATTATCCACTTCAAATAGCGAACCGCTTCCTACATCTAAAACAAGATTTTTATCGAATACTTTAAAGGCATGAATTTGCCCTTTCAAAATAGACACCCTCTCATAATTTTTTTTGATGAGTTTATTCAATACAGTAATACATTTTAACACAACAACGTTTGATTTAAAACAACTTGACTAAAATTTAAAAACGGAGTATAAATTTTATTGAATAATTCTTTCTTCAAATCTTCTTAAAATACAGGGGGTGCAGCAACTATGCCTATATATGATTACAGATGCGCAGTTTGTGGAGATTTTGAATACGAACAAAATATAAAAGAATCTCCCTTGACTTCGTGTCCAAAATGCGGAGGGCCTGTAAAGAGAATAATCAGCCGAAATGTTGGCTTGGTATTTAAAGGTTCAGGTTTTCATATTACAGACTATGTGCATAAAGATGAAAAGAAATCTTCAGAAGACAAAAGTTCTGAAAAAAGCAATGATAAATCGAGTAGGAGGTAGGTAATTATTTTACCTACCGTCCTCTCACACCACCGTACGTACCGTTCGGTATACGGCGGTTCATCAGAATCTATTATGCCATTGAAAGTCTCTTTGTTAGACTTAAAAAG
>Ga0207431_10184_pt1 | contig 11925 bp, 10 predicted proteins | sample YelNats1bottle14_FD_187546 | JGI IMG/M metagenome (GOLD analysis project Ga0207431, IMG submission 187546) | Hot spring thermophilic microbial communities from Obsidian Pool, Yellowstone National Park, USA - site 1 bottle 14 (SPAdes) (version 2) | ecosystem: Environmental > Aquatic > Thermal... | reverse complement strand
TCTATTGTCTACGTTAAATATGAGTACACCATCTAAATCCCTTTGCTTTATGATATCTAAATTTGGATCATCTAAATTTATGTTTGAAGATAAAACATGGTAGCCCTTTGTTGCCAAGTATTCCTCTATCTTTTCAAGCAGTCTGTAATTATGGTTTGTAAATATAGGCATCTTGTTCTGCTTCTGCTTTACAATTAATACACCCACAAGACCAGATTTTCTTTTTACTAATGATCTAGCTGCAAGATTTGGAACGTAGTTTAATTTATTTGCAACTTGTATTATTTTATCTCTAGTTTCATCAGATATACTCTGTTTTGTGTTCCCATTTAATACATAGGAAACAGTTGCAACGGAAACTCCAACTTCCTTTGCAATGTCCTTAAGTGTTGGCCTTTTCATAGTGTACCCCCTTGTGATGTGGATTTTTTCCACATAACAATTATTTTAAAATTCCCAATGGCATATATGCCATTGGGAATAGTATATATCAATTTCCCCCACAAAACAACTATATAATAGTTTCCCCTTTATCAGCTCTTAACTGCTCCAGATGATAGTCCTTCTACTATATACTTTTGTAGGAATGCGTAAAGTATTGTTATTGGAACTGCAACTAATATTGCCCCTGCAGCAAATAGAGTAAACTTAGTATTTGTTTGTCCTGTAACCATTTCCATAAGACCCATTGCAAGAGTCTTCTTATCTGCTGTTCTTAATACTAAGCTTTGGAATATAAAGTCCATCCATGGTCCTATGAAGCTTGTTAATGCAAGGAATACTATTATTGGTACTGCAAGTGGCATTATTATCCTTGTAAATGTTGTAAAGTTTGTAGCCCCATCAACCCTTGCTGCCTCATCCAAGCTCTTTGGTATTTGATCAAAATATCCCTTTATAAGCCATGTATTTGCAGGTATCTGTGCACCTGAATAGAATAATACAAGACCTATATGCGTGTTTAATAGATTAAGTTGCATAAGTAGTGTGTAAATAGCTGTAAGTGTTAGGAAGCTTGGGAATACTTGTAGAACAAGTATTGTAACAAGCCCTGCCTTTCTCCCCTTAAATCTAAATCTTGAGAAAACATAGGCATTAAAAGTTGTAAGTATTGTTGAGAATATCATATTTAAAAATGCTACTTTTAATGTATTTTTGTACCATATTGGATAGTCAGTCTTTGTAAATAATTCTTTATAGTGAATAAATGTAGGGTTCTTTGGTATCATACTAGATGAATATAAGCTATCACCAGGGTTTAGTGAAGAACCTATTATCCAAAGTATTGGAAATAGGATAAATATTGTGTTTGTTATAAGGAAGGTATATACTAAAACCTTTAAGGCAATTGCCTTTGGAGTAAGTTTTTTCTTTGGCTTAACAAACTTTATTTCAGGTACTGGAGTTGTTGTTTCTTTCATTAGATTAAATCCTCCTCTCTAAAGGACTTGGACCTTGTAAATGTGTATGCCACAATTGGTGCAATCATTAGGAATATAAGTATTGTTACAACTGATGCCATATGATATTGTTGTTGATTTAGTGTCATCTTGTAAATCCATGAAATTAGGATATCAGTGTGTCCTGCATAACGATAATTTGGATTTACTGGTCCACCATCTGTAACAGCATATATTAACATGAAGTTGTTAAAGTTGTACGCAAAGCTTGATATTAAAAGTGGCATTGTTGAATATAAAACCATTGGTAATGTTATATGTCTTAACTTTTGGAAAGCAGTTGCACCATCAATATCTGATGATTCATAAAGGTCCTTTGGTATATTTGTTAAAATACTTGTCATAAGGGCCATAAAGTATGGTGCTCCAAGCCACATATTTATTAGAACAAGAGTAATCTTAGCTATATGTGGATCAGTTAACCAACCTATTCTTTGTAGTCCTAAATGTTCTAAGAAATCATTTATAGGTCCTGGACCACTAAATAAAAGTCTCATGATAAGCATTGATATAAGCCCTGGTACTGCATATGGAATTATAAATATTGTTCTCCATAGCTTCTTTATCTTAACACCTGCAGAATTTACGATTAAAGCCCACATAAGTCCAACAAAGAAGCTTGTAACTGTAGCTAAAATTGCCCAAGTAACTGTCCATACAAATACACCAGATAAAGTTTCATTCCAAATCTTAAGTCCAAATAGCTCTTTAAAGTTTCTCAATCCAACCCAGTTTACCAAGTTTCTTGGTGGTAAATGATATGGTGAAGAATAATCAGTAAATGCTATAAGTACTGTAAATATTATTGGTAGTAGTATGAAGAATAAAAGTGCTAAAATACCAGGTGTCATAAAAATGTAATGGAAGTTTCTGTCTATCTTATCCCTAAGGGTTATTTTCTTCTCCTCTTTAGCTTTATATGCATCTTTTACGTTGTAAATATATATTCCAATTATAATTAGAATAAGTAGAATTGATATAATACCTTGTAACATTAAGAAAATAGAATGATCAAAAACTGCTATCCCCTTTTCATTATAATGAAACTTTGTTTCTCCTAGTGTTACTATACCCCAAAGTCCATGTGCAAAGTATGGAATTCCAAATATAATAGTTAATACTTCAACAAGTAGTAAGAAGATACCCTTAATATATTCTCCTTTCATTATCTGTGCTGAACCCATTATAATATAGGACAGCCATGCAAATTTTTTCTTATCTTCCATCTTTTCACCTCTTTTCAAGATTAATTATTATAGGTATGTGCACAAGGCACATACCTATAATTATTTAATTACTTATATTACTTTTGTGCTGCTATAGCATCCTTTATAGTTTGTACGCACTTATCAAGTGCTGCCTTTGGTTCCATTTGTCCGTCCCAAATAGCTGAGAATGCATTAGCAAGTGGTTCCCATACAAGTTGCATTTGTGGAATTGATGGCATTGGTTCTGCATTCTTTATTTGTGCTATAAATCCTGCAACTATTGGGTCTCCATTTATTTCTGGCTTATCCATTAGAGCCTTAACTGGTGGAATTTGGTGAGTCATTTCATATCTCTTCATTAACATTTCATCTGATGTTGCAAATTCAACAAATAGCTTTGCAGCATTTGGATACTTAGTAAATGAGCTTACATATAATCCTCTAATTCCTGAGAAGCTCTTTGGTTGCTTTCCATTAAGTGTTGGAAGTGGTGCTACACCAAAGTTAACTCCTGCCTTCTTGTATCCTTCAACTGCCCATGGTCCATTTATAATCATAGCTGCCTTCTTAGCTGAGAATGAACCATCCATAAATTGATAGTTAGCATCCTTTGCCTTTAATGGAAGGATTGAATTTAAGCTCTTATAGAACTTAGCTCCTTCAACAGCACCATCATTGTTTAATCCTATATCATCTTTGTTTGTACCTGCGTTACCAAATACATATCCACCATTTGCAGTTAAGAAGCTGTATGAGAAGTATGCATTACCTACGTCCCAAAGTAAAGCATATTTCTTTTCCTTAGTGTTGTTGAATGTCTTTGCAAATTCAATTATTTCTTCATATGTCTTTGGAGCTTCCTTTATTATATCCTTATTATAGAATAATGCATAAGTTTCAATAGCTGTTGGGTAACCATAAACTGTTCCGTCCATGCTTACACCATCAACAGCAGCTTGTACAAAATCATTCTTTATTCTATCTGGTTTATGATTTGGTTGAATTAATCCTGCAGCAACCATCTTACCTACATGGTCATGTGGTGCTGAAATTACGTCTGCACCAACACCAGCTGGTCCATCTTGTTGAAGCTTTCCTGAAGTTTGAGTGTGGTCTACTGGTTCATACTTAACCTTTACACCATACTTCTTTTCAAATTCTTGTGCTACGTACTTTATGTATTCTCCTTCTGGTCCTTCACTTTCCCAAACTACAAGTGAAGCTCCCTCTTCTGGTTTTAATTCAGCTGTTTGTGTTGGTTGATTGTTATTTTGTTCTTCTGCTGGTTTCTTTGTTCCACAACCAGCCATTAATGAAGCCACTAAAAGTGCTGAAAGCATGATTGACAATGGCTTTTTCACAAAAATTCCCCCTTCTTTAGTTTTTTAAATTAATTAACTTAAATGTTTAAGTTCAATTATATTATACCTTTTTTGCAAACGTTTGTCCATACTTTTTCTGAAAATTTTAAACTATAATTTATTACAAAATATTTAATTTTATTGTTGTAATTATTAAATAACTGCAATAAATTTATTCATATTAACTTAAAAAATTTTTTTACCTTTTCATAGTTTTTATAAATACGTTTATATAGTATAATCATCATTGTTAATTTATTAATGAAAGGGGAATTTTATGAATTGGTTTTCGAGATTTTTAAATACAGCTTTGAAATTTTTATTTTTACCTATAATTTTTTCTAATGTGTATTATATATCAGCCAATTTAAAATACTTTAAAATTCTTAATATATATCTAATCTTGTTTTTCGTTGCAGCTTTATTAATATTTACATACTTGTTAAAAAAGAATATAAATAAAAAATTGTTACTAATTATAGTAATTGTACTTGGTGCTCTCTTAAGATTGTTTTGGGTTACAACACTTAACAATAGGCCTGTTTCTGACTTTGCAGGGATGTTTATAAGAAGCAGGTTGTTTCTAAATGGAGACTATTCCATGTTTCAAGATAGAAACTACTATGCAAGATATCCTCATATGACTATGACGGTTTTATACTTTGCTTTAATTAGAAGCATTTTTGCTAATTCACTCCTTGCAATAAAGATAATTAATGCACTTTTATCTACATTAGATATATTCATAGTTTACCTTATTTCAAAGGAAGCATTTAACTCTAAAAAAACTGCCCTTTACGGTGCCTTTATCGCCGCAACATATCCAGCCTTTATAGGATATTCTGCCGTATACTGTTCTGAAAATATAGCAATGCCTTTTTATCTACTTAGCATATATTTGTTCATTCTTGTTATGAAAAATAAGGCTAACACAAATACGTTAATTTTAAGTGGACTTATACTTGGAATAGGGCATATTTTTAGAATGGTTGCTGATGTTATTGTGATAGCATATATAATGTATATACTAATCTACTTTAAGAAAAATATGCTTACAAAATCTAAATCAATAGTTTTCATAATAATAGCCTTTTTAATTCCTATGGTTACTGCAAATGCAATACTAAAAAGAATGGGGATACTCCAATACAACCTATGGAGGGGTTGTGAGACTAAATGGACAAGTGTTTTGAGGGGTTCAAACCTTGAAACCTACGGAAGATGGAATATGGAGGATGCAAAATTTATAGCCTCCTTTGATGACGACAAAGAATTAGAGAAAGCAATAAAGGAAAAGGTAAAAGAGAGATATACAAAGACTCCTCTTCCAAAACTCATTGGCTTCTTTTTGGTTAAATATTCTTCTCAATGGTCATCTGGCGACTTTGCAGGATTTTATTGGGCACAGGCTGACACTAAGTCTTTAGTAGTAGATATATATCATAATGGAATGTTGTATGTAAATTTGTATTATTTTATAATACTTATATTAACCTATATTGGGTTATTTAATAAAAATCAATATTTAGCTAATCCAATTGTAAATCTATTTTATATAATATTTTGTGGTTATGGCCTTCTGTATTTAATAACAGAATCCCAAAGTAGGTATTCCTATATTGTCAGCTTTTTATTCATATTTTTCTCATTAACTGTATTTAGAAGGGATGAAGCGTATGAATAAATATATAGAACTTATGCGTCCAAAACAGTGGATAAAAAACTTCTTTGTATTTGGTGCTATTATCTTCTCTAAAAAATTTTTAGAATTAGACAGCATAGCAAAGGTTGTATTGGCCTTCTTCTGCTTCTGTCTTATTTCATCCTCTGTGTATATTATGAACGACATAAAGGATTTAGAGCAGGATAAGGTCCATCCTAAAAAGAAAAATAGGCCTATTGCAAGTGGAAGAGTTTCAATTAAAAGTGCAATAATAGAGATGATTGTATTAATTATAGTATCTTTATCTACCGCCTTCTATTTGAATAAATATCTACTTATTATATTGCTGATATATTTTATAAATAATATAATCTATACCTTTAAGGTAAAGCACCTGGTTCTACTTGATGTTATCTCCATTGCAATAGGGTTTATATTAAGAGTTATTGCAGGTGGAGTTGTTATTAATGTTGAGCTTTCTGTTTGGATACTTCTTTGTACTCTATTTATCTCTCTATTCTTAGGCTTTGAAAAGAGAAAAAATGAGCTAAAATGCCTAGAGGGTGATGCAACAAAGCACAGAAGAATACTTGATGACTATTCAATTAAATTTTTAGATGATATTTCAAACATTGTGTGCGGATGTACAATAATCTTCTATTCTCTATATACCTTCTTTGCCTACAAACATAAATATATGATGATAACAAATATATTTGTTATCTATGGGCTTTTTAGATATAAGTATTTAACAGAAATAAAGGATTTAGGGGGAAGCCCTACAGAGGCTGTTCTTACAGATACAGGAATTATAATAAATGTTATACTTTGGGGAATTTGCAGTGCGGCTATTCTTTTATTTACATAATTAGAGGAGGTTTTGTTTTGATTAAAAAGGTTGCAATATTTGATGTGGATAAAACAATTATAAATGGCGACTCTATGTTTATGCTTCTTTTTTATACTCTAAAAAAAAGGCCTAAATCTATAATAGGACTTCCAAGGTTATTTTTTATGCTTTTACTCTATTTATTAAAAATAATCGATACTAAAAAGGCAAAGGAAGAGATGTTCTATGTAATAAATTATTTAGACGAAAGGGACCTTGAGGATTTTTTTAAGGAGAAGATATTAAATCATACCTTTTTTGATGCAAAGGAGGAAATTATAAAAAGAAAAAAAGAAGGATATACAGTTATATTAATCTCTGCCTCACCTGAATGTTATATAAGGTATTTTAAAAAATACTTTGATGTTGATTATGTTCTTGGAACAATTTTAAGGAAAAATATAGAAGGATATACAAATATAATAGATGGGGAAAACTGCAAGGGTGAGGAGAAGGTTTTAAGACTAAAAAGACTATTAGAGGAAGAAGATATTGAAATAGATAGAGAAAATAGCCTCTGCTACTCCGACTCACTTTCAGATATGCCCCTTTTCAATCTTGTGGAAAATAGATTTTTGATAAACAATAATAGAAGGCTTGAAGGATTTAAAAATTTGAGGTGGAAATGATGAAAAAGACTTTTAACAAAGGAATACTACTTATGATTGTATCTGCCTTTTTAACTGCAAACGGGCAGCTTTTTTGGAAATTTTCGCAGACTAACAACAAACTTATAAATATTGCAATTGGATTTTTACTATATGGGTTTGGTGCTCTTTTTATGATTTTTGCCTTTAAAAATGGGGAACTTTCTGTTCTTTATCCTCTTATGTGTATTTCATATATTTTTGCTCTTGTTAATGGATACATTTTTTTAGGGGAAACTGTTTCCATATACAATCTAATAGGTATTTTATTTATTATTTTAGGTGTTACTCTGCTTGGAAAGGAAAATAATGTATGAGTTTTAGAACATTTTGTATTTTAATTTCTATGACACTTTGTGGTTCTCTGGGGGGGTATTTTTTAAAAAGGGCATCCTCTAATTTAAATTCTATAAAAACTCTAATCTTTAATAAATGCATATACATAGGAGGACTTTTCTACTGCCTTGGGGCAATACTTAACATAGTTCTTTTAAAATATATCCCATATAACCTTGTACTTCCTCTAAATTCAATAACCTACATATGGACACTCCTTCTTGCATATTTTCTTTTAGGAGAGAGGATAGGAAGGTATAAGCTATTGGGGATATTGTGTATTGTAGTTGGGGTTTTCTTTCTAACAATCTAAGGCTACAGAATAACTTCTGTAGCCTTAGATTGTTGATAAACCTGTTTGTTAGCTAAAGTATGAAAAAGCCCCATGAAAGGATTTCAATGGGCTCTTTCATAAGCTTTAGCAATTCTTAGCTTTTCGACTTTGAAAAAGTCCGTAATTGGGCACAGGACGTGCCGAGCCGAGCGGCCATCAGGACGATGGCATCGCGAGGGTAGGACTTTTTCAAACAAAGAAAAGCTTAGAATTGATTAGCAAAATGAACGTATGCCCAAGAAATCCTTCATGGGGCTAATCAATATATAACTTTTTCAACAGCCTGAAGGCTACAGAAAACTTCTGTAGCCTTATCTTTGATTTTGGAAACTTGTTCTTTTTATCTTACCCCAACTGTGCTTCATCTTCCTAAATTTTATTATACCTTCAATTCTGTAGAGGGTTGTAAGCTGCCTGTAACCGAAGTTTTCAAGAATACCATATAGACTAAGTTTAATCAACTGCTTCAAGGTTGGATATTTGTTGAAGGTATACTCCTCAAGTAGTATTGCACCAAGTGATAGAAGTATTCCATAAAGAATGGATGCTGCAAAGAATAGTAGGAAATACTTTAAATTCAAAAGCCCAAATATATAGGCAAGAGGTATCATAACATATCCTACTATCTCAATTATTGGACCTATCATTTCAAATAACCAAAAATAAGGTACGGCAATAAGACCAATTTGTTTGTATCTTGGATTTAAAAACATCTTTTTATGTTTAAAAAGGCTGTCCATAAGCCCTATTTGCCATCTTCTTCTCTGAGACCTTAAATCCTTTAATGTTTCTGGGGCTTGAGTCCAGCAAACAGGGTCTGGTACAAACTTTATCCTATAGGGGATTTTATTTCTCAGGAAATATTCGTGCATCTTAACTATAAGCTCCATATCCTCACCAATTGTATTCTTTGCATATCCGCCAACTTCTATCGCAGCCTCCTTTTTAAAGGCTCCGAAGGCACCAGATACTATAAGCAAAGAATTTAAGGCATCCCATCCTACTCTTCCTGTTAAAAAGGCCCTTAGATATTCTACTATTTGAAACATAGCAACACTGCTCTTTGGAAGTCCTATATCAACCACTCTTCCTCTTGTAATAATCGAACCATTTGCTATTCTAACAATCCCACCTACAGCAACCGTCTTTTTATTTTCAATAAAGGGCATAACTACTCTAACTAATGAGTCACTTTCAAGTATGGAGTCTGCATCTATCGATGTTATTATAGGATAATTTGATACATTTATACCTGCATTTAATGCATCGGCCTTTCCACCATTTTCTTTGTCCACTAATATAAGGTTTGGTATATCTATATTTTTATAGATACCCTTTATTTTATTAGTTTTAAGCCTATACCTTACCGGTTGATTTACCTCTTTTAAATCAAATTCTTGTATAACCTTGTTTAATGTATTATCCTTTGACCCATCATTTATAACTATTACCTCAAACTTAGGATAGTTTAATGAAATAAGAGACTTTATGTTTTCAACTATAGTTTCCTCCTCGTTATAGGCAGGAACTAAAATAGAAATAGGTATCATATTATCTGAAATCATATATTTTTTATAGTCTGAGTACCTTATCTTTCTTATATAGTCGCTTAAATTAAAGGCTGCAAGAATAAGCTGTATAAAATATATGAAATTTATTACCAGCACATAATAGATAATAAAGTAATTGAAGTTAATTACTATTGATTTTAATAGTGGTGTATTCATAAGTCTCACCTATCTTTTTCTTCTATATATTTTTTAATAGCTTCACTTAGCTTGGGTGTTCTGCTACTGTACATATCATATTCAAGTACCTTATCCCATCCATAGCTTGTCTCAAGCACTGAAACAACTATATCCTTTGCAAATCTATCTTCTCCCTCTAAAACATCATATACAAGTTCAATTCCGCCCTCAATTGAAATAAGGGAGTTTGCTGCATTATATCTAACATACCATTCTTTATCAGATAATGCCTTAACAAGAGGTATGAGTGCTCTATTATCCTGAAGTTGTCCTAAAACCTTTGCTGCAATTGCTCTAACTTCCCAAGATTTATCATTTAAAAGCTCTATTATCTGAATTACGTATCTATTATCTCCCATATTTCCTAACGCCTTTAATGCCGCAATCTTTTTTTCCTTATTTTCATCTGCTAAAAAGATGGCTATTTCATCTGCTAAAAGTGTATTTTTATAGTTTCCTGCTGATTTTATAAATATTGATGATATAAACTCATCCTCTAAATACATAAGGTTTCTATATACGTATATTTTATCTCCCTCGAAGCTATCTGCTATCTCAACTAAGCTTCTCTCACTTAAGGGAATTGTTTTTGACAGCCTTTTAAAAGCTTCAATGAAGGCCTCCTCATCACCTATTTTTGCAAGGGCCATCAAAACATTATATTTAACCTCCACTACTTCAATGTCTATTAAATCTAATAGGCTACCTAATGCCTTTTTACTTCTTATTTCACCTAAGTTTTTGCAGGCAAGGGCAACCTTATGCATATCTTTACTCTTTAGCTTTTCTAATTCATAATCCACAAGCCCTATATCCTCTGCAAGTTTTGTAAGCTTATTTGAAATACTTCCCCTTAGGTTTTCAAAATACAATAAAAATCTCTCTTCTATTATTTCCCTCTTTATTCTATCCTTTATAAATCCTTTTAAAACCTTAAGCTGTACATTGGTAACCTCATACTCATCAAGTCTTGAGGCTATATCATCAAGATACCCTGAAACATCCTTATAAACCCTTCTTTTTTTTCTGTTTATATAATCCTCATATAGTTTTTCTGTAATAAGATAGGCATAAAGAAGAATTATAATAACTGAAAAAATAAGGATAGAATATAAAACAATAAGTTCCATACAAATCACCACTAATCTAATAACTTTTTAATTCGGCTATCAAGCTCAACAGGAGAAAATGGTTTAACAACATAATCATCTGCACCCAAATCAAGCGTTCTTTTTATATAATCTTCATTCTTTTGGGATGATAAAACAATTATTGGAATATCCCTATTATTTTCTCTTATTTTTTTTATCAATTCATCTCCATTCATAAGCTTTAAATAGTAATCAGTAACTACCAAATCTATATCATTTTCTTTTAGTATTTCTAATGCTTCAAGTCCATCCGATGCTGTAAATACATTATAGCCTTTATTTTTGTATCTGGATTTTAGAATAGATAAAATTATCCTATCATCATCAACAAATAAAATGTTTATCATATTATTTTGTTTAGCAGAATCTACATCAACAACAACCCTTCCTCTACCTTCCATTTTAGCAACTGCAAGTGCTCCCCTTGCCCTTACTAAAATATCCTTATACTCTGCATTATCCTTTGTTATTGATGAAATTCCTGCTGAAAAGCTAACATTTTGTTGAATTTCCTCCCCATACTGCTTCGCAAAGCTCAAAACCTGTTCTGCAACATTTTTAACCCACTTTATGTCTCTATCGTAGAATATGAAGGCAAATTCATCTCCCGACATTCTGTAGGCTATATCCACCTTTGTTGTGTATTTTTTAAATTCGGATACAACTTTATTTATAATTCTATTACCAAAGGATAAACCTAATTTTTTATTTATCTCTCCCATAAAATCAAAATCTATTAGAAGAAGTGTTCCGTCCTTTTCTTCCCTCTGGGCCTTAATCAAAAGTGAAGATGCAAGGGCTTCCCCCTGCTTTCTTGTGTATAGACCTGTTGCAATGTCATAAACTGTATTCTTTAGGCATTTTGAACTCATATTTACTATGTTTGAAAGCTTTAAGTAAACTTCCTCTACATCAAAGTTGTAATTGATATAATCTATGACACCTAATTTAAAACACTCAATTTTTGCATTATAATCTGCATCTGAAATAACTATTATCGGCATTTGGTCTAGTATTTTTTCTTCTCTTATACTATTTAAAATTGTTACTGCATTTATATTTCTATTGTTTTGAATTATAACAGCATTAGGGTTATAGGAAAGTATTGCATCAACTGCATCTCCCTTA
>Ga0207431_10181_pt1 | contig 12172 bp, 10 predicted proteins | sample YelNats1bottle14_FD_187546 | JGI IMG/M metagenome (GOLD analysis project Ga0207431, IMG submission 187546) | Hot spring thermophilic microbial communities from Obsidian Pool, Yellowstone National Park, USA - site 1 bottle 14 (SPAdes) (version 2) | ecosystem: Environmental > Aquatic > Thermal... | reverse complement strand
GAAGAAAAAAGTACGACTGAAATAAACCAAGTATTCCACCACTGGTTTGTGCCTTTATCCATTGAATGCAAAAGCAAGACATATAAAAAAACCGACGGGGCTACACACCCCATCGGTTTGTTGTTTTGTTAATTGTTGAACTTAATTCTGTCCAAATACTGTCCACCAAGCAAAAGGCATCTCAAAATACATATTAGCAAAATAAGCTCCAATATCATCGAGTACAAATCCTTCCGTTTCTCCCATTGGAATATTTACTCTAATTGGAAGTGCGTGACCATTAACCGTTGCGGTTCCTTCAAGAGTCATGTCGGTAGCAGCTGGTGTGCCCAATGCTACAGAGAGAACAAGTAATCCGGATTCTTCCGAAAGGACCTTCTTGTTTGTATTGTATGGTAACTCATACGTATGGTTTGTTAGTAGGTTGTCGATCTTGAGCGAAGCACCTGAAAGCGGTGTGGCGAATTGAACTGTAAACGTCGATGTGAACTTGTACGTCTTTGTCGCGTCCGCTGTGAGGTTAATTGTATCGTTAACCTGCCTTTCCTCTGCCATTCTGAATGCTGTGTAATATGCCATGAATCCGTATGGTGATTCACATCTTTCGTAGCTATCAGGTCCTCCGATTATTACTTCGTATTCACCTGTGTCAATCGCTGGGAAGTGGGCAATACCAAATGCATCTGTTTTTGCGTAATAGGCTTGGTATCTTCCGGAAATATTCTTCTTGAGAGTTACAAAGACTGAAGGAATCCCCCAGCTTTCGTAAGCATCGGTAACAACTATATCAAGTGTCGCTCCACCAGAGGTTGGAAGTGCACCGGCCGCAAATGCATTTTTAACATTGACCAATCCGTATCCTGAATAGTGGTCCCAACCCGATTCATCAATATCCTTAGCTGTACTTTCAATAAGCTTTCTAATCTGCCATGGTTTTGCATCTTTATATTTTTGGAGTAATAACGCAACAACACCTGTCACGTGTGGAGCTGCCATTGAAGTACCATCGTAGTAATCATATGTTCCGCCATTTTGTTCAGAGACTACAGATTCCCCCTCGTAACCAAGGCTTTCAGGAAGTGGAACTGTGGAAAGAATATTCACACCAGGTGCTCCAATAACTACAGAATCAGCTTTTGTAGAAAATCCAGTTGTCTTGAATGTACCACCGTCGTATTCAACAGCTGCCACCCTGATGACTCCTGGGTAACCGCATGGATATTTAAATGCTGCTTTGTAGTAGTCGTTACCTGAAGAAACAACCATAACAACCCCATGGTCCATTGCATAATCAAATGCTGCTTTCATCGTATGGCTGTATCCGCTACCACCCCAAGAGTGGTTCATTACCTTTGCGCCATTGTTTGTTGCCCAGATTATACCTGCTGCAACATAGTCATCACCAACATAACCATTTCCACCAACAAGATTTGGGTCATCGAATATAACTATTGGCATTATCTTTGCACCGGGTGCCACACCAACGATACCTTTTCCATCTTTCTTTGCTGCAATCGTCCCGGCTACGTGTGTTCCGTGTGAACCACCGTAGGATGAGTCTGTGCCCGCTGGAAGTGCTTCATCAAATGCTGGTCTGTATCCTCCAATGACTTGCCCTTCCAAGTCTGGATGTGTCCCATCGACACCAGAGTCAACAACGGCAACGATTACTCCTGTCCCTGAAGCTTCAGGCCAAACTTCTGTTGCACCGACTGCTTCGACACCCCATAGCAACGAGCTAAATTCTTCGTTTCCTCTTGGACTTGTGCTTGTCAATCTTGGCTCGAATTTTGATGCCTTCTCAACATCACCCTTTATTGGGAGTGGTTCAATTAAGCTTCTCTTGTAGCTCGGTTCGACATATCTGATACCTTTTATTTTCGCTTGCTTTATTTTTGCATAAGCATCTGCAACCGTTCCATTGAATTTTATAGACACCATCTTTATCTGTGGCAGGTCTACTACTATCTTTCCGTTGAGTAACCTTGCAACTTCAAGCGCACTATCTTTTGATTCATAACCGACAAGTAATTTTCCTTCAACATATTCATCTGGAATCAATTCTCCGAAAAGTATCGGCTGGTCAAATTTAGATGCTTTATTGTCATTCTTTGCTCCATTGTTAACCTGTGGTGTACATGCAAAGACAAAGAGAAATATCGCAACAATCGAAACGATTAATAATGCACTACTGAATTTTCTCATCATCTATCCCCCCTTTCTCAATTAATGCCAGTTGTAAATGTGTAGTAAACAGAAGGTTTTATCGGTAATGATGAACCAAGAAGAACGCCCGTATCATCTGCATGTATCGAATAAGCAACCGATTTAAACTTCTTGTCTGGATCATTCAAACTCAAACCATTGTATATTTTCTGTGCCCAGGCATGTTTTAATGTCCAGCTAAATGTCTTGTTTGCCTGGAGCTTGTCGTATGGATAAGCATCTGCTAATTCAAAGTCAATCCAATATGGACCGTAAACCGGATCTTCAACATTGCCCTTGAAATAATCACTAAATTTGACTTCTACTTCTTCTGTGTCTGTTAATAATCTATAGTAGTAGGCATTATTATCAGATGGATTAATGAATCCAAGACCGTAGTACGTTCTGTCATTTTGAATCCAGTCATATATCCACAAACTGTAAACATACTTAAGCGATGTTGTCGGAGATTCTTCATCCGTTGGTTTGTAAGCCTCAACACCAGCAAATTTCCATTTGAATGTTGTATCTCTTGATACGTTCGTTGAGCCATTCTTCGGTGTTTCAACTTCTATATTCAGCAATGGAAGTGGTGTCACATAACCAATAACCGTTGGCGTTGCTTCGTAACCATCGTAAACCGAAGATACAGCATACCAGGTCTTCTTTCCAACTTCAAGAAGTGGGGAACTATCTCTGTAGTAATAGTAACTTTCTGGAAGCGTTGCTATTGCTGACCAGTTTTCGCCATCAAATGACCTGTAAACTCTGTAAGCTTTCGGTTTGGTAGTTCCTGATGCAGAGTACCATCTTCTCCATCTTACCTCGATCCAGAGGTTAGAATCATCGTTTGGTGCACCTGCAGGTTCAAATGTATTACCATTTGCATCAACACCTTTTATATTCTCTGGTATTTTTGGCATTGAATAGTATTCAACGGCTTGTCTTCTTGTATATGCATAAATGTCATACTGAGTTGTGTAATATGTAGTGTTTCTTTGAACGATGTATGGAGTTATACCAGTTTGTGGTGTTCTCTTTACGTTAATCCAGAAAATCTTCTCAACTTTATTGTCGTTGTGGTCGTAAACATCAACAACTATCGGTATTTCACCTTCAAATTCTGCAAGTGATAAGGAACCTTCAAGAACGTTACTCGCTGCTGCGTACAACCTTGGGGCCGAGAAATAGCTTATTCCCGGAATGCCATTTGCCTTCGCGTATATAATATTGATTCCACCATCAAATTCAACAGGTGTTGCTGTTACAACAATATAAATGCTGCTTAATGTAACATCAGTTGCAACGTCTACTGGATTACCATTTTTACTATCATAGAATTTAACATCAACTTCAATAGGAACTTCCATTGTTGTCTGAGCTGCTGTGGCTTTTCTTAATGTCGTTGTAATTTCGGTCTTTTGGTCCCTTAAGCATTTCATTCCAAGTATCGATGTTCTTGCATACCCGTCTTTTGAGATTAAAACGTTAAGGAATTCTTTCTCAGCATCTGATCTGAAGAGCACAGTTGCAATACCTTTGCTATCGCTGTATCCTACACCTCTTAAATTTCCGCCCGCATCTTTGACTTCAACCTTTGCACCTTCTACAACCGGACCTGAGTTGTATTGTGCGATGTTTACAACGAGTGTTCCAGAGTTCTGAACAACAACTTTAAACGTCTTTTCTGCCTTTGCACCTGCTTTGTCGATAGCTTCAACAGTTATTATGTGCTCTCCTAATTCGGTTGGGGTCCATGTGTAAACACCGTTCGATATGGTTCCCTCACCTGTTGTTTTGAGCACAATATCCTGGAGGTTGTTGTCTGGGTCACTAAGGTACTTTTTCAAATCCACCGTAACTGTTTGACCTTTAAGAATAGTTTGGTCTGGAATGTTTTGCCACACTGGTGGTTTGTTGAATAGATTGCCTATTTGCTCACACCCACTCAGTGTGAGAATGAGCAAAAGCACTAAACCGATAGTTAAAAATACCGCTTTCTTCACCTTAATCCCCCCTCTTTTGAGATGTGGTATTGCGGGCTAAACTGATGATTTTGCCCCCCATAAAAGATGGCATCTGATGCTACATTAAATTATACAATTTTTCGTAAGGTTATGTCAATATTTCTCAAAGCACAACCGAGTTCTAAAAATCAGTTCTTCTAAGAAATCCTTTCAGCAAAGCAATGGTATACTCATAATCTTTCTTGTTAATCACAGAAACAGGCGAGTGTATATACCTTGCTGGCACGGACACAACACCAGCTGGAATGCCTGTGAGCGCGTATCTTCGCGCGTTTGTTCCACCCACTGTGCGCATTTTGTATTGGAATGGTATGTTTAACTGTCTTGCCGTTTCGATGAGTTTTTCAAAAATTGTTTGATGGACAACATATCCACTGTGCATAAATGTGATAGCTGGTCCATCACCAAGGTGCGTCGACCACAGTTGCTTTTCAAGTTCAGGATCATCTCCGCTTGTTGTTGTTTCAACTGCTATTGCAATATCTGCTTTGAGTTGTTCCGCGATTATCGCTGGTCCCCTAAGTCCTGTCTCTTCTTGGACTGTGAATGCGAAGTATATGTCGTTTTCTGTTTCAATATTCTCTTCAATGAGGTCCATTAAAATGCTGCAACCACACCTGTCATCTAACGCCTTTGCGATGATATACTCACCTTGTTCTTCGTAAGGTGTGATAAATGAAACATAGTCTCCTATTTTAACTTGTTTTTCAGCTTCTGCTTTTGATTTCGCTCCGATGTCTATTTTCAGTTCACTGTATTTTGGTGTGTTCATATAGCCGTCTCTTTGAAGATGTATGGCTTTGTAGCCTATTATCCCAATAATATCCTTACCAACTCTTACCTTCTTGCCAATGATAACTCTTGTATCCACTCCACCTACCGGCGCAAACGAAAGCGTTCCGTCATCGTTTATGTTCGTAACAATAAAACCTACTTCATCCATGTGGGCATCGAGTAGTATCTTTTTGCCGTTTCCTTTTCCTTTCTTCAAAGCAATTAAGTTCCCCATTCTATCGACAAAAATTTCGTCAACTTTTCCTGATATTATTGATTTTATAAACTCTCTGACATTATCCTCGTTACCTGATGGTCCACTGAATTCCGTTAGCTCTTTCAGGTACTTAAGCATTATTCTCCCTCCCCCGCTGAGTCTGGATTTTGTTCACATTCTTCGATTTCCATTTCTGGAAGATGTGCTGTGGAAAATGCGAGTAATTTTGCTGTGTCTTCGACATCTTTGATAACAATTTTTTCGTATGGATTGTGCATGTATTTTAATGGAATAGAAATCAATGCTGTCTTCACACCTATTCTTGTAAGTTGAACCTCATCGGTATCTGTACCTGACCTTCCCGCAATCGGTTCTATCTGTACCTTTATATTGTATTTTCCAGATATTTTATTAATATGTTCTACAAATCTTCTGTTCGTCACCGGTCCAACGGCAACAGCAGGTCCTTCCCCCATTTTGATTTTTGGATAACCTGGAACATCCTCGTCTCCGTGTGTCACGTCGATAACTATCCCATATTCGATTTCCGATATATACGCCCCACTTCTTGCACCCGGTCCGCCGATTTCTTCTTGTGTTGAGAATACATAGTAAACTTCCGCATCTGTCTTTATCTTGCTAAGTAATTCCGCTGCTTTTATTATCGCGACACAGCTTGCCCTGTTATCGAGCGCTGGTGCAAAGATTGTTCCATTCTTTCCAAAACCTTCAACATCGAGTGTTACCAAATCTCCGATAGATATGTCTTTCCAGTTCGGGTTCATCGTCACATCAACAAAGAGATGGTCGTAATCTGGTACTTTTTTTGATTCTTCCGTTGTTTGCAAGTGAGGAGGCATGAACCCAACAACGCCTCTGAGCTTGCCGTTTTTAGTGTGAACCCAAACTTTCTGGCTAATTACTGTCTTTGGGTCCCAGCCACCAACTCCTGAAAGTCTCATAAAACCATCCTCGTAGATTTTTGTAACAACGAATGCAATCTGGTCTGCATGCGCAAAAAAGCCTATTTTTGGTCCCGTACCTTTCTTCACACATACCAAACTTCCCATAGGGGTTCTGAAACATTCGTCAGAATAGGGTTTCATTATTTGTGAAATCTCACTTATAACGTCGTCTTCATATCCTGACGGACCTGGTATTGACGATAATTTCAAAAGTAATTTGCTCGTCTTTAGTTCTCTAAGTTCCGTAGCTTTTTTATCCAACTTCTACCCCTCCTATCTTGTTATTGTATTTTCCAACTTCTATTCTTCCCGTTTTTACGTGTAGTACAACAGGATAATTAAACTTTTCGGTGAATGTGCCTTTTAAATCGGAAATCTGCACAAAAGGTGCTTCAAATGATAATGCAATTATTACAGATTCTCTACCTTCATTTATTCCCGCCCGAACTGTGCCCTGGCATCTACCAAATATTACAACACTGCCACCTGCAACAATTTCCGCACCTGCATGTAGATTGCCAACGAGGATTACATCGCCAGAATGTATTATACTTTGCCCACTTCTCAGATTTTTCTTTACCAGCTTGGTTCCAGAACGTGTATCACCTTGATTGACCATATCGACTTTCTTTCTAATTATTACGTCGTTCTTACCTTCCGAGCCCATCAAAACATGAGATATTGTCAGTCCGAGCTCTTGGACTCTTCCAACAATCTTTGGGATATCCGAAATATGTTTTTCATGCTCCTCTACAAGAAGCATGATTTTATCACCTTGAGCAAAAAAGTTACCCATTGATTTCACTTTATCCTCTATTTTTTGAAGTACATCAACAATATCCGTGTAATCTTTTATGTACAACACAAGCCCATCTTTTGTCATCTTGAAATCTACCATCTCTGTTCTCCTCCATTAAAAGTTCTCTGAGTTGCTCAACCCAATAACAATATTTAGGTTTAGAATATTATACTCTCCACTTCGTCTATCCACTGTGAAAGGTCTAAGGGCGATGTCTCCTTTATCAATCTTTTGAAATTGAAGAAATTCTCTCTGAAAATCTCTATTTTATTTCCTGAATTAATCTCTACCGCACATTCCAAAAGCGCTGCAAAGTAGTCAGCAGTACGTACTATTTTGCCCGATTCATCTGAAAATGGTTCTACGCAAAACTTGATATATTCTTCTAAAGGTGCAATATAATTACAACCATTAATCCACTCATACATCATCTCTTTCTCAACGCTCGCAACAAGTTCATCTAACCCCGGAACCTTTTTCTTCGTTGGAGTTATAACGTCGCCTGTGAATGCTTCCGGCAAGTCGTGGAGAATTGCTTTGATGATAACTTCATGTACTTTTTCATAACTTACGATTTTGGCTATTAGATAAGCTATTGTGACAACGATAAACGAATGTCCACTGACACTCGTTCTTACATTTCTATGCGTACGATTCCACCTGGTCATCGATGTGAGGTTCACAAGTGGCGTCCAAACATACTGGGCTATACTCCAGTATTTTTCCATATCGCTGTTATTCATCTCTTTTGAAATCCTATCAATCTTCTCCTTAAGCTCTTTCAGAGGTTGGTTATAATCATAGATTTTGCCATTTTCAGAGGCTTCAAGGTAACTTATGTAAAGGTCTGCAAGTTTATCGAGTATATTACAACTGTCAAATTCTGGAGCGAGGATGCTTACTGTCTCTTCATCTGCCAGTATTCTTAATTCCTCAAATGCCTTTCTTTTGACTTCATTCCAGACATCGGGTGCGAAACGTTCGATACGTTCTTTCAATTGGAGTGATATATCAGATAGAACAACCTTAGGCAATTCACGATATAATCTCCATTGGAGACTCTTCTCAATTTCATTTGCCAATTTTTCACTACTGGTTGAATTTGAACATGTGTGAAAAACAAATGATAGAAAAAGTACGCTAAAAGAATTGTCAGCTTCTGAGAACCTGAGAAGTGCTGGTCGGTTGTTCCAACGCTGAATGGTGAATAGATTAGTTAAGTAAAATAAAAATGTTCCCTTTCCCAATCGGACCACCCCTTAATCTCTTTTCAAGTTAGATTATACCACAGGATGCTTAGGAAAGAGAACATTCTATAGCGTTGTTTTAGACTATCCAAAGAGGAGTAATAATGATTTTTCTGAGTTGCTAAACTAATTGCATTCTTGCTCTCTTTTCTTTTTTGATTTCATGTGGTACATCAATTTATCGACAGAATTTATGAGTTCAGATATCGAATCTTCGTTCTTTATCTGGACTATACCATATGAGAATTGAACCTCGCAACTCTTTTTAATTCTGTCCATTAATGCTCTTGGATTATCTGAGTCTATGAATAGTATGAATTCATCTCCACCATACCTTACAAGTATATCGCTCTTTCGAATATTATTCAGGCATGTTTGCGCAAACTTTACAAGCATTTCGTCGCCTTTCAAATGACCGTATGTATCGTTAACTTTTTTCAGGTTGTCTATATCGAAGAACGCAATGAAAGCTTTTCTGCCAGTGCGCTTTACACCTTCAAATGCGCTTTCAATCAATTTCATTCCGGCGCTTCTGGTATACGCACCTGTAAGTGCATCGTATAGTGCAAAGTGGAGAATTTCTGAGTGTTTTTGAATGTTCCTATAGTGTAATTCAGCAATTATTGAAACCGCGTTTATCAATTTGACATCGCTCTTATTTAATTCAGGAAGATGGATTACCATCTTAATGTTCTCGGAACTGAAAGTAACCGGCATTCCAGAACTTGAACCAATTATCTTTATGTAATTTTTTGTCATCACCCTTACTCCATGGGACGTTGTATGAACGTATAGCGCTCTTGCAAGTTTATCTACAAATTCCCATTCATCTAATGTATTTATGAAATCAACTACGCACAATGTTAGATTAGAAGCTTCAAGATCACCTTTTTGATTTCCTATCAATAATAACTCTTCAAGTTTTTCCATTTTACCATCTCCTTATTTAAAGAAAAACAAATATTCCTTCTGAACAATTTATCGACAAATCTGGTCTAATAGTTTAGAGAGTGAATAAAATTTATCAATTTTATCAATAAAGGAGGTCGTAGAATGAGTATTATTCGATTGAAAAAAGGTTTTTCGTTGGTGGAGACTATTGTTTCTCTGTTATTAATAAGCATAGTTTTTTCTACAATTGCAACGGGTGTTGGCTCAATTCTTCGATCGATTTCAATACTGTCTAACCAACAACGCACAATAGAATTGGAGAATTTTATCGCAAGGTATGTTTATATGCAAGGTACACTCGGTAATGTACAGATAGATATAAGTAAAATAAATCAGGCTTTTTATAAAGGCTCTCAAGTTTCGTATCCAAGAACAACAGATGTCCAGAGCCAATCAGTTGGTCAGTACTTCATTAGACACACATTCACTATCGAGATGGTACCAGGTAGGACAGAAAGATTTTACGTTTATCAATATAAAGCTTACTAAGAAACGGAGGGGTGGGGCATGGAGCTAACACTTTCTGGTTTGATTGCAAGTATGATTATCATGGTATTTGTTATAGCAATGCTGGGGTTGATAATCAACTTGACTATCAATGTCTTGAATGAAAAGCAAGAATACTCAAGCTTTTATACAGAAGTTCAATCAATAATATCCATTCTTGACAGTATCTTAACTCAGAGTGTTTGGAACGATGAATGGATTGGCATAAACGGTGGCATTAATCCATCTGAAATTGACGCAAACGGTAAGTTTGTATATTTGAAGTTCTTTTATCCATCTGGTTCGAGTGTTATAACGACCAAAAAGAAACTCGAATTCGTGAGTGCAACAGATGGCATTATTGTCAAATTCGATGGAAAGGATTTACTAAAAACTTCCGAGAAGATTAGTAATATAACAATTACACTTCAAACTTTAGAGAAAAGCACAAACAAGATAACTGATCCGAAATTTCTGCAGATAACTTTTAGCCATCGTGGTGGTAAAATAAATTATACTCTTCCATTATTAACAGCTCTAAGTACTGCATCTTAACATCTTACAACTGAATCAACCAGCACAACTTTAAATGTTGAAGAGAGGAGGGGTTAGATGCAATGGGATAGAAATAGGAAAGGTTTCATAACGGCTCTTGTATTAATCTTCCTTATGGTAGCAAGTATCATGCTCTTAACACTTTATGAACTGGTAGGAAATTACAGAACCAACGCTATAAGAATGCAGACTTCTTCACAACTCGATGTGGACGCACTTAATACGTTAAATGCGGGAATTGGATATATAAAGTCGCTTTCGGCTGGTGTGTTAGGTTTCAATATAACATACCAAAATCGTTCTCCGGAATGGTATAGCGATTTTTATTCAAAGCTTAATTCGGAATGGAAGAACTTTTTGTCGGTAAATATAGTCAGTAATAATACTTTCTCAATTGCCGATATGAGCAACGATAATCAGTCTTGTGTAGAAAATACATTGAAAAACGAACTTGCTAACTATCTCGCAAATAGAAAATTGTCACGTATATCGATCTACGTTGTAAAGACAAAACTACCACTCAGTGCTTTAATAGTTTCACGTGTCGAAAAGGGCGGATTGGTAACTTATGCGTATGGAATAGTAACTTCAAAATTGCTTAATCAGTATGTTTACTTCACTAACAAAGAAAAATCTCCCACAGGGAGTACAATTTATTTTAAAGCAGGGGAAATAATCGACGGACCAATGAGGTCACACGATTATATAAACATCAACAACGCTGGCGGAAAACCAACTTTTACTTCTACGATAGAGATTCTCGGTATGAAAAACCAAGGCGGGCAAGTTGTTAATCCAAGCGAGTATAACAATTATGCTAATCTTCTCGGAAATCCACCGTATAGAATCTTAACGAGCCAAGACATAAGTGCACTGGATTTTAATACAATAAAGAATGAATACAAAAGTGCACTAAGCAGTTTGGTGAGAGATTATTCGACAATAAAATCAAACCCAGGTACGTTCAGTGGAATAAAATTTACTGGAAATGTTACTGTAAGTTTCAATCATGGTCAGGGAGGTAGTAACTACGATGTGAAAGTTTCTCAAGGAACTGTCGATTATATAATAACGTGGAATCCATCGCCACCAGATGCAATATTAAGAAAACAAGGTGGGGGATCATCAGAAACAACGAATATAAAATTTAACGGCGTTATCTACGCAACAGGAAACATAACTGTCGATGGTCCTACAAAATTATCTACATACAAAGGCAATTACACACTTTTTTCAGAAAATGATATTATCCTCAACAATAGAATAATCCCCTACGACACATACACAAACAACTTCACAGCTAATGAACGTGGTAACAACGGTGATACCGTTGATTCTGATAAGTTGCAACGAATAAAAAATTACGTCAACTCAAATGAAACATCATCTTTAAACCTTGTAGCCATTAATGATGTAAGGATAGGGGTTGGATCTGACAATAAACTAATAAACAATATGAAGATATTTGCGAGCATCTTTGCATTTGATGGTTCATTTAAAGTCGATAATTACAATACATCATCTTATGCTGGTCAACTTTTCGTCTTTGGTAGTATCATGCAAAATTACAGAGGTCCTGTTGGCACTTTTAATCCTTCAACAGGTTCGACAACAACGGGATATTATAAGACTTATTCATACGATCCACGCATCATTACCGGTGCTTTCCAAGCTTATGGCACACCAACAAAATCCCAGACAATCTCTCTAAAAGTGTTAGGTCTGGCTAAATAAATAAAATTTAAATAAAAGCCTTCTGTAGTTAATTTCAAGATGATATAATAGTTTATATAGCATTGCTAAAGACCGTTTCTTAGAGGATAGTGTTAACTTGTAGTGATGAAAGAGTGTAAGTGTGAAAGAATGTGATTGATATTACCATTGTGCGTTTTCCAAAGATTCTTCACTACACAAAAACCTTGAATATATTTCGCTAAATTCTTCGT
>Ga0207431_10180_pt1 | contig 12174 bp, 9 predicted proteins | sample YelNats1bottle14_FD_187546 | JGI IMG/M metagenome (GOLD analysis project Ga0207431, IMG submission 187546) | Hot spring thermophilic microbial communities from Obsidian Pool, Yellowstone National Park, USA - site 1 bottle 14 (SPAdes) (version 2) | ecosystem: Environmental > Aquatic > Thermal... | reverse complement strand
AGCACGCTGGCGGTATTGGGCGTAATGCCCGTAACGATTATGTTGTTCCCCTTGTAGATAAAGCCTCCGTAGGCAACAGCCTCGCCCCCGTCGGGGTTTACCACCTTTACATCAACGGCCCCCACCTGGGTGCTCGAAGGGGTTATAGCCTGAACGAGGTTTGAGCTTACGACCTCCACTATATTTGCCTTGTTTTTCCCGAAATACACCTCCAGCCGCTTACCGCCCGAATCGGCTATGAACTCTTCCCCGTATATTCTTACGATAGTTCCTCCGCCCGCAGGGCCTACCGCCGCTTCTTCCTGCCCGGTCCTCGGGTTATAGGCTGATACTTTGGTAATCTTAGGCTGGCTTTTCGGGAGTTCATAGGTAAATCCACCCTTTAAAACCGCGGAGCTTTCTATTTCCAATTCCTCTTCGGGATTTTTGGATTCATCCACCTTGACTACCTTAACTATAACGTCCTGAGCTCCCAGGGAGCCACCCGGAGTTTGCGCGGTAATGGTGATAAGGTCATCCTTTACGTCTACGCTGTATGCTTCATTGCCGCCTATGGTGAGTTTAGTCTTTCGGTATATTGTGCCTTCTACCAATTCCCTTTTTACAAAATTTGCACCTTTTACGGTTACCGAGGTACCTCCCAGCACCGAGCCCTTATTGGGTGTAATGCTCGTTATGGATAACGCTTTCTCGGGAATTTTATATGTAAAGGGTTTTGCTGATACGGCATACTTTCCGTCGGGGTTTACAACCTTAACCTCTTTTTCTCCTGCTGTACCGGAAGGCGTCAAAGCCTTCAAAGTGGTTTTGTAGATTACGCCCTGTTCTGAAATTTCCTCCGTTATTTCAATTGAGGTGACCTGGGCTTCCCTTCCGTCGATGTAAAGCTTTGCACCGCTTCTTATGTCATAGCCCACAACAGTTACTTCGGTGCCTCCCGTGGTGGGACCCGATAAGGGGCTGATGCTTTCTACCTTTGGATTGCTTGGGGGAAGCACATAGGTGAAACCATCTTTTTTAATATCAATTCCGTAATCGGTAAGGTTTATCACCGTGACATTTTTTGCGCCTTCCTGATTCCTTGGGGTTTTCACCACTATCTTAGTTGATGAAGCACTTTGAATCTGTGCTTCTGCCCCTCCGAAGAATACCTTAATATCCTCAGCCTTACCCGCAAAGTTGGTGCCTGAAATCTCTACTATGTCTCCTCCTTCCGTGGTACCCGTTGAAGGTGTGATGCCGGTTATTGTAGGAGATATAACGTATTTGAAGGGTACAGTCACCTTTGAACCGTCAGGATTTTGTACAACAACGTCTTTTACCCCTACATCTCCAAGAGGGGTTTCAAAGGTTATTATGTGCCTTGCAGGCGATTCTTTGGTTACCTTTATATTTAAAGCCGCTTTTCCTCCTACGGTAACCGTAGCATTGTTTGAAAAGTCCTTTCCTTCTATCCTTATATTGTTGCCTCCTTTTGTGGTCCCAACATTAACCTTTATATTCATAAGGGACTCAATATTCGCGTTAACAGGTGCATATACGTACTGCCCCACATCCTTATCGTAGACAACAGAGGTAACCTCAGGATTGCTCTTTGCATATTCAAACTTTTGCGAGGAAACCGCCGTGCCCTGATCGGGGTTTACCACCTTTACATCCACAAGCCCCGGTGACGGACTTTCGGGAATAGTTGCTTTAATGCTCTTTTTATCAGTTGAAACAACAACGTTTTTTGCCTCATAGCCTCCGAAGTAAACCTTTGCTCCATCCATGAAGTTGTCGCCGTAAATAGTAACATCTTCCTGCTTTGTGGTTGTAGAAGATGTGGGAAGAAAACTCGTTATTGCAGGCTTACTCCTCGTATATGTAAAAGAGGAAGTAGCAGTACCTCCATCCTTATTTACCACCTTCAAAGTAACCGTGCCCTCAACGCTGCTCGGAGGTGTCAATGCCGCTATGTAATCCCCTTCTGCTGTTTTCGTTAAACGAACTTCCAAAGCGGGCTTTGTCCCAAAATACACCTTTACCTCATCGGGATAACCGTCATCCCCAAATTTAGTTCCTTTTATATATACCCACTGGTTTCCGAGCACGCTGCCCTCAGCCGCTCCGGAAAAATCCATGCTGTTCGATACTTTTTCAATAACCGGGGTGGTCCTGGTATATTCAAAAGCATTATCCTTTGTATAACTTCCGCCGTCAGTATTTGTAACCGTAACCGACACAAGTCCAGAAACGGTGCTTTCAGGCAGTGTAGCTGTAATTAATGTAGAGCTTTGTACCACCACATTTTTTGCCGCTATTGCACCAAATTTTACAGAAGCACCGCTCATAAATCCCGAACCCGTTATGCTTACCGCAATGCCTCCAAGCACACTGCCGCTTGTTGGATTTACGGCATCTATTTTAGGGTTTGAAATATAAGTAAAACCGTTTTCTTTTATGGCACTTACACCGTCAACGGTTACGATTACATGCTGAGCACCCAGGCTTGATAAAGGTGGGGTCTTTGCAACTATTGTGGTTTCGTTTATTACCTGAACATCTGTTGCCGCTACACCCCCGATCGTGACGGTAGTAATTGGATTGGTAGTACCCGGATAATACCCCGATACGAAATTTGTACCCTTTATGGTAATTTCCGTCGCGGTATTAATGGGCCCCTTTGTAGGGCTAATGCTGGTTATCGTGGGGGTGCTTTTCTGGTAGTAAAACTTTTTGCTGTCTTCCGCCGGGTTATAGACAGCGGTTCCTCCATCAGGATTTTCCACACGGATATCCTTGTAACCGATAAACATGGCGGGAACGATAGCTTTGATAACGGTAGAGCTGACATAGGTAATTTTGCTTGCCACATAGCCACCTATTTGAACAATTAGCTTTCTTTGGGAATCTATATCCTTCATGAATTCCTTTCCGGTAATGGTGATCTCCGTACCGGCCGTTCCGGTCAGGGGTGTAACGGAATCTATCTGGGGTTTACTCTGCAGGTATGTAAATCCACCTCCACCGGACGGGTCGGATATAGCCACCTCGGTGTCGGAATTTTTGACCGTGACGCTGACGCTCCCCAGCTGGGGATAGGAGGGGGTTTCTACGGTGATAAGTGTCCCCTCCGAATTCACCGAAATAACCTTGGCCTCTATGCTTCCAAAGAGCACCTTTATCTTATTAGCAGGAGCAAAACTCTGCCCCTGAATGGTAACAGTCTCCCCTCCCGCAGCGCTTCCGCTGCTGGGAGTGATTGCCTGTATGACCGGCACATCCGCAAAAGCAGCTTTATAAGGAAAAAAGGTTATAAAAAGCGATATGAGCATTATCAGGGATAAAATTTTATGCAAAGTCTTTATTTTATTTATTTTCGACACCCGAATTCCTCCTCCGGCAATTTTTTCTATGTAAAGGAATATTAATTGTCATTTATTACGAAAATTTTATTATCTAATTCGACAAAAAACCATTAAAATCCTTTTAAAAGAAAATTATCCAGATTATCCACAAAGTTATCCACAGGTGTTGATAATTTGCTCTTCTTGTCCTTCAGATTTACTGCAGGTTAAGAAGGGTTTTCCCCATTGTGTATAATTTATCCACATGCTTTCCACAGTTGTTAATAAATACTTTTTTATTTTTTTATCGACATATTTTTCTCCAAGTTAATCCCGGAAAAAGCCGATTTTTTTAAAACTAAAAAATAAAAGCTGCGATTTTTAATATTTTCGCAGCTTTAAAGGCTTTTTTTATTTTTTAATATTTTTATATCAATACCGCACCCGTTGAGGCGGAGGTTACCATCCGGCTGTAGCGGGCTAAATACCCTTCCTTCACCTTAGGTGGTGGGCATACCCAGGATTTTTTCCTCTCCTGAAGTTCTTCCCGGCTCAGCAAAACGTCCAGCCTCCTGCCCTTAATATCTATCCTGATTCTATCTCCGTCTTTGATAAGGGCAATAGGCCCTCCTTCCATGGCTTCGGGAGATACGTGCCCTATGGAAGCTCCCCGGGTGGCCCCGGAGAATCTGCCGTCGGTAATCAGGGCTACATCCTTATCAAGGCCCATCCCCGCTATGGCCGAGGTAGGCGAAAGCATCTCCCTCATTCCGGGACCGCCTTTTGGCCCTTCGTACCTTATTACGACCACATCCCCCTTAATTATTTTACCGTTTAGAATAGCATCAACGGCTTCTTCCTCCGAATCGAATACCTTGGCCGGGCCCTCATGGTAGAGCATCTCGGGAGCCACAGCGGCTTCCTTTACCACAGCTCCATCGGGCGCCAGGTTACCGAAAAGCACCGCAAGGCCGCCCGTCTCCCTGTAAGGATTTTCCACAGTCCTTATGACATCCCCATCCGGAGTCCCGGCCTTTTTTATATTTTCACCTACCGTTTTTCCGGTTACCGTCAATTGGTCTAAGTGAATTAAACCCTTTTTTGAAAGCTCCTTCATAATGGCCGGGATTCCCCCCGCCTCGTGCAGGTCTTCCATTCTGTGCTCACCGCTCGGGCTTATTTTACACAAATTCGGGGTTTTTGCGCTGATTTCGTCAAAGAGCTTAAGGTCTACATCCGCCTTTGCTTCACGGGCAATGGCCAGAAGATGAAGCACCGTATTGGAAGATCCGGCCATGGCCATATCAACGGCAATGGCGTTTTCAAAGGCTTTTTTCGTCATTATATCCCTGGGCTTCACGTCCTTTTTTACCAGTTCCATTACCGCCATCCCCGCTTTTTTGGCAAGGGCTATCCTTGCCCCTTCGTAGGCGGGGATTGTGCCGTTGCCCGGAAGCCCCATACCGAGAGCTTCCACCATACAGTTCATGGAGTTCGCCGTAAAAAGCCCGGCACAGGAACCGCAACCGGGGCACGCGCTTTTTTCTATTTCCTCCAATTCCTCATCGGTTATATCCCCCCGGCTGTATTTCCCCACACTTTCGAAACAGGTGGAGAGGTCTATCTTTTTACCCTTTAGCCTGCCCGCGTACATTGGCCCTCCGCTCACCACAACCGCGGGTATATTGAGCCGGGCCGCGGCCATAAGCATTCCCGGTACAATTTTGTCGCAGTTGGGGATAAGGACGAGCCCATCGAAGGCGTGGGCTATCGCTAAGGCTTCAATGGAATCGGCAATAAGTTCCCTGCTGGCCAGGGGATATTTCATACCCACATGGTTCATGGCAATGCCGTCGCAGATGCCTATTGCGGGCACTTCTACGGGAGTGCCCCCTGCCATCAAAATTCCCGTTTTTACCGCAGAAGCTATCCTGTCTAAATGCACATGGCCGGGAATTATTTCACTTTTGGAGTTTACCACACCGATGATGGGCCTTTCCAGTTCTTCCCCGGTAAATCCCATGGCGTAAAATAGGGACCTGTGGGGTGCCCTCTGAAATCCTTTTTTAACCCTGTCGCTTATCATACTTTAGCCTCCTTTGACTCATTTGTGTCATCTTCGTCCAGAATTCCTTTTTTACCTCTCTGCAGGGCTATAATCCCCGTCCTCACGCTTTCGATAATGGTGTAATGCTTCATCATGTTTAAAAAAGCCTTTATCTTTTCCAGGTCACCGGTTATTTCAATAATTACCGATTCGGGCTCGATATCCACTATTTTCCCCCGGAAGGACTCGGCAATTTGAAAAATTTCCGTCCTGTTTTTATCATCGGTTTTGACCTTAATCAGGGCAAGTTCCCTTTGAACCGAAGCTTTTACGTCCAATTCCACCACCTTTATCACATCCACCAGCTTTTCCACCTGGCTCTTTATCTGATCCAGCTCTCTTTCATCTCCCTCGGCTACAATGGTTATCCTGGATATTTTCGGGTTCTCCGTCTCTTCTCCGGTGAAGCTGGTAATATTAAACCCCCTCCTGGTAAAAAGCCCCGATATCCTGGTTACAACCCCGTATTCATTATGTACCAGCACGGAAAATACGGCTCTTCGCAAAATCTTCACCCCTTTTCCCCGGAAAAATCCTAAGCCCGGTTTTTTTAATTTAAATTATTATACCATAAAAATCCTTAAAATTATCAATATTGCATTATTTATTTTGGCAAATTCCCTATTTAAATTTTTGATGCATTGACTTTTTAAGATAAAAAATTTACCCGGTAGAGTTATCTACCGGGTAGTTTTTAAGAAAGAGGCTTTTTATACATTTAGTTTTAAATATATCTATATAAATTAATAATTAGCCATCCATATTTAGCAAACCTGTCATTTATATTCGGTAAAACACTACCATTTATGAAAATAATAGAGGTTACATAGATTGAAAAACTGCTAAATTATTTAAACCGTTAGAATATGGGTAAATACTGATCCAATTCCCACTGATGTACCTGAGTTTTATAGGTATCCCACTCTATCAATTTTGCCTTCACAAAGTGCTCGTAAGCATGGGGGCCGAGGGCCTTTTTTATCACTTCATCCTTAGAAAGATACTCCAGTGCTTCCTTTAAAGTGCCGGGAAGGTTTTCTATCCCCTGGGCCAGCCTTTCCGCCGGAGTCATCTCGTAAATATTGTCGAAGGTTTGGGGACCGGGCTCAATCTTATTTTTAATTCCGTCCAAGCCGGCTGCCAGGATTACCGCTAAAGCCAGGTAGGGATTTGCTGAAGGATCGGGGCTTCTAAGCTCTATCCTGCTGGCATTGCCCCGAGCAGCGGGCACCCGCACGAGAGCGCTCCTGTTCTTACTCGACCAGGAAATGTAAACGGGAGCTTCGTAGCCCGGAACCAACCTTTTATAGGAGTTCACCGTGGGGTTGGTAATTGCGGTAAATCCCTTCACATGGTGCAGTATGCCGCCTATGAAGTATTTTGCTATCTGAGAAAGTCCCGTTTCCCTGTCTTCCGGGTCGTAAAAAGCGTTTACCCCATCCTTGAAAAGGGACATATGAAGGTGCATTCCGGATCCATTTTCACCGAAAATGGGTTTCGGCATGAAAGTGGCGTAAAGCCCGTGTTCCATGGCAATAGCCTTGGTTACAAACTTAAAGGTAACTATGTTATCGGCAGTTCTCAGAGCCGGGGCGTACTTAAAGTCTATTTCGTGCTGTCCCGGAGCTACCTCGTGATGGGCAGCTTCCACTTCAAAGCCCATCTCTTCCAATGCAAGAACAATATCGCGCCGGGCGTTTTCTCCTAAGTCCACGGGAGAAAGGTCGAAATATCCTCCCCTGTCGTTGGTCTTAATGGTGGGTCTGCCATCCTCGCCCAGCTGAAATAGGAAAAATTCCGGTTCGGGTCCAACCTGAAATTCGTAACCCATTGCTTTGGCTTCATCGCAGACCTTTTTAAGAATTGTCCTGGGGCACCCTATAAAGGGTTCCTGATCGGTGGTGTATATGTCGCACATGAGCCTTGCTTCCGCACCCCTCCTGGGCCTCCAGGGGAGAATGCAGAAGGTATCGTAATCGGGCCTTAAGTACATATCCGATTCCTGAATCCGGGTAAAACCCTCGATACTGGAGCCGTCGAACATTATCTTGCCGTCGAGGGCGTCTTCCAGCTGTTCTACGGTAATCGTGACATTTTTAATTATCCCCAGAATGTCCGTGAATTGAAGCCGGATGAACTTTACATCCAGTTCCTGAGCCTTTTTCAAAATATCGCTTTTGGTGTACTTGGGCATAATTTCACTCCTTTTAAAATTTTATTTTATTAGATTCACAGTAAACTCGCCAGCCACTTACTTTAGCATTTCCAAGCTCCCTTTATATCTGCATTTGCTGCATGCCCGCAATCATTTATTTCTTAAACCGCATTTAATACATTTGTTAAGTATAATATCACTCTTATTTTTATGTGTCAACTATTTGTAAGGTTTTATTTTAATATTTTTTTTAATCTATAATAATGTCAGGTTTGTATTGACTCATGCCGGAAGGTTTTGTTAGAATTAAAATTAGGAAAATTTTACGGGAGGAAGGATGCCCTGTGGAAAAGGATGAAAAGGGTTTTTACGGAATTGGGGCTGTGGAGCAAAGAACCGGTTTATCGGCAAGACAGATAAGGTATTACGAAAATTTGGGGCTTATAAAGCCCGAAAGAACCGAGGGCGGCCAGAGAAGATACACCGAAAGGGACGTGCTCTGCCTTTTAAGGATTAAATACCTCAAGGAAAACGGTTTTGATTTAAAATCCATTAAAGAAAAAATTGAAGAATTTGAGAGGGAGCTGTCCTTGGAAAGCCTTGCCAACCTTTCCCCGGCGGAGCTAAAAATCTCATCGCTATACCCTGTTTCCAACCGGGCCATATTAATGAAGCTTTTAGATAAGACAAAGGACGGCAAATAAAATCCATAAAAAATAAAGTCCGGCTCTTCACCGGACTAAAATACTTTTTTGTCTTTTAGATAAGGATTAAGGTTTTGCCTTGCCTTTTCCACATGGTTTATCATGGCCTGTTCCGCTTCCTCGGGATTTCTCTTTGCAAGGGCTTCGTAAATTTTTTTGTGTTCCTCTAAGGTATAGGGTGCCCTTCCTATGCTCTTAATTGACACCAGCCTTGCCCGCTGTATAAAATGGTTAAAGTGAGATAAAACGGATTCTAAGGGTCTGCTCTGGCAGGCTTTGAAAATAAGGTCGTGGAACTGCGTATCCAGCTCCGACGCTTTTTCTATTTCCCCCTTTTGAGTGTAAAATTCCATTAAATCCAGTATATCCTTTAACTCCTTCAGCTGCTCCGGAGTAATTTTCTCGGCTGCCCACCTTGCCGCCAGCCCTTCGATCATTTTTCGTATGGTATATATGTCCTCCACGTCTTTTTCGGTAACACCCTCGACAATTACCCCTTTATTGGGTATGCTGGACACAAGACCTTCCAGTTCTAACTGCCTTATGGCTTCCCTTACCGGAGTCCTGCTCACTCCCAGTTCCCGGGCCACTTTAAGTTCTATAAGGCTTTCTCCCGGTTTATATACTCCGTTTAGAATGGCATTCTTCAGATGCTGATATATCTTATTTCTCAACGAGTACCCGCTCTCCTGTCCCTGCCCTATCATGAAAGCCCTCCTCAAATAAATTAAAAATTCGCGCCCTTTTGGGCAATTTAATTATAACATATGATAAATTTTATTTAAAGCAAATAATAAAAGGGGTGGAAATGCAAAAATGGAAAATAATATTTTCCTTGCAATCTTTGAGAAATTGTTTGAGGCTTACGGACCTCAACACTGGTGGCCTGCCGGGAGCGATTTTGAAACTGTAGTTGGCGCTATACTGACCCAGAGCGTATCCTGGTCCAACGTGGAAAAGGCCATAAAAAATCTCAAAAGGGAAGATCTTCTTTCCCCCAGGGCGTTATCCGAAATTGATGACGAAAAACTTCACAGGCTTATTCGCTCCACAAGGTTTTACAAGCAAAAAGGGGAAAGGCTCAAAAATTTTTGCAGGTATCTTTTGAAATATTACGACGGCAGTTTATACAGGCTGTTCGATAAAGACGTATATGAACTCCGGGAGGAACTGCTGGGATTAAAAGGGCTGGGAGAAGAAACGGTGGACTCCATCATTCTTTACGCCGCAAAAAAGCCGATTTTTGTGGTGGACGCCTACACCAAAAGGATTTTTTGCAGGCTGGGTATAATAACGGAAGATATAGACTACAAAAGTCTCCAGAAATTGTTCATGTCGAATTTACCTTTGGATACTTCCCTGTTTAATGAATACCACGCACTTATTGTAAAGCTCGGAAAGGAAGTCTGCAGGACAAAACCCGGCTGCGGGTTTTGTCCGTTAAGTGATTTATGTAAGGAGGTTAAGAAATGAGACCCATTATTTTTGCCCTTCTCACCGCATTTTTCTGGGGTTTAGCCCCGATATTCGGAAAAATGGGGCTTACCAAATTGCCGCCTTTAGCAGCTCTTTTTATAAGAACCTTCAGCATAAGCGTTGCCGTAGGAATTTGCCTTCTGGTCTCGTATATGGGAGGGTACCTGCCGGCCTTTACCTTGGATAAACGCACCCTTATTTTTATAGTTTTAGAGGGGATTTTAGCCTCCTTCTTGGGGCATTTTGCTTATTTTTACGCTTTGAAGGAAGGCAACGTCTCGCTGGTGGTACCATTGAGTGCAACTTATCCACTATTTGCCCTTTTATTCGGAATTCTCTTTTTAAAGGAATCCCTGGCTTTAAATAAAATAGTCGGAGCCTTAATCGTTATTCTGGGTATCATTGTCATGAGGTTGTAGCCGAGCTTTCAAAACCGGTTTGTTCGGTTTTCATCCTTATAGCGGTAATTTCCCCGATATACATGTGATGGAAATCCCCGTGCGGGTAAAAGGAGGCTTTTATTTCTCCGGGGATTGCATTCCTCTCGATGGGTGCTTTATAGATAATTTTGCATTCTATTATTAAATCGCAGTCTTCTATCCCCGGCGAATCAACGGTTTCTCCTGGTAACAGCTTTAAGTTTAATTCCTTTATTTTGTCCACGGACTCACCGGAGAGCGTGCCGCACAGCCTTAGCTCCTTTGAAAGGTCTGCTCTAAGAGGTATGCTCACCGTATAGGAGTCCGCTTTTTCTATTAATTTAAAAGTGTAGCGGGAAGGTCTTACAAAGGCGCAGAATACCTCTTTTTGCCAGAGCACCCCCGTAAATCCCCACCCTATGGTCATGGTATTTACCTTATCCTTTGATTTAACCGTAAGAAAAGCTTCTTTTTTCAGCCCTTCGGCAATATATGAAGAAGCCTCTTTTAAAGTGATCCTTTTAAACATCTTTTATTCCTCCCTTTGTATTATTCTCATTTTTATTAAATTATTGCATAATTTATCCAAATTTTCACCCTGTTTTTATTGACAATACTTATTCTTTTGAATAATATAAATATGGTTTGTATTTTCTGGAAAAAGGGGGGCTCAAAAATCGAAAAGAGAATTATAAAAAACGTGGTCCTGATGTTTCTTGGAAAATCCATTTCCCTGCTGGGAAGTTATCTTTATAATTTTGCCATCAGCCTTTACGTATTGAAAGTAACGGGATCGGGGCTATCCTTTTCATTAAGCCTGGTAGCCGGCACCCTCCCCCGGGTGATTTTTGGCCCCTTTTCCGGAGTTTTTTGCGATAATTTCAGCAGAAAAAAAATAGTGGTATTCTCCGATTTAATAAGTTTTGCTACTTTAACGTTGTTTTACTTTATCTTTGATCCTTCAAAATTAAACCTTTTACTTGTCCTATCGGTCAATTTTATCCTGGCCATCTGCAATATTTTTGAAGACGTCTCCTTCAATGCCTCCATGCCGGCAATCGCCGGAAGGCAGAACCTAACAAGGGTAAATTCTATAAACTCGGGGATAACCTCTCTTTCTTCCATTGCCGGGCCCTTTATCGGCGGTATTATTTTCGGTTTTGTCAATTTAAACTTCTTTATAATGGCAAACGCCCTTTCCTTTCTTCTGGCGGCACTTTTAGAGCTTTTATTAAATTTTAATTTGTTCCCCGAAGAGACGCCGGAAATTCAAAAAAAAGCTTTAAACCCGGACTTAGTTTTTTCAGAATTAAAGGAGGGCTTTTCTTTTGTAAGGTCCCAGAAAACCATCCTGATTATTTTCTCGGCAGCGGTTTTCATTAATTTCTTTTTCAACTTTGGAATCAATGTCCCCTTCCCTTACATTATAAACAACGTGATAGGCCTTTCCCCTTCGCAATTCGGTATCTTGGAAAGTTTTTTCCCCGCGGGTATGCTTATGGGTTCTTTGGTCCTGGCCCTTTTGCCCGAAAGAAAGAATCTGGCTTTAACCCTGTACATCAGTCTTTTAACCATTAGTGCTTACATATTCATTACCGGCATTATTGTTTTGCCCTTCCTTTTAAGAATTCTTTCAAAAAACTTTTACTTTTTTGCAAACATCTTTTTGATCTTAATTGCGGGTATTTCTTCAAGCTTTGCCAACATTCCCATACTGTCCTTGCTTCAAAAAAATATACCTGCCGATTTAAGGGGAAGGGTTTTCGGGCTTATTTCTTCGATGAGTTCTTTTATGGAGCCGGTGGGAATGTTCCTGGCAGGACTGCTGGTAGATAATGTCCCGGTATACATACTTCCCCTTATATCGGCTGTATTTTTGACCTTGCTAACAAATTACATCTATTCCGGTCTGAGGTCGGAAGCGTAATCAACCTGTGCTTTTTCCGAAAAGCGATTGGCGCCCCATACGCCGATGAGGATTAAA
>Ga0207431_10171_pt1 | contig 12643 bp, 10 predicted proteins | sample YelNats1bottle14_FD_187546 | JGI IMG/M metagenome (GOLD analysis project Ga0207431, IMG submission 187546) | Hot spring thermophilic microbial communities from Obsidian Pool, Yellowstone National Park, USA - site 1 bottle 14 (SPAdes) (version 2) | ecosystem: Environmental > Aquatic > Thermal... | reverse complement strand
AAAGGTTGGCTCTATGCATTTACGGACAACAGCACGCAAAAATGGGCTAAGCAACTCACAACATCTGCTATATACTCAGGTCCTGTAATCGATGAGAGTGGATATATTTTTGTAGGGGCTGAAGACAACAAAGTTTACAAAGTAAACCCTGCGGATGGAAGTGTTGTTTGGTCATTCACAGCCGGCGGAAAGGTAAGCTACGGAATCACATTCACAACCTATTCTATTTACTTTCTTGCATCAGATGGATATCTGTATTCTGTAAATAAAGGGAACGGGCAAGAATTTTGGAGATACAATATTGGGACAGGATATTTTTCTCATCCTTCCGTTGCACACGATGGAACTGTATACGTGGCTGCTGGAAAACTCTACGCGTTTAATCCAGATGGCACTATCAAGTGGACGTTCAACGGAAATGGATCTTTACGGTACGGAGCTTCAATCGATTCAGACGGAACGATTTACGTAGTAGGTGGTAACAAGTTGTACGCAATAAAGCCAGATGGAACGGAGAAGTGGCTGGCTTCTACTCCTGATTATTATTTTGGAGAGTGTGTTATTGGGTCAAATGGATTGATGTACATAAGGGAGCGCGATTTCCTAACTTGCATCGACCAAAGCAACGGAAGATTAGTGTGGTACGCTTTCTTTAGCAACGTGAAAACCGTACCGCTTGTTGATTCTGAGAACCGTATTTATGTTGGTTGTAGTGACGGGTATCTGAGAGTTTTCGATGGTTTTAGTGGAAAATTACTATGGGATATAGACCTTGGAGATTCGGTTAACACTGCTCCAACTCTTAGCAGTGTTGGAGATGAAAAGACTGTACTCATTGGAGTGGATAACAAGCTTGTTTCTGTTCATACATTGGCAAAGGGTCTTGCAAATACAAGCTGGCCCAAGGCTTTCAGAGACCAAGCAAATACATCAAATGCTAATACAGATCTTGTCACCGGAAATGCATCGCTCACAACTCTGATTGGAACAATGCCAATAGTACCACCTGTCAGCAATCTCTCGGCAGAATACAGCAGATCAGGAAGTAGTCTAACAGTGGCATATCAGTGGAATTATACGGGCTATGATTATGGAAAAGCAAAATTCGTAATCTACGTAAAATTCCCTGGAAGTTCTCTTTGGCAATATGTCGGTGAAACAACAAGCCGAACAGGTGTAAGTTTAAATAATGTTGTGTTTCAAGAACCTTCAATAGATAAAGTTGGCGTCAATGTTGTAGTTGATACCAGACAAAGCGGTCTTACAGTATGCACGCCAACACTAAAGTAAATCTTTGCTGACAGTCTCAGAGCCACCTTTATGGTGGCTCTGAGTTTTTGGCTCAATACTCAATCCCTTCCCTTGCAAGAACACCTTTTTGGTAATAATGCTTGATTTCTCTCATTTCGGTCACTAAATCAGCAATGTCTATAAACTCCTGTGGCGCATATCTTCCTGTTAAAATGACCTCTACATGTTCAGGTTTGTTTTTCAAAATTTCTACCACATCTGCTGGCTGGAAGAGTTTGTAGTAAACTGCAACGTTCACTTCGTCCATAACGACTACGTCGTATTCGCCAGAAAAGATAATTTGTGCTATCTTTTCAAGCCCTTTTCTTGCCAATTTGATATCTTCTTCGGTAGGTGAGTTAAAAATAAAGCAATCTCGACCGTATTGTTCAATTACCAAATTTGGCAAGTATTTTGGCGCATCGAGTTCGCTGTATTTCATGCCTTTTATAAACTGTCCGATGTACACTTTCTTACCCGCGCACACCGCTCTCAATGCTAAACCGAAAGCTGCTGTTGTTTTTCCCTTACCATTACCTGTGTAAACGTGGATATAGCCTTTTTGGTTTGGTTCTATAGATTTATTCATCCTTTCATCTCCTTTCTTTCATCTCCTTTATCCAAAGTGTAAGAAAATCCAACATCTTTTCGTTATCTTCTGGCTTTTTCAGTCCAATTCTGACACTATCATTTATTCCAAAATCGAACATCTCCCTTGCGTGCATGTGTTCTTTGTTCAGCTTGGCGATGAATTTTTTCACATCACCTACTTTGACAACGATGTAATTTGTGAGTGATGGGTAATAAATAAATTCAGAAAATCTTTCTCTTTGCTCAGCAAAATATTGTTGAGTTTGTCTCACAAAGTATTCGTAGTTTTGTTTATTTTCCACTATCGCTTCCAAAAGAGTATACCCATCTCCGCCTATCGCCCACGGCATTCGGTATTTCTCAAATAATCCTTTAAACTGTGATGATTTCACATATCCAACCCTCACACCAGGCAATCCCAGAATTTTCGTGAAACTTCGGACTAAAATTAAGTTTGGATATATCTTTTCATCCAATTCTATTCTCATTTTTTCGGGCACAAAGTCTATAAACGCTTCGTCGATAATAAATATTACATCGGTTCCATATCTGTTTAGTGACCAATCGAGCAAAGTAGAGTAATCTTTGTATATACCTGTCGGGTTGTTCGGGTTTCCTGTAATCACAATTATTTTCTTGTGCTTTTTTAATTTAGTTGCTGTAGTTTCTAAAACATCTTTTAAAATATCAAGCTCAATTTCTCTTGCTTCAACGTAATTAACTTTTATAATCTCCTTTGCTTTGAATGTTGCAATTCTTTCGTATTCCGTGTAATTCGGAGTAGGGATTATCACATGTGCGTCTTCCATCAACGTCCAACCAAGTATATGGAACGCCTCGGTTGCACCACCAACGATTACACTGTTGCTTCCAAAGTATTTTCTGAACAGCTCTTCAACCCATTCAATGTATGTGTATCTTTTTAGGTTTTGTAGTTTCTTATTCAGCACTTGAAGTATAAATCCAGGAACAAACGGGTTCACAGAAATTGAGAAATCTAAGATATCTTCATCTTTTATACCGCCATGAAACTTGCGAAAGTTATTTGCGCCTTTCAATTCATTTCACCACCACCGTTAGTGTTATTATTATGAGTAAGATAATCGCAGTGACCTTTTTATACAATTTAAGTGCTTTTTTGACATCTTCCTTTTCTGGTATTTTTCCCTCGAGTTTGTAGTATCCTATTTTTTCAATCCCCACCTTTAAGACTCCCGCAAAAGCACTCATCGGATACATCGCGTTAATCTTTATTGCTCCGTATTTTAAGATGTATTTCCAGGAACTGATAGGACTGAAGAGTGAAATCACAAAAGCCGTAACCCTTGAAGGTACGATGTTTAATAAATCATCGAACCTTGCTGAAAATTTTCCAAACCACTCGTATTTCTCATTCCTGTAGCCAAAGAGCGCATCGTAAGTATTGACTACCCTGTAGATAACTGCACCGGGAAGTCCAAAGAGCGAATAATAAAACAACGGACCGGTTATGCTATCTGAGATGTTCTCTGCCAAGCTCTCTATTGCAGCAGAGTAAAGGTGAGCTTTATCAAGCTTTGATACATCCCGAGAAACAATAAGCGAAACGTTCTTTCTCAAGAGTTTTACATCATCTGTGTAACATCTTGCAACATGCTCATACAAGCTTCGGATAGAAAATGTAGATTTTAGCAAGTAAATTGAACCCAAAAAACCTAAGATTTGCAAAATCTTGTTGTCACTTTTTGATATAACCATGAGTGATAAGCTTATCACCAGAAAAAGCACAATTTCAATAGTCTGCGCTATCATGCCAAAAATAAACCTAAGGAAATTACTTTTTTCAGGTTTGTTGAGTTTTTTGTCAAGCCATTTACCAACGAATCCCATGTAAACAACAGGGTGAATTTGAGAAGGGTATTCACCGAAAAGTAAATCGTATACTATGGCAAAAAGTAAAGCAAAAAGCTCTCCGGAAAGAAAAATTGTATCCAACATTTATTTTTACATCCCCTCAGAAATGATGCGTTCAATTTTCGATATGTCGATATGTTCAATAATGAAGTCTGTTATTCTATCGATTTCTTTGATAATTTGCGCTTTATCATCCAAAGCGATTTCACCTTCTTTTTTGGTCAATAAATCTTCGTCTGGAATTTTGTTTTCAAAGTAAGGTATTGTTCCAAGATATTCGATGGAATATCTTTTAGCAAGTATTTGTGGGGCGTCTTTCAGAAGTGATTTGTCACCATGGAATTTGGTGAATACAAAGCCCTTTAAAAGTTTTCGTTCTTTGTTATCCATCAGTTCGATGGTACCTGCAACTTGTGCGAATGCTCCACCTCTTGAGATGTCCGAAACAAGAATAACTTGCGCACCAACACTCTTTGCAACTCGAAGGTTTACTATCTCTGAGTCTTTGAGGTTCGGTTCAACGAACGCACCTGCTCCTTCGATGATTACTAAATCATGATTTTTCGACAATTTCTCAAGTATGTCTTTAATTTGCGCAAACAATTTTTCTTTTGAATCAAACATGTAACGCTCAGATGTTAAGTAGTCGATGAATTCACCCATGAAATAAACCTGTGTTTTTCCTTCTTTTGGGACTATCAATATCGGATTGAATTCCATGGTAGGTTCTTTTTCGCATGCAATTGCTTGAACATACTGGGCTATCGCTATTTTCCCTTTCCCGTTTTGGATGTTGATAAACTTTCTTGACATATTTTGGGATTTGAAAGGTGCTACGTTTAGGCCTTTTCTTGTAAAGTATCTGCACAAAGCCATTGCTAACGTTGATTTTCCAACATTCGACATTGTACCTACAACCATTAAATACATCTTCTCACCTTCCAAAGGTATGGAACATATAAAATGCTAATAAGACTACCATTTGGGATATTAAACAACTCCCACCAAGTACATCACCTGTGATTCCACCGATTTTAATTTCCGAAACTCTGGAGATTAAGTATGCCGTGGTTATGATTAAAGCGAGAGAAATAAAAAACATTAGCGGGCTAATGAAAAGTAACGGTATTAGGAAAATCATTGAATATGCTGTGTATCGCTTGTTGTATGGAAAGAGCATAGCACCCAATCCTTTTGGTTTGGCAGGTTTCGAAAAGGTGAGCAAAAGTGCCATTTCATATCTTCCAAAAACAGAGGCAAAAAGGAATGCTTGCCAGTTTAGTGTTGACATGAGTTGGTAAAAGAGCAAGATGTAGAGCATGCCATAAAAGACAGCGAATGGTCCAACATTACCTTTGGACATTATCTCAAGTCTGCGTTCTTTGTTCGACTGGTTTAAAAAGCCGTCGAACATATCAAGAAGACCATCAAAGTGGAAAAGGTCAAAGAAATAGTATCCAATAGCCATCGCTCCGAAAATGAAAAGCAATTTGTAATTACTCAAGGAATGAGCCAATAAAACTCCTATGGAATAAATAGCACCAGGGATGTATCCAATCACGGGAAAATATACGGGAATTCGTTTTATTCTTTTTTCCCAGTCGTCAATATTTTTAATCTTGACGGGTAGCCTTGAGATAAATGATAAAGTAAGTAAAAAGTCAGTAAGGACTTCTTTCCACATGTTATTCAATGCTCCCCGTGTTATAAATTCTGTTTTTGAATTCCTCCCACAATTCTAAGGACTGCTCCAATTCGTCTTCATTAAATATTTCAAAACACAGATACTCCACCGTGAAAAGTCTACCTGAAAGTACTTGGTAAACTTTTTCAAGTGTTTCCAAATCAAGTTTTTGGTGGTCTTTTCCCTCAATAACGCCCATCATATGGATTTCGACAATGTTATCAATGAAGCTGTTTTCCACTTTGGCTCCTAGAATATGGTGCCCTACGTCAAAGACTGTTCGTAAATGATTAAATACTCGCTCTTTTAGATTTTCAATAGAAATCTTTGGATGTAACAAAAGAGCGTGGAATAGTTTCTTATCCTTTTCTGTGCAATCTTCAAAAGGATGTAGCACATAATTTACTATATCCAAGTTCATCTCAAGGTATTTAAATGCATTTAAAACGTTCGTAATGTTATCTGTTGGAAGATGGACAGTATATTTAATTTGTCTTTCGAGCGCAATTTTGCGTAAATGCTCCTTTTCTTGCTCAAATAACCTGTAAGTATCATCGTCCCAAGTGTAAACAAGTAGCTCAATAAACTCAAAGTTACGAAACTTTCGAGTTATATACTCAACGTTTTCGTAATAGGTGCCAGGTATGATCCAAGATGTTGTACCTAATAGTTGACTCATTTAATACGCACTCCTATTCCGGAGACAACAAGATAAACTTCTTTTGCAAGCTTAGCTAGTCGCGTATTAGTTTTTCCAAGCATTTCGGCATACTGCCTGGCTATTGGATTCTCAGGTATAATCCCCCAACCAACTTCATTGGTGACTACGATAACATTGCTACTCATATTGCTTAGAACATCAACGAGCCTATCAATACGCTCCTGAACATCAAGTTGATAATAATAAAGGTTGCCAAGGTAGGTTGTAAGGCATTCAAAAAGGATAACATCGTAGTTATTATCTATATTTTTGAGAACTTCCGTTACATTGACAGGTTCTTCGAAAGTATCGAAGAGCTCTTTTCTTTCCGCTTTATGCTTTTCTATTCTCAATCTCATTTCTTCATCAAACGGAACACCAGTTGCTAGAAAAGCTCTTTTGGTGTATTTTAAAGCCATGTTTAGTGCAAACGTACTCTTACCTGATTTCATTCCACCAGTTATGAGTATCAAACTGAATCACTTCCTTTCGATACACCCGCATCATCGAATGTTGCCATTTCTCGTATCATCTTTATTGCCGCTTCTATAATAAAAATTGCCAAAGCTCCACCAGTTCCTTCTCCAAGCCTCATATCTAAGTCAAGAATTGGTCTGAGGTTCATAGCATCAAGTAAAACCTTGTGCCCTTTCACCTTAGATTTGTGACCAGCGAAGACAAAATCAAGCACACCAGGTTCAAGCTTCCAAGCTAGCAAAAGTGCTGCAGTTGTCGGAAAACCATCTACAACGACTGGAATATGTCTGCTTGTTGCCTCAATTATAAATCCTGCCATTTGCCCTATACAAAACCCGCCTACTTTTTCAAGTACATCAATTGGATCGTCTACCTTAGGTCTGTTTATTTCTATTGCTTTTAAAACCGCTTGCCTTTTCCGTTTCAAACCTTCACTATCCAACGGTGTACCTATGTCCAATATATCATCTATCGGAAATCCAAAAGCTACTGCTACAGCGGTTGCTGTGGTCGTATTGCCGATTCCCATGTCACCAACTGCAAGTAGATCAGCACCTTCCTTTATTGCTCCCATTGCAATTTTTCTTCCCATCTCGATACACATTTCAGCTTGTTCTCTTGTCATTGAAGGACGCTGTGTAAAATCCGCCGTTCCGTAGCCTATCTTTGCTTTGATAAACTTTGGATGAGATATTTCAAAATCACCATCAACTCCTGAATCAACTACGTAAACATCAGCGCCAACATGTCTTGCAAAAACGTTTATCGCAGCTCCACCATTTAGAAAATTCAACACCATTTGATGTGTCACTTCTTTTGGATAAGCAGATACACCGTTATGAACAACACCATGGTCAGAAGCAAAAACATAAATTCGTTTGTTTTTTGGTAGTTCTGGAACAACCTTCCCTTGGATCAAACCAATTTTCAACGCTATCTCTTCCAAATAGCCAAGACTTCCTACTGGCTTTGTCAGGTTGTTCAAACGATTTACTATCCGCTCTCTCAAAGTGTTTTTTTCATCCATAAGTACCCCCTCCTCTTTTACTATACAAACAAAAATTTTCCCATATGACCCAAGCCAATGGGAATTACAAATATCTGTATAGTCGGTCTCCCGGCTCGTGGATCATCCTACTCTCCGCGCCTTCCCAGCTTAAGCTTGAGCCAGTGGCGTTTATGCGGATTTCGTTCCCACTCACGGTTGCTGGGCAGCCCCGGATTTTCACCGGCGTTCCCGGCACTATACAGATTGATATATTTCAAAAGATTAAATCATTTTACTTCACATAGAGGCCCCATCTTTTGTTTATTATTTGTTTATTAAATATATTATAGCAAATTTGAGTTCTATATTCTATATTTTATTTCAAATTTCACTTAATCAGTGAAACGTGATTTAGATAAAAGACTATTTTTATGCGGTACATAACTACTTTTAATTAAACTCATGAATAATTCGGTAAATAAGGTTTTTTTAAGCGAAACGAAAAATAATACACGATTTGATAGATAATCTAGAAAGGAATAATAAAAATGTAAAAATAAAGAGCAAAAGAAGCGTTTTTACATTTTTATAAAAAAAAACCGTTGATTCTCAAGAAAATGTGTATTGGATTTGGGATTTAAAGTTATTAAAATAAATTAAAAAGTAAATGATTTTTAGATATGTTTGCAATAGATTTGGTCACAATTAAAAACCATAAATCTCCAGTTGCGTAGGCACACAAGACATTAAGAGCCAATATACATTTTCCATCACTCGATAGACAAGTTAAGAAAATTGTTGTTACAAGTTCAGGTCTTTCAGAGGGAAAATCTACAACAAACTTAAATTTTATAATTACTTTAGCACAAAATGGTTACAAGACTAGTATAATAGATTGTGATATGAGAAAGCCAAGTATCCATAAAAATTTAAAAATCAAATCAAAAAGGCTTATCAAATGTATTAGTTCGAGAATGCAGATAGATGACCAAATAGAAGTACGCAAGGGATACTGTTAACTTGTAGTTATGAAAGAGTATAATCGTAAAGGACTGCGATTGATTTTACCGTTGTGCGTTTTACAAAGATTATTCACTACACAAAAACCTTTGAATATATATCGCTAAATTCTTTTTATTTTTCTTAGGCAAGAAAGCATTGGGCTATGCATTTTGGGAAACCTGCTTTTGTTAAGAGTTGGTTGGGGGGGTCCCTATTTATAAGGATAATTCGGCTTTTTGAAAGTTTAAATATTTTTAGTTAACGTTATCCACATAATAAGGGAGGGAAAAACAGTGTCGAAAAATGAGAATAAATCAAAATTCAATAAAGTCATAATAACTGGTGGAGCATCTGTATTTAACCGTAACAACTATTTAGCAGAAAAGGTTCGGGATATTATCGATCTAAATAATTCATTAAAAAACGGAAAAGTTACATTAGAGGAAGCTAAAAGAAGTTGCAAAGATAGACAATTTCCTGTAGATGAGAGGTATTCCAAAAGAATAAGTGCAGAGTTTTCAGTAATAAATGCGCTTAAAAAGGCGGGTCATTTAAGTGAACAATTTGATGTGACTATTCTTCATACCGATACAAAGGATGGATGTTTTGCAGCAGAAATAAATAAAAAAATAATAGAACAGCAATTTAACACTAATGTAAAGCTTGTGGAGGTGGAAAATTTAGATGTATCAAATAGTAGAAAGCTTAGAGAAAATTTAGGAGACTTTATGGAAAAATTATCAAGGGAATTGGTACAATCATATAAAGAATATACATTTTTTGCTCCAGTTGGGGGATATAAATTGATGACATACTTAGGGTATGTTGTAGGTTCCTTCTATGGTTATGAAACTGGATATTTATATGAGGAAAATCAGGTTTTAATAAAGATACCACCAATGCCTCTTAAAATAGATATAGACTGGATATTAAAAAAGAGGGACTTGTTAACTAAGCTATTAAAAGACGAAATAGTTTATTATTCAGATTTAGCAGAAGAAGACAAAATTTTTATAAATGAGAATTCATTTTTCTTCGAAAAGGTTTCGGATGAAAATGACCAACTTGTTTCTTTAAATGCGTATGGAAAATTTATCTTAAAAGATTACTTACTTACAAGAAAGCTGGTTTCAAAGCATTTAATCCATATGTTTGACAACGCAAAATACAGAAATCATATACAATCAAATCTTTTAAATTTAATAAGCAAGGTAAAAAGTTTTTATAGGGATGGAAATAAAGGAAAAAATATTATAGGAGAAATAATGCATAATAAAGAATGGGGATTTGATAAGCCATATTTATATAAAGGAGATTCAAATGGAGAACTTATATTTAGATGTTTATGGGACTATGATTTTAGCAATGATGTGATAAAAATATTTGAAATTTGGACAAACCACGGAGATTATGAGCGGGAATGTAAAGCAATAGCTAATAAAGGCTATAATAATCCTGAAGAGATGATAGAGATAGGTTAGATAAAGCTATGAATGTAAATGTCAATATTTTTCGTACAAAAAAGTGGAATATATTTATGTACAAAAATTTTACTGCGATGATGTAGAAGGATAGTGTTAAGGGAGTGTTCCCTATTTAAAGGATAATGCGGTTTTTGGAAAGTTTCAATACTTTTAGTTAACATTATCGCCCAAAAAAGAGGGGGGATATGATGGATGAAGGAATCACATGCTGAACTATCTGAATTATATGCTGCAGCTCTTTTGCACGACATAGGTAAGTTTTATCAAAGGACGAAGGATAAAAATGAAGAAGAGAAGGTAAAGAATGCATATAGGTTTATTTATGAACTTGAGGGTGCATCTTCTCCAAGACATCAGGAGTGGGGCGCCTATTTTTGTGACAAGTTAAAGTTACCAAATATAGCTAAAGTTAAGGAACTTGTTAGAAACCACCACCACCCAACTGATGTATATGAAAAAATAATATCAATAGCAGATATGCTTTCTTCAGGTGAAAGAGTGGAAAAGGAAGATGATGATTTTAAAAATCTAATTTCTGTTTTAAGTTTAGTTAAGTTAAGTGGAAGTAGAGAGGAAAGAAGAAAGTATAAAAGGATTTCGAGATTATCTCAGTTTAACGAGCTTATGGATAGCGAAGAACAAAACATATCGGATTCATATAAAAGGTTGTGGGATGAATTTGAAAGTGTTATGAAGGAAGAGGGAGATATAGATAGAATATACTATATACTAAATGAATACACCTCAAATATTCCATCTGCATATTATTATTCGAAACCAGATATAAACCTTTTTTCACACCTTAAAACAACTGCTGCGATTGCAGTATGCTTATACAAGCAGTTTGAGGAAGAAATAAAAAAAGGAGATTATAGAAAAATAGATGAAATTTATACAAAAGTAAAGGAAGCAAAGTTTAATAAAGAACATCTCAATGAAAATATATTCTGTTTAATAAAGGGCGATATATCTGGTATTCAAAGCTTTTTGTATAACATAGATATGGAGGACGCCCTAAAGAATCTAAAGGCTCGTTCGTTTTACGTATCATATGTTCTTGATATAATTGCAAGGTATATAGTTGATGAGGAAGGACTTACTTTAAGCAATATACTATATTGTGGTGGGGGACATTTTTATATAATCGCACCAAATAAGACAAAGGAGAGAATAGATAGGTATAGAAGAGAAATACAAGAAGTTTTCTTTAAAGCGCATGGAATAGATGTTTCTGTCCTTTTATCCTGCGTTGAATTTAATATTGGTGATTTGGCAACTGCAGATTTTTCAAAAGTTTTCTTGGCTGCAGGAAACAAACTTTCAGAAGAAAAATCTAAGAAGTTTTCAAGCATATTAAATGAAGATTTCTTTAGACCCAGAGCAAATAGTAATATATGTCCATATTGCAAAAGAGAAATTGAAGGAGATACTTGTGAATTTTGCGAATCCTTTGTTGAGTTGGGTGATAAACTTTATAGAAACAAGTATGTGTATTTACACAAAAGAGAAAAGTTTACTGGAAAAGTTAAAAGGGTGGAAGATGTTTTTGCTTCCTTTGGATATGAGATTGAATTTACAGACGAATCAAATAAGAAGGCGTTCTCTATAAATAAAGAAGAAGTTAACTTTAAAAACACATCGGGCTACATTAAAACAGCAAATTATATGTATAAAGTAGATAATAGGATAGTTACCCTTGATGAAGTTTCAAAAGAGTCACAAGGAATTAAAAGGTGGGGAGTTTTAAGAGGTGATGTCGACAATCTTGGAAGAATATTTTCAGATGGATTAGGAGAAAACAAATCAATATCAAGGGTTGCGACGTTATCCTCTGAGCTTGAGATTTTCTTTGGTAAATTTCTTGAGGATTTTGTAAGGGAAAATCATAAAAAGTGTATGGTTATTTACTCAGGTGGAGATGATTTCTTTATAATTGGTCCTTGGAGCAGTCTTCCGGATTTAGCATATGGTTTAAGACATAAATTTGATGCCTATACTGGAGGTAATAGTGATATTACAATATCAATGGCAATTGAGATTGCACCAGATGTTAAATTCCCTGTGTTTAGGGTTGCACAAGATGCAGGAGATAGCTTAGATAAGGCCAAAGAGTATGAAAGGGGGGGTAAGACAAAAAACGCTCTTTCTTTCTTAAAGGATGTTATAGGATGGGAAGAATTTGAGGAATTTAAAGAGATTAAAAACGCTATGGAGCATCTGGTTGTTGATAAAAACGTAACAAGAAACATATATTACACAATTTATTCTCTTATTAATCAATATGAAAGAAGTAAGGAAGAGGGAGATTTGTTTAAATCTTGGAGACTTGTTTATTATTTTGCAAGGCTTCAAGAAAGGCATAAGGATGCTAAAGAGGATATTAAATCGCTTATAAACAAAATATTAAGGAACAATAATTCATTGTATAATAAGCTCTTTACAGCAACACTTTGGTCTGATATAGAAAGTAGGATTTAAGGAGGTAGGGAAGATGCAAAATAGTAATCAAAAGGATATTTTAAATAGAAACAATG
>Ga0207431_10170_pt1 | contig 12712 bp, 6 predicted proteins | sample YelNats1bottle14_FD_187546 | JGI IMG/M metagenome (GOLD analysis project Ga0207431, IMG submission 187546) | Hot spring thermophilic microbial communities from Obsidian Pool, Yellowstone National Park, USA - site 1 bottle 14 (SPAdes) (version 2) | ecosystem: Environmental > Aquatic > Thermal... | reverse complement strand
GACTCTTTGCTATTTTATTACAAAAACCCAACTATCCCCTCGCTGCAATTTATTCTTATTGTGGAAAATTTGCTGATAGGGTATAATATAGATGTAAGATGGGAAAAGGGATATTTATTATTAATGGTTTTATCTGAACTATGAGGGATGTAAACCAAATATAGTTTTTATGATACAATTATTACTACCCCGTTTTATCTGAACTATGAGGGATGTAAACATATGTTACTCGCACATGCACTTTCAAAGGCAACCAGTTTTATCTGAACTATGAGGGATGTAAACTGACAATCTCGGGCTCATCTTCTGTAATAGGAATTTGTTTTATCTGAACTATGAGGGATGTAAACGCACAGTATTTGACAGGACGGTTGATTTCTTGGCGAGTTTTATCTGAACTATGAGGGATGTAAACCTTGTTTTGGGATGATAATATCTTGTACAATGTATAAGTTTTATCTGAACTATGAGGGATGTAAACAGGTGGGTCAACAAAAATGATGTCTGCTTCATACATGGTTTTATCTGAACTATGAGGGATGTAAACAAGATACTAAATTCATGGCAGTTGGGGCCAAAGTTTGTTTTATCTGAACTATGAGGGATGTAAACTTCTGCTGGAGCTTTTTGTGCCATAAATTTTGTATAAGTTTTATCTGAACTATGAGGGATGTAAACCTTCAGATATGAATAAAGTACTGCGCAGTTTTGCTAAGTTTTATCTGAACTATGAGGGATGTAAACTAGCTTGCTGGTAGTTAGCATAACTGAAATCGAGAGGTTTTATCTGAACTATGAGGGATGTAAACTAGTGTTGCAGTCAATTAATCAAAAATATGAACCAAGTTTTATCTGAACTATGAGGGATGTAAACTTGAGACACGCGCAAGATGCAATTTGTAACTACACAGTTTTATCTGAACTATGAGGGATGTAAACGAATTCAAATCCAATTCTTGACATAGAGACAGCAAAAGTTTTATCTGAACTATGAGGGATGTAAACTTTTCACTATAATGGTCTACTGGAAAAGTATCTGTAGGTTTTATCTGAACTATGAGGGATGTAAACACGTTGATGACAACACTAAGTTTGATGTTGTTACTTGTTTTATCTGAACTATGAGGGATGTAAACGAAAAATTTAAACTGCTTTCTGGGATGGAATAATAACAGTTTTATCTGAACTATGAGGGATGTAAACCTCTGTCTAACTAATTCTATCAAAGCTCTTATATCAGTTTTATCTGAACTATGAGGGATGTAAACGTTATCTGCTTATACTCATCTGCCGATATAAGCCCTGTTTTATCTGAACTATGAGGGATGTAAACGCTTCTGGTGAATACGAATGAGTTCCCTTTCATGTTTTCTTAAGTGTCTCAATGCTGGATGTAAACGCTTCTGGTGAATACGAATGACGAATTCCTTTCACAGTTTTATCTGAACTATGAGGGATGTAAACACATTGCTTAACAAAAAAAAACAGATGCTAACGCAAGTTTTATCTGAACTATGAGGGATGTAAACGCTTCATAGGCTGTCAAGGGCAAGCTCGCTTCGCTCGTTTTATCTGAACTATGAGGGATGTAAACATTCAAATAGATTCTGTACCAGTAGCTTATTTTAAAGGTTTTATCTGAACTATGAGGGATGTAAACATAATAATAAAGTGCCTCTTCTATTGCTTTCAGTTCGGTTTTATCTGAACTATGAGGGATGTAAACACTGATCGTATAGAGCCTCCGAGTTTAGACTTGCCACGTTTTATCTGAACTATGAGGGATGTAAACAAAAAGAAGTGGAGAGATAATATTTTCTACTAATTGCGTTTTATCTGAACTATGAGGGATGTAAACGTATACAACTCTATCATTGTATATACCTCACCACCCTGTTTTATCTGAACTATGAGGGATGTAAACCAGATAATAACACAAAAATTTCCTTTTAGCTTGCCGTGTTTTATCTGAACTATGAGGGATGTAAACGGTTCTGGTAAAAGCTACAGCGCTTTGTTGCGTATTTGTTTTATCTGAACTATGAGGGATGTAAACTTGTATTTGTGTTTGTGGCCCACGTCAAGGGCAAGGTTTTATCTGAACTATGAGGGATGTAAACTTTGCAAAGATAACTCTACAAGTTTCTTTACTTTCAAGTTTTATCTGAACTATGAGGGATGTAAACGTAGCTGTCATAATACTTGAAATACCTTTTGCGAACGTTTTATCTGAACTATGAGGGATGTAAACGGTTCTGGTAAAAGCTACAGCGCTTTGTTGCGTATTTGTTTTATCTGAACTATGAGGGATGTAAACACTGGAAGTTATTGGCTTGTTGTAGAAGCGTTAGTTGTGTTTTATCTGAACTATGAGGGATGTAAACTGGGATTTGCAATATCTGCTTAGCATATTTGTGCAATGTTTTATCTGAACTATGAGGGATGTAAACGTGCATGATTTTGTAATATTTTTGGCAGCTTATACTGGTTTTATCTGAACTATGAGGGATGTAAACAATGCAAAGGTATATTCATACCCAACAACTTAAAATTAGTTTTATCTGAACTATGAGGGATGTAAACACTTGTTCAGGATATGGAGCAACTAAGTTGAGAGTGTGTTTTATCTGAACTATGAGGGATGTAAACTCTAACCGCATACCACACCAAGACAGCCGCACACCAAGTTTTATCTGAACTATGAGGGATGTAAACGTACTTCTAAGGGGTGGAGATAATTAAATGTTTGAATTGTTTTATCTGAACTATGAGGGATGTAAACAACGACTGTAAACTCTAACATGTCTTCAATCGGTATAAGTTTTATCTGAACTATGAGGGATGTAAACGCGGATGGATGGAAGATAATGCGGGGTTGGTTAAATATGTTTTATCTGAACTATGAGGGATGTAAACATGTAGTCTGTAATCTTTAGCTGATTCGTTACCCTTGGTTTTATCTGAACTATGAGGGATGTAAACGGTTCGGGTAAAAGCTACAGCGCTTTGTTGCGTATTTGTTTTATCTGAACTATGAGGGATGTAAACCTTCTCGAAATACTGAGCAACCAACAAGCGTATAAAAGTTTTATCTGAACTATGAGGGATGTAAACAAATGTAACACGCACATGCACTTTCAAAGGCAACCATGTTTTATCTGAACTATGAGGGATGTAAACCATACACGTTTTTTGGTGACACACCAATCACTCTGCGTTTTATCTGAACTATGAGGGATGTAAACGCTGTGTTTGCTCAGTGTTGTCTATCTGTATAGTTTTGTTTTATCTGAACTATGAGGGATGTAAACTCATTAATTAAATATGCACTTAAGTAAGCACCTACATGTTTTATCTGAACTATGAGGGATGTAAACAAGCTTTATTCTGTCTTCTGTGTTCAGCTATGCACATGTTTTATCTGAACTATGAGGGATGTAAACGCCGTGGAGCCTCTCATTCTTCATCTGCATGAACACGTTTTATCTGAACTATGAGGGATGTAAACAAATAAACAATAAACGACCCAATTTTTCGTCATCTAATGTTTTATCTGAACTATGAGGGATGTAAACGAGGATCCATCTGACTGCATACCACACCAAGACAGGTTTTATCTGAACTATGAGGGATGTAAACAGTGATGGTACACTTGATTTGGAGAAGTTGAAAGATGTTTTATCTGAACTATGAGGGATGTAAACACAACTTAAAATTAAAATCAAAAACAGGCTTCTCTGGTTTTATCTGAACTATGAGGGATGTAAACATTTAGCTTGTTAATATCATATCCATTCATAATAGCGTTTTATCTGAACTATGAGGGATGTAAACGAAAATTGAATAATACTGCACGCCTGCTTCATAGGCTGGTTTTATCTGAACTATGAGGGATGTAAACTTCTCTATCAGAAGTTTCAACTCCTCCAGCTAATCTTGTTTTATCTGAACTATGAGGGATGTAAACTTTCCATCTACCCATTTATCATTGTCTTCGTCATAAGTTTTATCTGAACTATGAGGGATGTAAACGGTCGAGAATTAGGAAAAAGGATAAAACAATGGTTAGTTTTATCTGAACTATGAGGGATGTAAACAGTTTTCTACTTTGACTAAAAAACTTAATCCATTCCAGTTTTATCTGAACTATGAGGGATGTAAACGCAATAACCTTTGCGTTTTCGTAAACCCTTGACCCCAGTTTTATCTGAACTATGAGGGATGTAAACGCAGGGTTTATACTTGGACGACCTCGCTCGGGTAAGGTTTTATCTGAACTATGAGGGATGTAAACGTTCAGAAGATATCATACTCGCTTCGTATGTTTTTCGTTTTATCTGAACTATGAGGGATGTAAACTGGTTGGATTTGTTATAGAATGCTCATAGATGATGAGTTTTATCTGAACTATGAGGGATGTAAACCAATGTCATCCGCAGGCTTTACTTTCCCTGTCTCATGTTTTATCTGAACTATGAGGGATGTAAACTTAGAATCCCCCTTTTTAATAATAACCCCCGCCACAGTTTTATCTGAACTATGAGGGATGTAAACCAATGGTCTCAGGAGTATTGTTGGTATCGTCGCAGGTTTTATCTGAACTATGAGGGATGTAAACGGCGTCGAGTACCTGCATTAAGCTGTCCCATACCAAGTTTTATCTGAACTATGAGGGATGTAAACTGGAGCGAGCTCACCAAGGCAATTTACGAAGGGCAGGTTTTATCTGAACTATGAGGGATGTAAACTTGCTGGTTGAAAAATTAATAAAGGAGAAAATTGAGGTTTTATCTGAACTATGAGGGATGTAAACATTACATAATCCCTATCGCTCGTAGCAGTTAAATTAGTTTTATCTGAACTATGAGGGATGTAAACCGGCTGGTGCTATTTCTATGAGCGTTTTCTGTTTTAGTTTTATCTGAACTATGAGGGATGTAAACATCTCTTTTGAAGAAGCAGAGAAAAGAGGACAAATGGTTTTATCTGAACTATGAGGGATGTAAACTTGTTTATTGTCTGCAAGGTATTTATTATATTCAGGTTTTATCTGAACTATGAGGGATGTAAACACCAATCTGTCACATAGCGATAATCCACTCTGTTACCGTTTTATCTGAACTATGAGGGATGTAAACTAGACAATTTCATTTTTTCACCGTACCATCGGGTCAGTTTTATCTGAACTATGAGGGATGTAAACGCGAGTCAAGGGCTTTCGCGGCATAAACGGTTCCCCGTTTTATCTGAACTATGAGGGATGTAAACGTTGTGCTGGTGGTTGGCAAACTCATCACAGCAGTTAGTTTTATCTGAACTATGAGGGATGTAAACTATTGATGAGTTTCACTGTCAAAGAGCTATTAGCAGTTTTATCTGAACTATGAGGGATGTAAACGTTGGCAAGCTTCTGCAAATCCCGATCATTGGCACAAGTTTTATCTGAACTATGAGGGATGTAAACTTTTCTGAAAAGTTGTTCGTATTTTCGGACATTTTTTGTTTTATCTGAACTATGAGGGATGTAAACTTTGATATGACATATGATCGTACACTCTTTTATTTAAGGTTTTATCTGAACTATGAGGGATGTAAACACAGGTATACGTATTGCGTGTTTTAGTTTTATACAAGGTTTTATCTGAACTATGAGGGATGTAAACGAATCGTATACACTTTACAAAAGTACAACATACGAAGGTTTTATCTGAACTATGAGGGATGTAAACGTACTCTCTGACCTTTGAAAGAATAAGAATTCCTACGTTTTATCTGAACTATGAGGGATGTAAACTTTAATTGAAGAGCGGAAATATATGCGGGCAGATGGGCGTTTTATCTGAACTATGAGGGATGTAAACTTCTTAACTGCCCATATAGTCGCGAAAACTGCTAAAGTTTTATCTGAACTATGAGGGATGTAAACCCCCATCGGTGCCCCCCAGCCGTGGAGCCTCTTTCCTGTTTTATCTGAACTATGAGGGATGTAAACAATCAATATATGTCGGCTTATGATTTTTACTACAAGAGTTTTATCTGAACTATGAGGGATGTAAACCAGTCTATTTGAGAGGAATTTTAAAATATCAAGGGATGTTTTATCTGAACTATGAGGGATGTAAACGGCAAGGGAAGTTATGAAAGGGATGACTCAAAACGCGTTTTATCTGAACTATGAGGGATGTAAACATTGCGTCGGCATTGAATGTTAGTACAAAGGAGCTTTTGTTTTATCTGAACTATGAGGGATGTAAACTGCATAGTTTTAATGCTGCTTTAGTTACATTATCTTTGTTTTATCTGAACTATGAGGGATGTAAACGGCCAATGTGCCCGGCTTCATTGTTTATTGCTGCTTAGGTTTTATCTGAACTATGAGGGATGTAAACTTGGCGACATACCTCTACGTAAATACTCTTGTAATAATGTTTTATCTGAACTATGAGGGATGTAAACCGAGAAAATACTGTTTGGCTACAAAACTTTACTCTGTGTTTTATCTGAACTATGAGGGATGTAAACATACAACAAATGCAAGTAATATGCCAAGCAAAGCGCTGGTTTTATCTGAACTATGAGGGATGTAAACTATGATGCTTGGGTGAGAGATGGCTATATTACAGCAACGTTTTATCTGAACTATGAGGGATGTAAACTCTACAAAAAATACAAAATGTTGTTTTTCTAAATCTGTTTTATCTGAACTATGAGGGATGTAAACCAAGAGCGTGGAGCTTGGCACGTTCATTTACTTTTGTTTTATCTGAACTATGAGGGATGTAAACGAAAATAATTATCTTCTTATTATCACTTTTACTAAAAGTTTTATCTGAACTATGAGGGATGTAAACGCAGCGCCCAGTCAAATTTCTTTATCTCCTCATCTATGTTTTATCTGAACTATGAGGGATGTAAACCTCAAAAGAACCATTATGCGCTACTATCTTTTTATTGGTTTTATCTGAACTATGAGGGATGTAAACCAATTTTAAACCTCATCTAACCCGCTTAAAACCCTCGTGTTTTATCTGAACTATGAGGGATGTAAACTCTATCATAACCTAATAACTTATCAACAAGAAGTGGCTGGTTTTATCTGAACTATGAGGGATGTAAACATTACTTTTTCGCTAAAATCATAATTTCTAATCTTCGGTTTTATCTGAACTATGAGGGATGTAAACTAATAGTGTTTCTAACACTTTCAAACAATTGTGCAAAAGTTTTATCTGAACTATGAGGGATGTAAACACCAAATACGCTAAATCAAACGGCAAACTAAAAGGAAAGTTTTATCTGAACTATGAGGGATGTAAACTTTAATCTCTATATTTCTCGTCTCCCCTAAAACATTAGTTTTATCTGAACTATGAGGGATGTAAACAGGTGGGATGTAAATTTGTTGAACAGTAAATTTTCTTGTTTTATCTGAACTATGAGGGATGTAAACTAAAGCCTTGTCATCACTGAGTTACCGCATCTAATTGGTTTTATCTGAACTATGAGGGATGTAAACTAGTTAATTTCATTTTTTCACCGTACCACCGGATCACGTTTTATCTGAACTATGAGGGATGTAAACAAACAGTATCTCTTAATGCAGGCACGTAATACATATCGGTTTTATCTGAACTATGAGGGATGTAAACTCTATAAAACTTGTATCATTAACCCTAATAGTTCCGTGTTTTATCTGAACTATGAGGGATGTAAACTTGCAATATGCTATCATTCTCTATTATCTCTTTCTCTGTTTTATCTGAACTATGAGGGATGTAAACACAAATGGCCTGTCAATCTCTATCAGGACGTACTTGTTTTATCTGAACTATGAGGGATGTAAACTTATTTTTTAAAGAGTTGATAAATTTTGTTCTTAACAAGTTTTATCTGAACTATGAGGGATGTAAACTTAAAAGTGCACTCAAAGTATAACCATCTTTTATTTGTTTTATCTGAACTATGAGGGATGTAAACCTGATGACTGTTTTCATAAGGGTAATATTTATACAATGTTTTATCTGAACTATGAGGGATGTAAACTTAACCTTGTCAAGTTCAATGTTGCTCTTAAACTCCGTTTTATCTGAACTATGAGGGATGTAAACGCAAACATTAATGACCCAAACATAACTTTAAATTGGGGTTTTATCTGAACTATGAGGGATGTAAACTCTCATCACTCTGCAATGTAATCTAACAGGTATCCAAGTTTTATCTGAACTATGAGGGATGTAAACGCTCAAAGAAATCCTCTTCATTAAAACCCCTAAATATGTTTTATCTGAACTATGAGGGATGTAAACGTCTTATGATAGCGTCTAATCCATCTAAAAGATGTAAAGTTTTATCTGAACTATGAGGGATGTAAACAACTTGACAAGCCTGAAAACGATAATGTGTTAATTAGTTTTATCTGAACTATGAGGGATGTAAACCCGGTTGCGGTTTTCTTATTTTTCGCTGGAGGCTTTGTTTTATCTGAACTATGAGGGATGTAAACTTGCTGATGTTTACACTCTTTTCCCCAGTACACAAGGGTTTTATCTGAACTATGAGGGATGTAAACACATATCTGGTGTAACTTTAAATCTGTTTGTGTCTCTGGTTTTATCTGAACTATGAGGGATGTAAACAACGATATAACAAAGAATCTTTTGAAAGTGAGATTGCGTTTTATCTGAACTATGAGGGATGTAAACAACAATAGTCATCTGGGCATGTTATTGAGTTTGTAAGGTTTTATCTGAACTATGAGGGATGTAAACGCGTATGGATTATCTTCTTCATTGTGTCCTTTATCGGGTTTTATCTGAACTATGAGGGATGTAAACTGGAGAGAGCTTTAAAAAAACTACTTTATATTAACTTGTTTTATCTGAACTATGAGGGATGTAAACAAAACACAAATACAATGGTGCCTGCAGGGGTAAGGTGGTTTTATCTGAACTATGAGGGATGTAAACTAACCATACCCTTGTAGGAATAGGTCAAAAATCTTACGGTTTTATCTGAACTATGAGGGATGTAAACTGCAATAGTATCAACTGCTGCACGCACAACATCATTCAAGTTTTATCTGAACTATGAGGGATGTAAACTATAGGTCAAGGTTATTCGAAAGAGCTTACTGAAGCAGGTTTTATCTGAACTATGAGGGATGTAAACCCGTTAAACATGCATTTCTCTGCATTTTCTTTTAACCGTTTTATCTGAACTATGAGGGATGTAAACAACTCAATTGAAAACATTAAAAAAATTGTTCTTTTATGTTTTATCTGAACTATGAGGGATGTAAACATTCTACAAAACACGCAAGTACGACAGGAGATAAGTTTGTTTTATCTGAACTATGAGGGATGTAAACATTCGGAAGGGTTTATCCCTTCTGGGTCGGCTTTTTTGTGTTTTATCTGAACTATGAGGGATGTAAACGTGAATAATACCACAAAAAAGCTATGCGGTTGTCTTGTTTTATCTGAACTATGAGGGATGTAAACTTTTTATCAGGAGCAGGTTAAGCTACCTGCTCCTGAGTTTTATCTGAACTATGAGGGATGTAAACGAAAACAAATACATTGTTCTAACTGGTTCATGGACAAAGTTTTATCTGAACTATGAGGGATGTAAACCATTTTAAGAGACCAGTAAGTAAATAAAACCTGTTCAGTTTTATCTGAACTATGAGGGATGTAAACGCTTGGAGTTATGGAAGGTACAAAAGCTTGTGTTTTTGTTTTATCTGAACTATGAGGGATGTAAACAAGGAAAAAAGGAGGGATTGCACTCGTGATGCAATCCGTTTTATCTGAACTATGAGGGATGTAAACTTTATAAATTTTTCTTTATTTGGAAATCCTATGTGTAGTTTTATCTGAACTATGAGGGATGTAAACATCTTCTTTGCAACTCTTTGTGGAGGCTTCACAGATGTTTTATCTGAACTATGAGGGATGTAAACATGAAAAACAACTTTCATTCCCAAGCTGTTTGCTATTTGTTTTATCTGAACTATGAGGGATGTAAACTGTTAAGGACATAAATGAGACGACAAGAAAGAGGTTAGTTTTATCTGAACTATGAGGGATGTAAACATTTATATGTGTTATTATGGTAGGCATTTGAGATAAGTTTTATCTGAACTATGAGGGATGTAAACTTGTCAGCACCTGCCGTTTTTGCGAGTATTGCCTTGTTTTATCTGAACTATGAGGGATGTAAACCTTTTCTTCAGCTCTTAAATTTGTATATATTCTTTGCGTTTTATCTGAACTATGAGGGATGTAAACATGAAAAACAACTTTCATTCCCAAGCTGTTTGCTATTGTTTTATCTGAACTATGAGGGATGTAAACAGAGAAAACATATGGCTGAAAAAGGTTTTATGTTTGAGTTTTATCTGAACTATGAGGGATGTAAACCAGCAAATTCTTTAACACAAATAGCAACATTCTTCGGGTTTTATCTGAACTATGAGGGATGTAAACTCGTTCATTCGACAAACACTCGGCGGTGGTGGTGGAGTTTTATCTGAACTATGAGGGATGTAAACTTTTTAATTTAGTTTTTGCAGGAGGTATGCAAAAATGGTTTTATCTGAACTATGAGGGATGTAAACCTGCGTGTGCAGGTCTTGTCCTTTCATCCAACGCAGGTTTTATCTGAACTATGAGGGATGTAAACAGTTTTCTCTATATTTAAGAGTACTGCAAAAAAGGTTAGTTTTATCTGAACTATGAGGGATGTAAACGTGAAGCCAGTCGGGTATGAAATATCACCCAATCTGGGTTTTATCTGAACTATGAGGGATGTAAACCCAAGAATGACTATTTTAGGGTTTGATACGGGTGTTTGTTTTATCTGAACTATGAGGGATGTAAACAAGGGAGAGCTGTTCAGAGACACAGCAAAATTTCTCGGTTTTATCTGAACTATGAGGGATGTAAACGTGATTACTTGTTTCAAGATATTCTTCTTTTTCTACGTTTTATCTGAACTATGAGGGATGTAAACAAAACCTTTTTCTTTTGCATTTTTGTATGCTTCCTTGTTTTATCTGAACTATGAGGGATGTAAACTGACGCGGTATTTGTGTTCATAGCTGCACTGCTGGGCGTTTTATCTGAACTATGAGGGATGTAAACAAAATTTGATAAAATTTATTCTGATCTATTACCCTTTGTTTTATCTGAACTATGAGGGATGTAAACTGGTGCAAATGGGCACAAAAAATTTCTCCTTCTAATCGGTTTTATCTGAACTATGAGGGATGTAAACTTCATTACTTCTCTTGCAAGGTTTTTGCTGTAATATGTTTTATCTGAACTATGAGGGATGTAAACTTTATTAGCTTCCCTCTCATAATAAGCTGCTTCTCTGTTTTATCTGAACTATGAGGGATGTAAACTACTCATTTAAAACCTTTGCAAGTTCAAGTTCTCCTCTGTTTTATCTGAACTATGAGGGATGTAAACTATGGAGTTACTATTGTAAAGTTTATTTTTAGCTCATGTTTTATCTGAACTATGAGGGATGTAAACAAAGATACAAAGCAATATTCTCATAATCATCGTCTGTTGTTTTATCTGAACTATGAGGGATGTAAACAAAGGCTTGTCGAGGAAGCATTAAAAGAACTTTTTGAGTTTTATCTGAACTATGAGGGATGTAAACCTTCTCTGAGCCATGGGAATTGTTCTTTAAGTACGTCAGTTTTATCTGAACTATGAGGGATGTAAACGCTTGATATAAATCTCATTGAATACTGCATCAAATGGGTTTTATCTGAACTATGAGGGATGTAAACCATCTAACTTTGATATTTTTCTGTTCTCTGCTCTTCTGGTTTTATCTGAACTATGAGGGATGTAAACCTTTCAGCAAGATGTATTATCGCAAACAGAAACAAAGGTTTTATCTGAACTATGAGGGATGTAAACTTCTTGCTTTTTGAAGCAAATTTTCTTATTGTTTCTGGTTTTATCTGAACTATGAGGGATGTAAACTCGTCAAGTGATATAATTGTCTTAGATAGTGACATGGTTTTATCTGAACTATGAGGGATGTAAACAAGGTTGAACAACTTACAGACAAGCGTAAAAAACACAGTTTTATCTGAACTATGAGGGATGTAAACACACTGTTGACTGCATGTAATGACAAACAACAAAACAGTTTTATCTGAACTATGAGGGATGTAAACTTTCTTGAAATATATTCAAACGGTATAATAAAACTGAGTTTTATCTGAACTATGAGGGATGTAAACAAAGCGGACTTCTTTGATGCGGTAGCTGGTAGCAAAGGTTTTATCTGAACTATGAGGGATGTAAACCAGTCAAGGTATGAAGCCCACTTAACGGCGGGAAATTAGTTTTATCTGAACTATGAGGGATGTAAACATTGCAGCCGCATACAAACTTGTAATTGTTGTTTTTGGTTTTATCTGAACTATGAGGGATGTAAACTGCATTGTGCAAGGAGCTCTGCTATTCGTTCCCCAGGTTTTATCTGAACTATGAGGGATGTAAACTGTGTGTACGAACCCACATGCCACCTAACAGCACCAGTTTTATCTGAACTATGAGCATTCCTGTAATGAACGAAAATGAGTGAAAATGACGAAAAATGAGATTTGAAAAGATAAGGTACCTCCTGGTAAAATACAGAATGTAAGTTGTACAACTTACGACAAAACACAACAAAGGAGGTA
>Ga0207431_10166_pt1 | contig 12846 bp, 10 predicted proteins | sample YelNats1bottle14_FD_187546 | JGI IMG/M metagenome (GOLD analysis project Ga0207431, IMG submission 187546) | Hot spring thermophilic microbial communities from Obsidian Pool, Yellowstone National Park, USA - site 1 bottle 14 (SPAdes) (version 2) | ecosystem: Environmental > Aquatic > Thermal... | reverse complement strand
TCCAGCTTTTTATTAACCCTTCTTTTACCGACAATTCCACACAGGATTTTTCCCAATTTGCATTTTCCCCTGCCAAATCCTTTATCCCCAGCGTTCTTAAAATCAGAGCAAGGGCCTCGGGGTATGTAATGAGTTTTTCAGGTTTTACCGTGCCATCGGGATACCCCTTTATAATTCCCTTATGATAAAGGAACAAAATGAAAGGGGCATGTATCGAATTCATCTTTAAATCCCTGAAAATAATATTTCCTCCGTTTATAGAGTTTGCTTCGGGAAAAGCCGCCTGAACAAGCAATTTGGCAAATTCCCCTCTTGAGATATATAATTTCCTCTTTTCATCCCCGGCCTCCGACGATTTTGAATACGATAATAAAGCTATAAATATCACAAAAAAGACCAAAATTCGATAAATATTTCTTAATTTCAGCAAAAATTCTCCTTTCCACATTTATTATTTTAATTTTTTTCGACATTGCTCTTATAAAATCCTCCTATAAAATGTGTAATATTATTCCATTTTTATTTGATTATTTCCTGGAATATCGGAGTCTTATATTCAGTATAAATTGTACTGGGTTTACAAGACAACCTGCTACCTTTGAAAAGCTGAGAAAAGGGGTGAAAAAATGGAAAACCTATTAGGCCCCATAGAGCTTCAAGAATACCCACCCATTAGCAGAGAAGTTTATAGAATCTTAAGAGAAAACATTTTAAACGCCAAACTGCCCCAGGGCCTTAAGCTTGTGGAGCGGGATATTGCCCGGCAGCTGGGTGTGAGCCGCACACCCGTCAGGGAAGCCATTCGCAAACTCGAGCAGGAAGGACTTGTCCGCCATATCCCCAGAAAGGGCGTAATCGTATCTAATATCTCCGAGCGGGATATTCAGGATATCTATGCCATTCGGGCGGTTTTAGAAGGGCTGGCAGCAAGGCTTGCTGCAGAAAGGATAAGTCCTAAAAAACTTAACAGGCTTAACGAAATTATCACAGAAATGAAAAAAGCCTTAGAGCAAAAGGATGAAAAGACTTTACAGGTCCTTCACTTAGAATTCAATAATATCATTTACGAAGCAGCGGAATGCCCCCGGCTCTATCAAATGATAAACCTTCTGGTGGACTACATTGCCGCCTTTACAAAAATAGGATACAGCGTCCCTGGACGTATGCAGGCGGCTACTGAAGAACACGAAAATCTTGTAAAAGCCATAGCCGAAGGCGATTTTGTACTTGCAGAAGAAATAGCCCGGAAACATATTGAGAAATCCCGGGAGGCTTATTTTCTCAAAAAAAATCAGGGGGTGAGTAAAATTTGATATTCCCCGAAAATTTCAAGCTTAAGGTGATAGAGGCGGAAATTCAGGATGCAAGAAAGGGTATGGTCAGAATACCTGCCGATGCGATGACAGCCTTAGGGCTAAAGCCAAATGATGTGGTTACAATTACGGGAAAGCACACTACTGTAGCAAGGGTAGTCCCCGGCTTCCCCGAAAGCTGTCTTCCCGGCTGCATTCAGATGGATGGTGTAATAAGGTTTAATTCCGGGGCAGGAATCGGGGACCTGGTGGAAATAGCTCCCTGTGAAGCACTGGAAGCCAAATTCATCGTTCTTTCTCCGGTTTTAACCGGATGGCAGGGGTCAGATAAGGAAGTTCAGGTTATAAAAAAATTTCTTATGGGCAGGGCAGTAATCGCAGGGGATCAGGTGTCCATAACCCAGTTCAGTGGAACAGATGAAGCGTTTACCATAGAAGGTACCTCCCCAAAAGGTGCGGTAATAATAACCCGTGAAACCATCGTTCGAATAAAAGGAACGGAAAATTCTCAGAGTCGCAGGGGAAATATCACCTATGAGGATATCGGAGGATTGGAAAAGGAGATTAAAAAAATTCGAGAAATTGTGGAACTCCCTTTAAAATACCCTAACATTTTTCACGAACTGGGAATAGAGCCTCCAAAGGGTATACTCTTATACGGTCCTCCTGGTACCGGGAAAACCCTTATTGCTCGAGCCATCGCCGCAGAAACGGAAGCTCACTTTATACTGGTTAACGGTCCGGAAATAATGAACAAATACTACGGTGAAAGCGAGGCAAAGCTCAGGCAGGTATTTGAGGAAGCTAAAAAGAAGGCCCCAACTATAATATTTTTGGATGAAATCGATGCTATTGCCCCCCGGCGCACCGAAGTGCATGGAGATGTGGAAAAAAGGGTGGTAGCTCAGTTACTGGCGTTGATGGACGGCTTAGAGGCAAGGGGCAATGTAATAGTTCTTGCAGCCACCAACGTTCCGGACTTAATAGACCCGGCCCTGCGCCGTCCGGGAAGGTTCGATAGGGAAATTCTCATAGATGTGCCCGATCAGCGTGGCCGCCGGGAAATTTTAGAAATCCATACCCGCGGTATGGCCCTTTCGGAAGATGTTTCCTTAGATCGCTTAGCCGCAGTTACTCACGGTTTTGTAGGTGCAGATCTCGCAGCCCTGTGCCGGGAAGCGGGAATGCATGCGCTTCAGAGAGTTCTGGAAAAATTACCATCCGAATCGGCTCCCTTAGATTTAACAGAATTAAAAGTGACCATGAATGATTTTCTGAACGCCCTTGAGGAAGTAGACCCCTCCGCAACCCGGGAATTTGCCGTAGAGCCTCCTTCCGTAGGGTGGAATGATATCGGAGGCTTAAACCCTGTAAAGGAACGGTTAAAGTCATTGGTCCAGTGGCCATTGACCCGCCCGGAACTCATTGAAAAATTTCACCTTAACCCTCCAAAAGGCATTTTGCTTTTTGGGCCTCCCGGCACCGGAAAAACCCTTACTGTAAGGGCTTTGGCCAGGGAAAGCAGGATTAACTTTATTCCCGTAAACACATCTCTATTATTTTCCAGGTGGAAAGGGCAAGCTGAAAAAATGCTCCATGAGGTTTTCCGGAAAGCCCGGCAGGTTTCTCCCTGTATATTATTTTTTGACGAACTGAACGCCCTGGTCCCGTCAAGACGCGGGGGTGAAGAAACAAACGGCCATTTAGTTTCTCAATTCCTGTTAGAGTTTGATGCTCTCGAAGAGATTCATCAGGTAATTGTAATTGGAGCAACAAATCGAATCGACCTTATTGATAAAGCACTTTTAAGGCCGGGTAGATTTGACGAAGTTATAGAATTTCCTTATCCCGATAGGCTTGACAGGCGGGCTATCTTTGAAATTCATCTGCGTTCCCGTCCTCTTGCTGATGACTTAAATCTGGAAGAATTAGCGCAAAGATCCGAAGGTTTTACCGGAGCGGAAATTGAAGCGGTTTGCCGCAGGGCAGCCTTTGCTGCGGCTTTAGAGTATGTTTCAAATCGCCTTATAACCCGGGATGCGGGATTAATCAGGCAGCGCCACCTTATAAATGCCATAGATGAATTAAAAAAGAAAAATTGAAAATTAATTTTTAAACTACATGTCATAAATACAAAATTTGCATCATAACTTTATTGTAGAAGAAGGGAAGGGGAAAAAACTTATTTTTAATGCGGGTAATTGGTATACCGTATGCCACAAAATAAAATTAAGTTTTCATATAATTAAAACTTTTAAGGAGGTGAACATTTTTTTCAATATTTTAAAAAAAATTAAGAGAGGAGGAATGTCAATGTCTTCTGCCGATCTTTTTAAAGAACCCAATTTAAAACAAATTACAGTATGGTCCCGGGGCGTAATTATGAACAAGGACGCCAGGGACGTAGTAGTAGCCCTCACTGAAGCGGCAGCAAAAGAAGGAAAATACGTTCAAGCCTGGGAAAATTACGTGGACCTACCGGACCGAATCAATGTACCCGTACGCGCTTATGCGCGTATAAGCAGTGATCCAATTGCCAGCAGATATGTGTATGAAAACGAAAGCCCCGATATAGTGGTGGTGCTGGAAGAAACGCTGGTCAAAGGCGTACCAGTACTCAAAGGCATCAAACCGGGGAGCACATTAATAGTAAATACTCGCCGCAGCATAGACACCATATTAAAGTTCTTAGGAGACACCGGTAATTTGGCTCAGATCGCGACGGTAGACGCCAGCAGCATGGCTGAAGCCGTAATCACCCTTTCCGGTGCCGAAGGTGCTACCGATGCCACGGGTATAGGCGCGGGTATTGCCGCACCTATAGTTGGGGCTGTTGCTAAAGTCACAGGTATCGTAGATGTAGAAAATTTAGCTAAGGTGGTTAAAAACCCTGCTGCAATGCGGCGCGGATACGAGGAAGTTCAGGTTAAGACATTGCCTCCTAAACCCGCCGTAGAAGAGACAAAATTAGAAGCCAAGGAACTTTTAAAGCAGATGCCCTTTGCCGGAACCGTTCCTTCTCCTCAGGAAGAAAATGAAGGTATGATTACCGGAAATTGGCGTATGAAAAGACCCGTTTTAAATACGGACGCCTGTACCCAGTGCTGGACCTGCTGGATCTATTGCCCCGATTCCTGCATTAAAAAGGGCGATGATGGGCCTCTCTTCAATCTGAAGTACTGCAAAGGATGCGGTTTATGTGCTGCGGTATGCCCGACCGGGGCCATTACCCAGGTTCCAGAATTAGATTTTGAAGATTAGTAGTTTCAGGAGGTGAAAAAATGGGTAAAGTGAAAAATATTTCGGGATGCGTAGCGGTGGCTAACGGAGTTCGCTTGGCGGATGTGGATGTCATCTGCTCCTATCCCATCCGTCCTTATACGGGGATTATGTCCGAACTTGCCCGAATGGTTGTCGATGGTGAATTGGACGCCGAATTCGTACACGGGGAAGGTGAGCACGCTCAGCTGAGTGTAGTATACGGAGCTTCGGCAGCCGGGGCTCGCGTATTCACCGGTAGTTCCGGGGTAGGCGTTACTTACGCCTTTGAAGTCTACTCCCCCATCTCCGGTGAACGCTTGCCGGTACAGATGGCTATTGCAGACCGTACCTTAGACCCCCCTGGAGATTTCGGTTCGGAGCATACCGACGCCGAATGCTGCAGAGACCAGGGATGGATTCAGGGATGGGCTTGTACACCCCAGGAGGCTCTCGACAATACTCTCATTTTCTACCGTGTGGGAGAAGATCCAAGGGTATTGCTGCCTCAATTCTCCTGTATGGATGGTTATTTTGTAAGTCATATTCTGGGTCCAGTGGATATACCGGAAAAAGAGCAGGTAAAAGAATTCCTGCCACCTTATAAGAACCACCACGTCCTTGATCCCAGAAAACCTCAAATAATTGGCCCACAAATCGAACCGGCTATGGGGCCGCCTCTGCAGTATCAGCGATATCAGGTTATAAAGAACGTATTTAAAGTTCTGGAAGAAGCCTGCGATGATTTTGCACGAATTTTCGGGCGTCGTTACGATCCCTACATGGAAGAATATTACACTGATGACGCTGAGGTGGTAATCTTCGGGCAGGGGGCCCACATGGAAACTGCGAAGGCCGTAGTGAGAAGATTACGCAATCTTGGAGAAAAAGTCGGGGTAGTTCGCCTGCGCACCTTCCGTCCCTTCCCCACCGAACAGGTGAAAGAGCGTTTATCCCGTTTCAAAGCTGTTGGCGTCCTTGACAACTCTACCAACTTCGGTATTTCCTGCGGAGGCGGCGTGCTGCTTTCCGAAGTGCGTGCCGCACTATATGACTTAGGCGATAAGGTAAAAACCGTAGGCTTCGTTGCAGGACTGGGCGGTGAAGTGGTTACACATGAAGAGTTCTACCGGATGTTCCAAAAAACTAAAGAAATTTCCAGAACCGGAAAAGTAGAAAAAACCGCCTACTGGTTGCCCTTTGAGTTATAAAAGCGTCTGGAAGGAGGGAGAAAAATGCTGGAAACAATTACATCTTTACGTAAAGCCCCTGAAGAAGAATATTATGTTCCCGGTCACAGGACCTGTGCAGGATGCGGTCCTGCCCTGTGTTACCGTTTAGTAGCAAAAGCTGCAGGGCCCAATACAATTTTTGTAGGTCCAACCGGTTGCATGTATGTAGCCAATACCAGTTACGGGTGCGGTCCCTGGAGGGTACCCTGGATTCACGCCCAGATTACCAACGGTGGTGCCGTAGCTTCCGGCATTGAAGCAGCATATAAGGCGTTAATTCGCAAAAAGAAGACCGATGCCGAATTCCCTAATATCATAGTCATGGCCGGAGACGGCGGAGCTGTCGATATAGGTCTGCAGGCCTTATCCGGAATGCTCTATAGAGGTCACGATGTGCTATTTATCTGCTACGACAACGAATCTTACGCCAACACCGGTATACAAACTTCTCCCAGCACACCTTACGGTGCAGCCACCACCTTTACACCGCCGGGACCCGTAGTGCCCGAAGGAAAAAAATTATTCCCGAAAGACAATCCAAAAGTAGTTGCTCACGGCCACCCCGAATTAAAATATGTAGCAACTGCTTCAATAGGCTGGCCCGTAGACCTTATGAACAAGGTACGTAAAGGCCTTAACCAGAAAGGGCCTGCTTACCTTCACATCCATGCACCATGCCCTAAAGGCTGGCAGTTCCCCGCCAACAAAACCGTCGAAATGGCTAAATTGGCAGTGGAAACCGGAATGTTTCAGCTTTATGAATACGAAAATGGAGAATATAAGCTATCGGTAAAAATTGAAAAGAGAAAACCCGTCAGTGAATACATGCGCCTGCAAGGCAGGTTCAAACATCTGAAACCTGAACATATAGAAAAAATGCAGGCCTTTGTTGATGCCCGCTGTGCCGAAGTGGGTATCACCGTACCGGTAGTGACTCCATAATATTAACAACCAAAACCTCTGCCCCAGGCTTTAAGCCTGGGGCAGGTTTCGCTTGTCCAGTTTTTATATACAAATAAGTATTTTCTCGCAAGCCATTTTCTGATTTTTCATATTTTTTAAATTAATAAATTAAAGTATAAGGAGGATTAACATGATATCCCTTACACCGGAATCCCCGGAAAAGTCTACTAACAATTCGATAATTTACAATCAATGGGCTCAATTAATATTAGCGATGACGGGCATGATAATGATCGCAAACCTTCAATACGCATGGACTCTATTTGTACCAGAACTTCAGAAAGGGTTTAACGCCTCTCGAGCAGCCGTGCAGCTTGCATTCTCCCTCTTTATTGCGCTGGAAAGCTGGGGGCAACCCATTGCAGGCTTTTTTATAGATCGATATAGCCCTCGACTGCTCCTTACCATTGCCTCATTTATGGTAGGTATCGGCTGGACTGCAATGGGTCTTGTAAAAACCTTAAACGGTTTATACATCGCTTACAGCTTGGCCGGTATCGGTGCTGCGTTTATATACAGCGGTGCCGTAGCTTCTGGTGTGCGCTGGTTTGAACCTTCCCGCCGCGGACTCGCTTCAGGACTGGTATCCGCAGCCTTCGGTTCAGGAGCAGCCCTTTTTATTCCCTTTATTGCTTCAGCTTTAAAAAATCAAGGTTATAAAATGGCCTTTGTTTCAACCGGAATCTTCCAAAGCATTTTAATAATATTAGCTGCCCAATTAATGAGGGTCCCACCGAAAAAAGATTCGGGCACAGGTAAATCCGCCGGCACCCAGCAGCATCATTTCACTACTGTGGAAATGTTTAAAACACTGCATTTCTGGTTGATTTATATAATGTTCCTCTTTATAGTAACCGGCGGTATGGTGGTAACCGCTCAAACCAAGCCCTTCGGCCAGGACGCGGGAATCCCGTCTAATATAATAGTGCTTGCGGCTACCATCAATACCATAGCAAACGGAGCGGGAAGGATTTTCTGGGGTATCGTTTCCGACAAATTAGGAAGATATCAGACTATGTTTCTTGCCTTTACTTTAAACGGCCTTGCAATGGCTTTAGTACCTTATTTAGGTAAAAATCCTTTTATGTTTGTATTTTTGTTTGCCATGATAATGTTTACATGGGGTGAACTTTATGCATTATTCCCTGCGGTGAATGCCGATATTTTTGGAACAAAGTACGCCGCTACTAACTACGGTTTTATGTACAGCGCAAAAGGAGTGGGGGGCATCATCGGCAGTTTCGTTGCGGCACTGGTAGCACAGCTCAGCGGCTGGTCCCCCGTTTTCTTCACCGGTGCCGTAATGTCTATTTTAGCGGGTTGTGGAGCCCTGGTACTCCTTCGTATGCCAAAACCCGTGCCCCCCGACAAAAAAGTGAATATATGAAATAGCTTAATTAAGAGCTTAGTATTAATTAAGAGCTTAGTAATATAAAAACCTGCATTTCGCAGGTTTTTTTCTTTTTATGGCGCGCCTAGAGGGAATCGAACCCCCGCAAAACCCGGCTCCGGAGGCCGGTGCTCTATCCGCTGAGCTATAGGCGCGTTTTATTTAATTATAACATAAACAATTATTTTTCCACAAGAAAAACGGTCTAATCTTCGGAGGTAATTTTATACATGAAATAAGCAAAAAGCAGGATAAATGGTGTCATAAGCTGAGTCATTGTTAAAAATCCTATTCCCCATCGCGGATTGACATAATGCACAAGGTAAAGGGGATTATCCCTGACAGTCTCTTCAAACACGGCCCGCAGCAATTGATGATACCAGATAAAAGACCAGAACTGATAGCCTTTTTTTAGATTTTTCTTTTCCAGATATAAAAACCTTATTAAAAGTATTAGCCCAATAGAGGAACCTACGAGCTGCGCAGGCCATCTTCCGAAGGAAAACTCGGTCATCCTTCCCAGGACTTCCTGATTGAAGATATTCCCTATTCTAACTATTATATAGCCAAACGAAAGCCCCATTACCGTTAAATCTGCCATTTCATTAGGATTGACGTTATTTCTCCTGCAATACCACCAGCCGCTTAAAAACCCTCCGAGGAGAGCACCGTGCCACGAAAGCCCGCCTTCCCATATCTTTACCACCTGCAAGGGTTCTTTTATAAACCATTCGGGATAATTTGTAAGGACAAACATAAGCCTTGCCCCTATTATTCCCGAAAGGATTACTAACATCGCAAGGTTTAATATAAAGTCCTCATCTATGCCCCTGCTTTTCCCTTTAACGTATAAATAATAGGTGCCCACCAGAAAGGATATCGCCATAAATATTCCATACCAATGTACTGCTATTGGTCCAATTTTAAAAGCATAAGGACTTAAATCAAGAAGCATAATTGCAACCTCCAGTGATAATTTATTTTTTTAGATTAAAATAGGTTCCTATGGACTTAACCACAACTTTGTCCTCTTTAATTAAATCACATTCCGCTACGCAGATGTTTTCTCCTTCTTTAATTACCTTTCCCCTTGCCAGAATTTTATCGTTTAAATTCACCGGAAAAAGATAGTTGATTTTCATTTCTACGGTAGTGGGTATCTTCCCAAGGCTCCTTACCGCAAACCCCATAGCCGTATCGCAAAGGGCAGCAGTTGAACCACCATGGACAATGCCAAGGGCATTGAGCATTTCCTTTCCGGGATTATATTCTATTGCTATTTCTCCCTTCCCAATCTCAAGAATCCTGTAACCCATCAAGTTTATAAAAGGGGAGGATAAGAAGTTTTCTATTATTTCCCGGAATATTTCATCTTCAAGGCCCTTATTTATTACTTCCACAAAAGTCACCTCTTATTTACTTTATTATTTATTTTTATTTTACCATAATCTTTTATTGAGTTTAAAATCCAAATATAAATTTAAACAATCATATAAAAAATATCATAACATTTACATAAAAATTTTCAATCCAGTAAAATTAAAAAACACCGCAATTAGTATAAACACTAATGCGGTGTTTGTCTTCTGAGTATCCATCCCTTCTTTTGGCAAATACCTTTTTATTGTATTACCAAAAAAAGCCTATTGTGAATGTATACTATCAAAAATTTTTCTAAGCAAATAATAGTATTAATATTGCCAGCATCTTTCATCCACAAACAATTTTACAATTTCGGAATCGAATTGAAGGGAGGGTATTCTATCAAATTCTACAGAATAATCTTTCGATCCTTTCCTTTTCCGATATAATCCTCTTTTTAATCGGGTCATAGGGATAAAGAGCGCCATTGTACATCTTGGTGGTAAGAGTGCCTTTTGCCGCTTTGCTTCCCTTCAGGTGAGGAGCATCGAGAATCCCAATTTTTATAGCCTCAGCGATGCAGTCCGGAGAAGAAAGGGGGTCTTCGAAGCCTTTACCCAATTCCTTGATGGCTTCGATTATCAGCATCGCATCCTCTTTCAGTCTCTCCTTCCTGTCAATCACTTCTTTATCCTTTTCAAAATCGGGCATACCCAGGAAGGAGTTTTTTATTATCTGTCTAACTATTTTACAGCTTTCTATTATCTCTTCAGCACCGGCAGCATGATGCGCCTCACAGTATCCTACCACATGGTAAATGTGGGGTTTTAAAGCCATGGAAATATAAGCCGAATAAGCGAGCTGCCCTTTAGCCATTAAAAGGTCTGAGGGGAAACTTGCAAGACCAGCTCTTACCTGCCGGTACACCCTGAAATTGACGTCCTCCAATTCTTTTACAAGTTCGATTTTTGCAAGCATTTTGGCAATATCCATCTTTGGCGAAAGGGTCGGAGGAACATTGAACATGAATTGCGCAATAAAATCTTTAACCCCGGCTTTCCTTGCATTGTATGCGGCAAGGTAAAATGCCGCTACTCCCACTGCATCATGGGCATCCCTTAAGCTCCAGTGATGCGCCTCATTTACTTCTACCGGTATACCCCTTTCACCGTGCCATTTCATGGCCTGCTGATTTTCATAAATAGCATCCCGTACGCTCCTCGGGCCCCTTCCGTCCAGTTCGCTGTACCAGCAAAGAGGTATGGCAGCCCAGGCGTTGTTTATCGTTTCTTTTAGAAGCTCGGCAAATTTTATTAAGTTGCTGGTACCGCTGTAGCAGCGAAGCAGAGGGAAGTTCCCCCTCTGAGCTGCCTCATACATTTTGATAAAATCCTCTTTCCTTCTTACCGGTACACCTCCCGCGCCATCCAATCGTTTATCCATCTTTTCCGGTTCAAAGAAAAAGCTTTGAGCATTTTGATCCGGGGCTATGGAAATAACATCCAGAACCTTTGATTCTGCAATTTTCTTAATAGCTTCCACGGTATCCTCTACGCTGGGTAGCCCTAAATGATGCCTTATAATGGGATAAGGGTACTTGGAATTAATTCTTGAAATTAAATCCTGCGGATAGTATTCAAATTCCTCTTTCTCATTACCCCTTAAAAAGGCAATTACTTCATCTAAATCCTCGGTGCCGTCGAAAACTTTGTAAAAAATACCCGATTCCTTTGCCACCTGTGCCGCCGGTTCATTCCCGCCAAAGATCCATTTTATGTCCCTTAAACCCTCTTTGTCTATTTTTCCCTTCAATTCCTTTAAAATATTATTGAGAGGTTCCGGAGTTAAACGAAAACTCACACCTACATAATCGGGCTTTTTAATTTTAACCTCTTTTAAAAGCTCATCCACCGATAAAGTCAATCCTAAAAATTCCGTATCGTATCCTTCCTGTTCGGCAATGGATAAAAAGTTCATGACCCCTGCCACGTGCACACAATTCCCAATGGTGCAGGCCACTATTTTCCTTTTCATCAGGCGACCACCTCCTCTTCCAGAGATTTTTTGAGAATATACCCTTTCTGAGCGAAAAGATGGATTTCAGCAGGTGTTAGCCCAGCTAACCCCAATTTTTCAGAGGTTCTTCCCTCTTCCCAGAAATTAACCCCGGTCATCATACAGGCAAGACCTATTATAGTATCGATTGCCGGAGTTTCCACTCCCAATTCTTTACCCAGCGAAGATATGGGGACGAGGCTATAGGGCACATCCTCATAGATATATCTTGTATTTAATCCCTTCGGTGCGGTAAGTCCCTTGTATGCTGTATTATTTTGAATGGCTTCGTAAAGGGTATCTCCAGTAGCCCCGTATGACTCGAATAACCATTCTATAGCCGAAAGGGTTTTAACTCCAAGAGCTTTTGCAACCCTTATTCGCTCCTCATCGAGTCTTTCCAGCACCTTACCTATGGTGGGAGTGATACCTTCCAGGTAATACTCAAAGGGCTGACATCTTTCAATATGCCCGCTGTTTAAAAGCGTAGGCGCCGGGTGAAAAATTGCCCCGAAATTATTTAAACTGGTCTCCAAAACATCCGCAGCTTTTTTGAATTGAGGGAAGGCATCGGAAATGGTCCTAATAACTTTTTCGGTTTTTTCCGATGGTATGGCAGCAAGCTTTACCTCATTTTTTACACTGAAAATTTTCACTCTGTTGCTGGATAGAGCCCTGCAGGCATAAATGAAGGTCTGCGCTTCCGCAACGATTACACCCTCATCCGCTTCATTTTTCTTTAATATTTCAAGGACCTCAAAGGCTCCGCAGGTTCTTCCCGGATTCAAAATTATTATCTGTCCCTTTTGCAGATACGGAGCCATCAAAACCGCTAACTCTTTATGAGCCGTGGCCGGGGTGGTCACCATAATTACATCCACCCCTTCTATGGCCTCTTTTATATCGCTCGTAACCCTGTAGAGCCTTCCTTCACCTTCGTAAGCTCCCGTCAGGTAAATTATCGGATCCTTTATTAGGTCCACCAATTTGTCATGGGACCTGTTGTAAAGGTTTACCTTATAGCCTTTAAGCCCCAAATAACCTGCCATTGCAAGCCCACCGTTGCCCGCTCCAATAACCGCATAGGAAATCGCTTTTCTTTTCATCGATTACCCCCCTCTTTCTTTTTTTTGGCAAATAAAATAAGCTATGGAGGTCCATAGCTTGTTTTCATGAGACAAAAGTACTCACAAGCCATTACCTCCCTCTACCACGCTTACGAGGTTAGCTGACGGGTTCGGGTCGTGAGGTGACCCTACCCCTTCTTACTCAA
>Ga0207431_10165_pt1 | contig 12941 bp, 12 predicted proteins | sample YelNats1bottle14_FD_187546 | JGI IMG/M metagenome (GOLD analysis project Ga0207431, IMG submission 187546) | Hot spring thermophilic microbial communities from Obsidian Pool, Yellowstone National Park, USA - site 1 bottle 14 (SPAdes) (version 2) | ecosystem: Environmental > Aquatic > Thermal... | reverse complement strand
TGTTTTAGTAATTGAAAAGGAAAAATTTGGAGGACAAGCAGCTACAACAGCTGAACTTGAAAATTATCCAGGTTCAATTGAAAATTGTACTGGACCAGCATTAACAGAAAGGATGAAAAAACAAGCAGAAGAATTCGGTACTACTTTTGCAAAGGATGAAATAATAGATGTAGATTTTACAGGGGATATAAAAATAGTTAAAGGAAGAAAAGAAGAATACCATGCAAGAACTGTAATAATTGCAACAGGTGCAGAATACAGGATGGCAGGGTTTAAAAATGAAAGAGAATTAAGAGGAAGAGGTGTTTCCTACTGTGCAACTTGTGATGCAGACTTTTTTGAAGGTCTAGATGTTGCGGTAATAGGTGGAGGAGATAGTGCAATAACAGAGGCACTACATTTAACAAAATATGCTGAGAGTGTAACAATAATACACAGAAGAGATACGTTAAGAGCTGCAAAATCACTTCAAGAAAAGGCGTTTAATCATCCCAAAATTAGATTTATATGGGATACGGTTGTTGAAGAGGCAAAGGGAGATGAAATATTAGAATCGCTTGTACTAAGAAATGTAAAAACAGGAGAAATCTCAGAATTAGCAGTAAATGGAGTATTTGTATTTGTTGGACTTGATCCAAAGAGTGAGATATTTAGAGGAAAGATAGAAATGGATGAAAAGGGATATATAATAACAGATAGAAGCATGAGAACAAATGTTGAGGGAGTTTTTGCTGCAGGAGATGTTACTCAAAAGACTTTAAGGCAGGTTATAACTGCAGCTGCTGACGGTGCAGTTGCCGCAATTGCTGCAGAAGAATATATTAATGAAAAGTTTGGAAAGTAGGAGGGGTAGTATGATTGAAGTAAATAAGGACAATTTTGAAGCTGAAGTTTTAAATTATACCGAAAAACCTGTATTTGTTGACTTTTGGGGAGATAAATGTACAAGATGTTTAGAACTTATGCCAGATGTGCATAAGTTAGAAGAAAAGTATGGAGACAAAATTAAGTTTTGCAGTCTAAATACAAGTGCAAACAGAAGGCTAGCTATTGCACAAAAGGTTTTAGGGCTTCCCACAATGATTATGTATGTCAATGGTGAAAAGGCAGAAGTCCTAACTCCAGATAAAATAAATTCAATTGAAGATGTAGAAAACATGATAAAGAAATTTTATGAATAAGGTGTATGCCTTATCATAAAATAAATATTTTCAATATTCAAAATAGGTTAAAAGTAAAAAATATAGGGGGTGAAGGCAGTGCGCCTTGAATTAGGAAAAATATTTATTAAAGATGTTCAATTTTCCGATAGTACAAGAGTAGAAAATGGAGTTTTGTACATCAACAAAGAGGAACTTATAAGAGAAATATCAGGGGATGAAAGATTAAAGAGCATTGATGTAGAACTTGCAAGGCCAGGTGAAGAGGTAAGAATAATTCCTGTGAAAGATGTTATTGAACCTAGAGTTAAGGTTGAAGGAAAGGGAGGAATATTCCCAGGATTCATATCAAAGGTTGATACTGTAGGTTCAGGAAGAACACATGTATTAAAGGGTGCTGCAGTAGTAACAACTGGAAAGATTGTTGGGTTCCAAGAGGGAATTATTGATATGTCAGGAGAGGGTGCTAAATATACACCATTCTCTAAAACAAATAATGTTGTAATAATCTGTGAACCTGTTGACAATTTGCCTCAACATGAACATGAAGAAGCTGTTAGAATGGTTGGATTTAAGGCTGCAGCATATTTAGGTATGGCAGGAAAAAATGTTGAACCAGATGAAATAAAGGTTTATGAGACTCTTCCTCTTCTTGAACAGGTAAAAATGTATCCAGAGCTTCCTAAGGTTATTTATGTTTATATGCTTCAAAGTCAAGGATTATTACATGATACCTATGTTTATGGTGTTGATGCTAAGAAAATAATTCCAACTTTCATTTATCCAACAGAGGTATTTGATGGAGCAATAGTAAGTGGAAACTGTGTATCGGCTTGTGACAAAAACCCAACATATGTTCATATGAATAATCCAATAATTGAAGACCTATATGAAAGACATGGCAAGGATATAAACTTCCTAGGCTGTGTTATAACCAATGAAAATGTTTATTTAGCTGATAAGGAAAGATCTTCAAACTATACTGCAAAACTTGTTGAGTTTTTAGGTGCTGATGCAGTAATAATTTCAGAAGAGGGATTTGGAAACCCAGATGCAGACCTTGTAATGAACTGCAATAAGATTGAAGAAAAAGGTATAAAAACTGTATTGGTAACTGATGAATATGCTGGTAGAGATGGTGCATCACAGTCATTAGCAGATTCAACACCAAAGGGAGATGCAGTTGTAACAGCAGGTAATGCTAATGAGATAGTAATTCTTCCACCAATGAAGAAGGTAATAGGACACATTGAGGCGGCAGATGTTATAGCAGGTGGATTTGCAGGATCATTAAAAGAAGATGGTTCAATTGAAGCTGAAATTCAAGTTATAACAGGTGCTACAAGTGAAGTTGGATTTGGATATTTAACAGCTAAAGGATTTTAAGGGGAGGTAATATTATGATTTTAAAGGGAAGAAAAGTTATAGCAATAGGAGATAGAGACGGTATTCCAGGACCAGCTATTGAGGAATGTGTAAAGAGTGCAGGGGCTGAAGTTGTGTTTGCTTCAACTGAATGTTTTGTTTGAACAGCTGCAGGTGCAATGGATCTGGAGATCCAACAAAGAGTAAAGGATTTAACTGAAAAGTATGGTGCAGAAAATATCGTTGTAGTTTTAGGAGGTTCAGAGGCTGAAGCTGCTGGACTTTCAGCAGAAACAGTTACAGCAGGTGACCCAACATATGCAGGACCACTGGCAGGAATCTCATTAGGATTAAGGGTATATCACATTCTTGAAGAAGAGATTAAAAATGAATGTGATCCAAATGTTTATGATGAACAATGTGGAATGATGGAAATGGTTCTTGACGTTGAAGCAATATCAAATGAAGTTCGTTCAATAAGAGAACAGTATACTCAATTTAAAGATTGATGCCGGGGAGGTGGGATAGATGATTAAGGTTGTTCATTACTTGAATCAATTTTTTGGACAAATAGGGGGAGAAGAGAAGGCTCATATTGAACCATTTGTTAAAGAAGGTTTTGTTGGACCAGGTATGGCACTGAATGCTGCGTTTAAAGGACAGGCTCAAATTGTAGCTACAGTAATTTGTGGTGACTCATACTTTGCTGAAAATGAAGAAAAGGCCAAAAATACAATACTTGAAATGGTTAAAAAGTATGAACCAGATTTATTTATAGCAGGACCAGCCTTTAACGCAGGAAGATATGGTAATGCCTGTGGTAGTATATGTAAGTTTGTAAAGGAAAATCTTAATATACCAGTTGTCACAGGTATGTATATAGAAAATCCCGGTGTCGATCTTTACAAGAAGGATTTATATATAATTTCAACAAAAGATAGTGCTGCAGGTATGAGGGATGCAATTCCTAAAATGGCAGCATTAGCATTAAAGCTAGTAAATAACCAAGAAATAGGAAGCCCTGAAGAGGAAGGATACATTGAAAGAGGAATAAGAAAGAACTATTTTGCAGAAGTGAGAGGTTCCAAGAGAGCAGTAGATATGCTCGTTAAGAAGATAAGAGGAGAAGAGTTTAAAACTGAATTTAAGATGCCAGATTTTGATAGAGTGGCACCTAATCCACCTGTTGTAGACATAACCAAGGCCAAGATTGCACTTGTAACATCAGGTGGTATAGTACCAAAGGGAAATCCAGATAAGATAGAGTCTTCAAGTGCTTCAAAGTTTGGAAAATACAGCATTGAAGGCGTTGATGATCTAACTAGTGAAACATTTGAAACGGCACATGGTGGTTATGACCCTGTTTATGCCAATAAAGATGCTGATAGAGTACTTCCTGTTGACGTATTAAGAGAACTTGAAAGAGAAGGAAAAATAGGAGAACTCCACAAGTACTATTATGCAACGGTTGGTAATGGTACAGCAGTTGCAAACGCAAAGAAGTTTGGACAACAAATAGCAAGGGAACTTATAGCAGATGGAGTTCAAGCAGTTATATTAACTTCCACTTGAGGTACTTGTACTCGTTGCGGTGCAACGATGGTAAAGGAAATTGAAAGGGCTGGATTGCCTGTAGTTCATATGTGTACAATTGTTCCAATTTCAAAGACAGTTGGTGCAAATAGAATTGTTCCAACTGTAGCAATACCTCATCCACTTGGAAATCCAAGTCTATCACACGAAGATGAAAAACTTTTAAGAAGAAAACTTGTTGAAAAGGCTTTAAAAGCACTGCAAACCCCTGTTGAAGAACAAACTGTTTTTGAATAAAAAATAAATTCCGTTTAGGTACAGCCTAAACGGAATTTATTAAACTTAAAAAATTATGGGAGGTAATTATATATGTTTCCAGTTATAAAGGGAGCCAGTTATATTTTAGTTCATACTCCTGACATGGTTATTCATAATGGAACTACTCAAACACTAGAAAGAGAGACAAATCCAGATTCAGAATATCTAAAGGTTATAAGAAAACATTTAAGAAGTTATGAAGATGTAGTTGCGTATCCTGTAAATCAAACATACATAGGAAATTATGATCCTGAGGAATTAGGTAAGCTATCAAGACCTTGGTATGATAAGAAACTTGAAAATGCATCAAGATACGGTAAGTTCGGAGAAATAATGCCTGAAGATGAGTTTTATGGATTAATGAAGGTATGTGATGTTTTTGATTTAGTAAAATTAGAAAAAAATTTTACTTTAGAACTAAAAACAAAGTTTGAAAATAATAAATATCTTTCTGATTTAGTTTCAAGATTAGGTGAAGGAAATGATATAGAAGAAATAAATAAATTGGTAGAAAATGGAGTAGCCGAAGGACTATATTTTAATGACAACCTAGTAGGATGTGTGAAAAGGGCCCATGAGTATGATATTAACCTATCGGCACATGTAATAACAGAAAATCTTGCAGTTAAGGCATCAGGTGTATTAGCAGCCCTCCATATTTTAGAAAAAGCAAATATTAAAAAAGAAGATATTGAATACATAATTGAATGCTCAGAAGAAGCATGCGGAGATATGAACCAAAGAGGAGGAGGCAATTTTGCAAAGGCAATAGGTGAAATTGCTGGATTTAAAAATGCTACTGGATGTGATGTTAGAGGCTTTTGTGCTGGACCTACTCATGCACTTTTATATGCAGCCACATTAGTTCAATCAGGAGTATTTAAAAATGTATTAGTAGTTGCTGGTGGTGCTACAGCAAAACTAGGAATGAACGGACGTGACCATGTTAAAAAGGGAATGCCTGTAATGGAGGACATTCTAGGTGGCTTTGCAATTTTAGTATCAGAAAATGATGGAATTAACCCAGTAATAAGAACTGATTCAGTTGGAAAACATTCTATAGGTGCAGGTGCTTCACCTCAAGCAGTAATTGAGGCAATAGTAGCTTCACCACTTGAAAAATTGAATTTAAAATTTACAGATGTTGATAAATATGCACCAGAAATGCAGAATCCAGAAGTTACAGAACCAGCAGGAGCTGGAGATGTACCAACACAAAATTATAAGATGATTGCTGCTTTAGCTGTAAAGAAGGGACAATTGGATAGAAGCCAAATAAATGAATTTGTTAAGAATCATGGATATGTAGGATATGCACCAACTCAAGGACACGTACCTTCTGGTGTTCCTATAATTGGTTATGCTAGGGAAAAGATGCTATCTGGCAATATGAATAGAGTTATGATTGTTGGTAAGGGAAGCTTATTCCTTGCGAGAATGACAAATCTATTTGATGGATTATCATACTTAATTGAAAGAAATAATGGATTAGCTGAGAATAAAAAGGATACTATTACAAAAGAAGAAGTTAAAAAGATGGTGGCAGAGGCCCTAAGAGATTTTGCTTCCCACTTACTTGAAGAATAAGGGGTGGTTTTATGTCACAAAATGTTAAGAGTTTAGTAGCAGAGGTATTTAACGATTTAGCAAATATATTAGAAAAAGGCTATCAAGAAGAAAAGATTAAAATAGGTATTACAACTTTGGGAAGTGAACTTGGAGAAGAGGAGATATTAAAAGCGGCATACCTTGCTAAAAATAAATACAGCGATTTTGAAGTTGTTTTAATAGGCCCAAGTAAAGTAGATGGTTTTATTTGTTATGAAGCAAAAACAGAGGATGAATGTCACAAAGTAATGGAAAAACTACTTGATGAAGGTAAGATTAGTGGCTGTGTAACTTTACATTACAACTTTCCATTAGGAGTATCAACAGTAGGCAGAATAATAACACCAGCAAAGGGAAAAGAAGTATTTTTAGCAACAACCACAGGTACGGCTTCAGCTAATAGGGTTGAAGCGATGGTTAAAAATGCTGTTTACGGGATTATTGCTGCAAAGTCCTGTGGTATAAAAAATCCAACAGTTGGGATACTAAACGTTGAAGGAGCAAGACAAGTTGAAAAGATATTAGTTGAGCTTCAAAATAAAGGATATGGTTTAAAGTTTGCAAGTTCTATTAGAAAAGATGGAGGATGCATATTAAGAGGAAATGATGTTTTGGCAGGAGCTGCAGATGTAGTAGTTACAGATTCATTAACAGGTAACCTACTCATGAAGATTTTCTCAGCATTTACGACAGGCGGTGATTATGAAGCATTAGGATATGGATATGGTCCAGGAATAGGCAAAAACTATGCAAGAATTATAAATATAATATCTAGGGCTTCAGGTGCACCAGTTATATGTGAGGCATTAAGATATTGTGCAACTTGTGCAAAAAATAGCTTATTGAAAATTGCAGAAGAAGAATTTAAAAAATTGGATAATATTGGTTTAGATGAAGTTTTAAAATCATCATTAAATTTAAATAAAGAAGAGTCTCAAGAAGTAGTAATGCCACCAAAAAAAGTAGTTACATCTACAATAGCTGGTGTTGATATTTTGGAACTTGAAAATGCAGTTAAAAAACTCTGGTCAAAGGGAATTTATGCAGAAAGTGGAATGGGATGTACAGGACCAGTGGTTATGGTTTCAGAAGATGAGTTTGATAGTGCAATTAAAATTTTAAAGGAATGTAACTTTATTTAAAGGGGCAATTTGCCCCTTATCCCACAATTCGACGTTTTATGACATATTTTAAACTTTATAATTATTATATTTTTGAAAAAATTTAAATAAAATATTGAAATTAAACAAAAGTTATCGTATATTTATATATGCAGGGTTTGATGAATATATTAAATAAAAATATGATAAAATAAATTTTTTTGCAGCTTTTAAATAGTATAGCACATTCAAGGTTAAATTTGGAAAAACAAGAAAAAGTGAGTATTAAAACAAATATTCAGAAAAAATAATACCAATAAAATTTTAAATATATCAGTTTACATATTGGGTTCGTTATAAAAAAGTATTCTTTTAGGAATATTAAAAATATAAACAAAAAAAGAAGGGGGAAAAAATATGAAGATGAAAAAAGCACTTGCCCTTGTTCTTTCAGCAGCACTAATCTCAAGCGTATTTGCTGGATGTGCTAAAAAAGAAGGAGAACAAGGAACACAACCAAAGGCAAATGTAAAGATTGGTATGGTTACAGACCAAGGAGGTCTTGGTGACAAGTCCTTCAACGACTCAGCTTATGAAGGTTTAAAGAGAATTGAAAAGGATTTTGGAGTAAAGCCAGATGTTCTTCAATCAAAACAACAAGAAAACTATGAACCGAACTTAACACAACTTGGACAAAGAGATGACTTAACATTCGCAATAGGTTTCTTAATGGAAGGTTCACTAAAGAATGTTGCACAAAAGATGCCAGATAAGAAGTTTGCTATTATTGACGCAGTTGTTGATCTACCAAACGTAATGTCAATTACATTCAAAGAAGAAGAAGGTTCATTCTTAATGGGTGTTATTGCTGGTAAGATGACAAAGACAAATAAGGTTGGTTTCATTGGTGGTATAGATATGCCACTTATCCAAAAGTTTGAAGCTGGATTTGCAGCAGGGGTTAAGGCGGTAAATCCTCAAGCTGCAGAAGGCTTAATGAACAGAAAGACTGTTAAGTATGCTGGTAGCTTTACTGATTCAAATAAGGGATATGAATTAGCAAAGGCTCTTTATAATGATGGATGCGATGTTATCTACCATGCATCTGGTGCAGTTGGATTAGGATTATTCAAGGCTGCTAAGGAAATGAAGAAATGGGCTATTGGTGTTGACCAAGACCAAGCTGAAACAGCACCAGACTTTAAAGACGTAATCCTTTCATCAATGATAAAGAGAGTTGATGTTGGTACTTACACTGCTTCAAAGAACCTAATAGAAGGAAACTTCAAGGCTGGACATATGGTTCTTGGACTTAAGGAAGATGGTGTAGGATATGCTCCAACAACAAAGAATAACACACCAGCAGATGTAATTGCAGTAGTTGACAAATATGCACAAGCAATAAAGGATGGAAAGATAATTGTTCCATCAAAGCTTGAAGACGTTAAGAATTTTACAGCTCCTGAAGTTAAGTAATTAAATATAAAGCTAGATGCCGCCGCATCTAGCTTTTTTATCCAGAAGAAGGGAGGAAAATAAATGCAAAAAGTTGTTGAAATGAAGGGAATAACAAAAGTGTTCCCAGGGGTTAAAGCAAATGATGATGTAAATTTTGAACTACTAAAGGGAGAGATACACGTTCTACTTGGGGAAAATGGAGCTGGAAAAACTACATTAATGAACATATTATATGGTCTTTATCAACCAGATGCAGGTGAAATCTATGTAAATGGACAAAAAGTAAATATAAAAAGTCCTGGAGATGCTATAAAGCTAGGTATAGGAATGGTGCATCAGCACTTCATGCTTGTTCATAACTTTACCGTTGCAGAAAATATTGTATTGGGTTCTGAGCCTAAAAAGGGAATTAAAATTGACATGCAAAAGGCTATAAAGGATACTCAAGAATTAGCTGACAGATATGGATTTAAAATAGATCCAAATGCAGTTATTGAAGATATTACAGTTGGACAGCAACAAAAGGTTGAAATTTTAAAGGCATTATATAGAGGTGCAGATATATTAATACTAGATGAACCTACAGCAGTATTAACACCTCAAGAAATTGAAGAGCTAGGGGTTATATTAAAGAACTTGGTAAAAGAGGGTAAATCAATTATTCTAATTACACACAAACTAAAAGAAGTTATGGCAATGAGTGATAGGGTTACAATCGTAAGAAGGGGAAAGGTTATAGATACAGTTTATACAAAGGATACAAATATTGATGAGCTTGCTGAAATGATGGTAGGTAGAAAGGTTAACTTAGTTGTTCAAAAGGATGAAGCTAAACCAGGTAAGGTGGTATTAAAGGTTGAAAATATATCAGCTTTAGATCATAGAAAATTACCAGCACTAAAGGGTGTAAATCTAGAAGTTAGAGCAGGAGAAATAGTTGGTATTGCTGGTGTTGATGGTAATGGTCAAACTGAACTTATAGAGGTTATAACTGGTCTTAGAAAACCAACCGAAGGAAGGGTTTATATAAATGATAAGGACGTGACTGGAAAGACTCCAAAGGATATAATAGAGGCTGGAGTTGGCCACATTCCAGAGGATAGACACAAACGTGGATTAGTGCTAAAATACTCACTTTATGAAAATGCTGTTTTGGGTAGCCACTACAAGCTTCCATTTGCAAAGGGAATTATGATGAATTATAACAAGATAAAAGAGTATGCTAGAAAGCTAATAGATGAGTTTGATGTTAGAACTCCAAATGAAGAAGTTTTTGCATCAGCTCTATCAGGAGGTAACCAACAAAAATTTATTGCAGCAAGAGAAATAAATAAGGACCCAGAACTTATAATTGCAGCACAGCCTACACGTGGTATTGACGTTGGAGCTATTGAGTATATTCATAAGAGGCTTGTAGAGGAGAGAGATAAGGGAAGAGCAATACTACTTGTTTCTCTTGAATTGGACGAAATATTAGCACTATCTGACAGAATCGCGGTAATATACGATGGACAAATAGTTGATATATTAGATGCTAAGAGTGCAACAGAACATGAGCTTGGAATACTTATGGCAGGCGGCACTCTTAAGAAGCAGGCGTAAGGAGGTATAAAGATGGCAAATAAAAACACAACCTCTAGCAAGCTAAGGGCAGCTTTGAATACATTAATATTTCCATTAATATCTATAGTTATTGCAATGTTTATAGCAGTATTCTTTGTAATGTGGGCTGAAGGTGAAAACTTCTTTACAGCAACTATTACACTATTCCAAGCAATTTGGGAAGGAAGCTTTGGAACAAGCTTTAGTATTATAGAAACATTAGTATTTGTTACACCACTTTTATTTACAGGTCTTGCAAATGCAGTTGCTTTCAAAACAGGACTATTTAACATAGGTGTTGAAGGTCAATTTATTATGGGCATTTTTGCAGCAGCTGCAGTAGGTTTAATTCCAGGAATACCAGCTGTTATACATGTTCCTTTAGTACTGATAAGCGGTATGTTAATAGGAGCATTATGGGCAGCTATACCAGGATTTTTAAAGGCTAAGGTTGGAACAAACGAAGTTATCAATACAATAATGATGAATTTTATAGCTATGTTTTTTGTAAACTATATGATAATGGGTCCATTAAATGAACCAGGTAAGGCAACAACTCCAATAATTCAGAATTCAGCAAAATTATGGAGATTTTTAGGAGAAGCAAACAGAGTTAATGCAGGTTTATTTATAGGACTACTACTAGTAGTACTAGTATACATTCTATTATGGAAAACAACTATTGGTTATGAATTAAGAGCTGTTGGATTAAATCCTCATGCTGCAGAGTATGGTGGAATTAGTATAAAGAAAAATATTGTACTTGCTATGGCAATTTCAGGTGCAATAGCGGGACTTGGTGGTGCAGTTCACGTTGCAGGTATTCAATACCAAGCAATTCAATTATTTGGTTTTACAGGATTTGGTTTTGATGGTATCGCGGTTGCACTACTAGGTAAGAGCCATCCTGTTGGAGTACTTCTTTCAGCTATACTATTTGGTGCACTAAACAGCAGTTCACTTAACCTACAGCTTGCCAACATTCCAAAAGATATAGTATATCTAATCCAAGCAATAATTATAATATTTGTTGCGGCAGACTACATCTACAAGTGGATTGGTGAAAAGAGAAAGAAGGAGGCGATGATAAATGGCTAATGGAAGTATACCAGTAGTTGTAGCACTACTTGCTGCTACATTCCGTCTTGCGACGCCTCTTATCTTTGCAGCATTAGGTGGTGTTATATCAGAACGTTCTGGTGTTGTTAATATAGGTCTTGAAGGTATAATGATTGTTGGAGCATTCTTTGCAGTTTATGGCTCAAGCTTAACAGGAAATCCATGGGTAGGTTTATTATTTGCAGTAATATCAGGTGCGCTTGTTGCGGCAATACATGCGGTTTTAAGTATACATTTAAAAGCAGACCAAACAGTATCAGGTGTTGCTATAAACCTGTTTGCAGGAGCACTTACTAGCTTTTTAATATTTAAATTATTTGGAAGACAAGGTCAAACAGATGGTGTTGCAGCACTTCCATATCCTGCAGAAGCAATGGCTAAAGTACCAGTGATTGGACCGTTTTTAGCAGAGCTTAACTGGTTTGTATTTATGGCTATAATACTTGTTTTTGTTGTACATTATGTTCTATACTATACACCACTTGGACTTAGAATTAGAGCGGTAGGAGAACATCCAAAGGCAGCTGATACATTAGGTATAAATGTATATAAGATAAGATATCTATGTGTTATTATGTCAGGTGTTTTTGCGGGGCTTGGAGGAGCTACACTATCAATAGGTGTTATGAACCTATTTAGAGAAGGTATGGTTAGTGGTAGAGGTTTTATTGCACTTGCTGCTATGATATTTGGTAACTGGAAGCCATTTGGTGCAGCAGCTGCATCATTCCTATTTGCATTTGCTCAAGCATTTGAAATATTAGCACAAAAGTTTGGTTGGGCACTACCAACAGAAGCATACCTTGCATTCCCATATATTTTAACTATGCTAGCACTTGCAGGGTTTGTTGGTAAGACAACTCCACCAGCGGCAGATGGAGTTCCATATAATAAGGGAGAAAGATAAAAGGAGGCCTATAAGCCTCTTTTTATCTTTTTGTTCTATTAAGTTACAATTTCAAAAAATAAAAGTCTTTTTTATTTATAAAATGTGTTATAATATTTGTGTAATTCTAAATATAATATGTAATACAAAATACATTTTGTGGGGGATATTATGAACTTGAATTTTTCGTTGGACTTAAAGCTAGAACAGAAACTTATAATGACTCAAGAAATGCAACTTGCTGTAAAGGTTTTGCAATTACCAAACAACGAATTAAGGGAATATATTGAAGATGAATTACTAGAAAATCCAGTATTAGAGATTGATACAAGTTATGAAAATAAATTTGATAAGATTATTGAAATTTATTCAGACTATGACGAAGAATATTATACCGACTATTCAGAGGATAGTGAAGATGAAAAGGTATCCCCATTTTATTTTTTAAGTAATACTAAAAGTTTATACGACTATCTTAAGGAACAATTGGGTTATATACCTCTTACAAAAAGAGATAAAAAAATAGCTGAGTATATAATTGACAATCTAGATGAAAATGGATATCTCAATTTACATGATTTAGCAATTGCTAATAAATTTGGAGTTTCTTTAGATGTTGTAAAAAACTTAATTTCAATTATACAGGAATTTGAACCAAGTGGTATATGTGCTAGAAGCCTTCAAGAATGTTTAAAGATACAGCTTAAAAATAAAGGGATATATGATAATATATTTGAAAAGCTAATAGATAATGAACTGGAAAATATAGCCAATAAGGCATATGATTATATA
>Ga0207431_10161_pt1 | contig 13455 bp, 14 predicted proteins | sample YelNats1bottle14_FD_187546 | JGI IMG/M metagenome (GOLD analysis project Ga0207431, IMG submission 187546) | Hot spring thermophilic microbial communities from Obsidian Pool, Yellowstone National Park, USA - site 1 bottle 14 (SPAdes) (version 2) | ecosystem: Environmental > Aquatic > Thermal... | reverse complement strand
ACGCTTTCACCATGCCCCTTAATGGCTTTTAAAAACTCCATTTCGTCCACTACCAGGTATTTGTTTTCTATGTTTTTACCGTATAAAACCGCAGGAATTTTTCTTTCCCTTCTTAAAGCCCTGAGCGTGCCCTTACTATCCAGTTTCCTCTCCGCAACCTTCAGGGTAACCTGTGCCATATAAATCCCCCTTTCAAAATTGTGGAATATTATGGCTTCTATGCATATAAATAGTATATCCCCTTTTTAACAAATAATCAATATTTGAATGTTTTCATAAATCAATTAATCAAACAACGTGCTCACCGAAAGATGTTGATGAATTCTGTTTATCGCTTCAGCAAAAAGGGGAGCTACCGAAAGCACCTTGATTTTTTCTATTTTCTTTTCCTCATCCAAAGCTATGGTATTGGTCACCACAACTTCTTTTATCTCCGACTTTCTCAATCTTTCAATTGCAGGTCCGGAAAGCACCGGATGAGTGCAGCAGGCAAAAACCTCTTTTGCTCCTCGTTCCAGTAAGGCTTCGGCGCCAAGAGTGATGGTGCCTGCGGTATCTATTATATCATCAATAATAATTACCGTTTTCCCTTTGACATTTCCGATAATGTTCATAACTTCAGCCACATTGGGCTCCGGTCTCCTTTTATCAATAATGGCTATGGAAGCATTTAACCTGTTTGCCAGCTCCCTCGCCCTGGTTACTCCACCTAAGTCCGGTGAGACAACCACCAGGTCCTCAATCTCCTTTTTTCTGAAATAATCCGCAAGGATCGGTACTGCCAGCAGGTGATCCACCGGGAAATTAAAAAATCCCTGTATCTGCCCTGCATGTAGGTCCATTGTCAAAACCCTGTGGGCTCCGGCAGTGGAAATGATATCGGCAATCAGTTTTGCCGTAATGGGGTCCCTTGCGCGGATCTTTCTATCCTGCCTTGCATAACCGTAATAGGGTATGACCGCCGTTATCCTCCAGGCTGACGCTCTTTTTAAAGCATCAAGCATTATCAGAAGTTCCATTATGTGGTCGTTAGCAGGATAGGAGAGAGGCTGAACAACAAACACGTCGGCGCCTCTTACGCTTTCGTTTATCTTCACCTGAATTTCGCCATCGCTGAAGGTATTGACAACCGCATCGCCCACATTTACTCCCAGTATCTGGGCTATTTCCTTCGCTAAATCCGGGTTGGCATTCCCTGTAAAAATCTTAAGCTTGCTCTCCGCCATTTGTTTTTCCTCCTTCAAAAATCTTCTTTCTTTTTTCTACCCACCCCGGCTTATTTTCCTGCTTAGCTCTGGCAATTGCTAAGGCTTTGCCGGGCACATCCTTGGTCAGGGTGGAACCCGCCGCCACATAGGCGCCTTCTTCTATTTTTAAAGGGGCAATGAGATTGGAGTTGCACCCTATGAAAGCATTATCCTGAACCACCGTCTTATGTTTTTTGTATCCATCATAATTGACAAAAATTACCCCGGCGCCAATATTCACTCCCGCTCCTATTTCCGCATCCCCCACATAAGAAAGGTGAGGAATTTTTGTGCCCTCTCCTACGGTGCTGTTCTTTACTTCAACAAAATCCCCAATTTTTACGTGGGAGGAAAGTCTGGTGCCCGGTCTCAGGTTGGCAAAAGGCCCTATTTTTACTCCGTCCCCTATTTCGCTTTCCACCACAAAGCTGGATAATATTTCCACATTGTTGCCAATTTTTGAATCCCTTATTACGCTGTTACCCAGGATTAAGCAGCTTTCTCCTATTTGGGTTTCCCCTTCAATAACCGCACCGGGATAAACAACCGTATCCCTCCCTATTTTCACCCTTGCATCCACGACACAGCTTTCCGGATTGATAAAGGTAACTCCATCCCTCATCAAATTTTCCACTATTTCTCTTTGCATTAATGCCCGGGCTTTTGCAAGCTGCACCCGGTCGTTTATCCCGTGAACCTCATTTGGGTTTTCTGTTTTAAAGGACAGTACCTTTTCTCCCTTATTGTTAAATATCTCCACCACATCGGTAAGGTAATATTCTCCCTGGCGATTTTCGTTTTTAACATTCTTCAATGCTGAAAAAACCTTTTCCGTTTCAAAACAGTATATTCCCGAATTTATCTCTTTTATTAGTTTTTCCTCTTTTTTTGCATCCTTTTCCTCTCTTATGGCTACCACCCTGCCCTCTTTTTTTATAATCCTTCCGTACCCATAAGGGTTATCAAATTCGCACGTCAAAACCGTAGCTGCAGGCTGATGTTCTATGTGAAAATTGAAGAGGTTTTTCAAGGTTTGGGGTTTTATAAGGGGCATATCGCCGTATAAAACCATTATATATTTGCTGCCCTTAACCGCTTCCTCTGCTTGCATTAAAGCGTGTCCCGTACCCTTTTGTTCCGGTTGCAGAACGAACTTTACATTTTCATTTTCAAAGGCTTTTTTTACCTCTTCAGCTCCTCTCCCCACTACCACTACTATTTTATCCGCTCCGGCCTCTCTTGCACAGTTTACCACGTAATGCAGCATGGGATAACCGCAGATTTTATGTAAAACCTTTGGAGTATTCGATTTCATCCTCGTCCCTTCACCCGCAGCCAGGATAACCGCAGAAAATTCACCCATACACTACCCTCCTGAAACAAAATATCACCTTTTATAATATATCATAAAGAGCCTTTTGAAGAAATCTAAGTCAAAAAAAAAACATAGGGACAGATTTGCCCTATATTTTTAAATTTTCTATCTTCAATTTAACTAATTGCAGCTTGATAGGATTTCAGGACAGCCTCCTGGATTTTAGCCCTCATGGAAGAATTCAAAGGGTGAGCAATATCCTTGAACTGCCCATCGGCGGTCTTGCGGCTGGGCATCGCAATAAAAAGACCGCTGTCCCCCTCGATAACCCTGATATCATGGACCACAAATTCATTGTCAAAAGTCACTGAAACAATGGCTTTCATCTTTCCTTCTTCCTGGATTTTTCTAATTCTTACATCGGTAATTTCCAAAAACCGCACCTCCAAAAATATTTTCCTTTTAGTTGTACTTCTATAAAAATGGACAAAGTCCTCCTGATTTTTAATAATTTTTATAGATTTTTTAAAAAATTCCCGGACGAATTTTGATTATCCCCCTCAGGGTTTCCACCTTTTCCAGCACCAGAAGTGAGGTATAATTTTTTACAAGTTTTTCCTTGGGCTCTTCGGTGGAAATAAAAACGGCTATACCTGCGGTTTCAGCATTAAATTCCCGGACAAGCTCCGTCATTCCCCTTGCTGTCCCCCCGCCTTTCATGAAATCATCCACAATCAAAACCCTTGCTTTTTCCGATAAAGCCCTTTTGGGGAGGGCCATGTTTTGAATTCTGCCGCTGGAGCCGGATACGTAGCTGATATTTACCGACGGGCCCTCGGTCACCTTTATATCCCTTCTTGCCACCACCAGAGGGACATTTAAAGCCCTTGCGGTCATCAAAGCCAGTGGGATTCCTTTGGTTTCCACCGTGAGCACGCACGTAGGCTCTTTTTCTAAAAATTTCTCGGCTATTACCTCTCCTATGCGGTAGGAGTATTCGGGAGAAAATATTATATCCGTAAGATATATATAGTCCCCCGGAATCAACCGGTTTTTATCGTTTATAAGTTCGCAGAGTTCCCCTAAAAGAGACTGTATTTTATCCTTAGAGTTTTTTACCCGGTAACGCACACCCCCTGCCGCTCCTGGAAGGGTCTCCAAAACCCCCTCCATGGAATAAGAAAGGGAAGACTTAATAATGTTCAAATCCTCGCTTATCGAAGATTTTGCGGCATTATACCTTTCTGCAAAATATTTAAGAGGAATTATTTTATTAGGGTTCTCCGTAAGATGTTTAGTAATTAAAACCAATCTCTGACTTCTCCTCATAATCCGCCCCCTTTTGCGAGCACCTTTTCTGCAATTTCTAAATCGCTAATTTTGTCCACATCCGTTCCGATTTCCGGATATTCGCTTATTATGGCTTTTGCCCTCACATCAAAAAGCTCATATACCCTTTTTTCCAGGTCCTTTATTCTCAAAGTGCCGATCAAGAATTTAACGAGAAAAACGGGGCCGAAAATCATAGAAAGCTTCAAAGGATTTTTTCTGTACTTAAAAAAACCTTCCACCTTATCGATAGCCCTTCTTACGGCGCTTAGCTTTACCAGAACCACATTCCCACCGGTAAAAGACCCTTCATATACCCTCACGTAGGTTCTTTTTACCCCGGGGAATTTTTTGTCGTTGACCTCCTTTTTCACGATGGGATAGCAAAATTCCGCACCCGTAGCCTTAGCCCTCACTATAAAGTCCTCCAGGGCCTCTTTTGTAATCATGGGAATATCGGAGGTAAGGATAAGAATTTCTTCTTCCTCTGAAAAAACCGATAATCCCTTTTTAACATTCTCAAAAAGGGAGCCTTCTTCCTTTATTACATTAAAATCTCCTCTCGATATTTCCTTCAATTTTTCAGGTCCTATTGCAAAAATCTCATCAATTGCTTTAATTTCCTTAAGCACGTTCACAATGTATAATATCATTTCCTTTCCGGCTATCTTAATAAACGCCTTGTTATCTCCTTTATCCTTTAAACTATCCTCAGCGGTCCCCCCGGCAAGGATAAGAGCTTTCATTAATTATCATCTCCAATATCCATTTGTTTTCTTAAAATATCCATAACATTATTTTCCACTTTTTCTATATGCTCCTCGGCAAGTTTTTTTGCCTTTTCCACATTCCTCTCGGTAATCGCTTCCACTATTTTTTTGTGCTCCTCCATCAATTTCTTCAATCTACCCGGATTTTCAAAGGATTGTATCCTGAACCTGTCAATCTGCTCCTTTAAATTGCTTATTATTTGCACCAGACGGTCATTTCTGCTGGCTTTAAAAAGGATATTGTGAAATTCCGCATCCTTCTGGATTATAAGGTCTAAATCATTTTTTTCCGCGGCATCGTTAATTTCAAGGAGAACCCTTTCTAAAGATTCTATCTCTTCATCGGTAATTCTTTCGGCAGCTAAGGCCGCTGCAAGGCCTTCCAAACTCTGCCTTACCTCAAAAACGTCGGCAGCGTCCTTCATAGAAAGCCCCGCCACGTAGGCCCCCTTTCTCGGCACCATCACCACAAGCCCTTCAAGTTCCAGTTTCCTTATAGCTTCCCTTACAGGAGTTCGGGATACCCCCATCTCTTCCGCTAACTGAACCTCCATCAACCTCTCGCCGGGTTTTAATTCGCCGGAAATTATAGCCTCTCTTAATGCCTGAAATACTATTTCCCTCAGGGGTTTATAATTGTCCAACCTTATTGTCTTAAATCTGCCTGCCAAAATTTCCCCTCCCAGAATTAATTTAGTTCCGTAATTATCACAGTATTATTGTTGCCATTAAATTTTTCAGCAGCCTTTTGAGCATCCTTAAGGCTTTCAAAAATGCCGTATACCGTGGGTCCGCTCCCCGACATCAGGCTGCCCAGAGCTCCCCTTTCCTTCATAGCCTCTTTAATCCTTTCAAGTTCAGGATGCATTTTAAAGGTAACCTCTTCTAAAACATTGCAGAGGCCTTCTGCAATCCCCCGGACATCCGCTCTTTTTATTTTATCTATAGTTCCGATGGTGTCAGGCCTTTTTTTTATATTTCCTACATTCAGTCTACTGTATACTTCCTTTGTGGAAACAAAATAGGGGGGTTTAACCAGTAAAACAACTATATCCTTTAAACCGGGCAAAGGTTCCAGTTTTTCTCCTATGCCCCGTGCTACGGCCGTTCCCCCCATTATCGAAAAAGGAACGTCGGCTCCAATTATTTTGCCCAGCTCCATCAACTGCCCTAAATCTTTCTTTAAATCAAAAATCTCATTAATGCCCATCAATACGGCAGCCGCATCGGCACTCCCGCCTGCAAGCCCGGCTGCAACAGGAATATATTTCTTGATATCTATTTCCAGTCCGGCATCCAGATTAAACTTATCCATCATAAGTTTTGCCGCTTTATAAGCCGTATTTTCTTCATTCAGAGGTACTCCGGGGGCTTCGCAGAGAATTCTTATCTCTTTTTCAGGAAGTAACCTAATACTGACCCTGTCACTTAAAGAAATCGTCTGCATTATCATCTCCACTTCATGGTAACCATCCTGCCTTTTGTAAAGAACATCTAATGTAAGGTTGATTTTTGCTTTTACATCCATCTCAAATCTGTGCAAAATTATCCCCGCCTTTTCGTCCCTAAATATATATTTCACATTTTATTCAAAAATCCTTCAAAAACAAATAATTTAACGAAATTATTTATAAATACGTCTTTATTATAATATAAAAATAAAAAGCCCGCTTGATTTTGCGGGCCTAAAATTTACCTTGGAATTATTAGCTGCTGGCCGGGCATTATCATATTCGGATTTTGCAGGTTGTTTGCCTTTACTATGGAGTCCACCGTCACATTGTAGCGTTTTGCTATCTTCCAGAGGGTATCGCCTCTTTGCACTATATAAATGGTCAGGGACGGCTTTTCTGGCGGCATTTCACCGGGTTTTTCAGGCTTTTCAGGTTTTTCGGGCTTTTCTTCCTCTTCCGGTTCGATTACTTCGGTCACCACTTCAATTTCAATTGTTTCCGTCACCTTCGCAAATAATTTTATAATTGCCCTGACTTCCATCTTCCTGGGCGAAGCCGGATCGAAGCTTGCAGTAACGTGTTCTACTATCAAATCAAAGTCCAGCATCATATTCTCTTCGGCACCGGGAATCTCTACGAAGGTGGTGAAGGGTATTTCATGTTCCATGAAATGTACCGGCTGCTGGGGCTGGCCTTCGGGAACCTTGGCCACATACAGTGTCTCTACGAGCAATGTTCCTTCTACTATTACCTTGCTGTCGATAATCCTCGCATTGTCAATTCGGGCGGTAGCATTTGTAGAGTAAATTTCCAGGATGTCGGGTTTGGGATCGGGTACATTGACGGTTTCTTTTACGATTATCTGGTTTTCGTTTTCACCTACCACCTGGTCAACTTTGAGCTCTATCTTTTTAACCTCTAATTTTTCTGAGGGGCTAAAGAGGTCTATAATTACATCCAGTACCTTTGTCTCGTATACCCTGACCATTACCTTTATTACCGCTTCCACGGAAACGGTTCTATCGTCCTTTTTCCGTCCTCTTATGTGTTCTACTTCTACCCTGACTATTCTGGTCATGGATTCCTTGGCTCCGGGTATCTCCACAAAGGTGGTGAAAGGTATCTGGCCTTCCAGGAAATGCACCGGCTGCTGGGGCTGATTTTCCGGAACCCTGGCTACGTAAAGAACCCCTACATCCAGGACTCCCTCTACGATTATTTTACCGTCCAAAACCTTAACCTGAGTGGTCCTGGCCGTGCCCTGAACCTTAATTATCTCCAGGATATCGGGTTTTACGTTGGGAACGGCAATATCTCCCTTGGCAATGCTCTGGGAAGAAGCGTCTCCTACTATGTGATCCAGCTTTACCGTTTCCTTCAATACCTGCAGGTCTGCAGGTCCGGTGGCATCTACGGCAACCTCCACTTCAACCCTTTGGAGCACTTTTACCAGGAACTGGATTACAAAGCTTGCGGATATCTCCCGGGGCCTCTGCGGGTCAAAGGAAAACTTGCTGTACTCTATCTTGGGCATGACCTTTACCGCCATATTCTTTTTAGCGCCCGGCACCTTGGCAAAGAAGCTAAAAGATATTCTGCCTTCCACCGCATGAACCGGCTGGGAAGCAATGTTGGCGACGTACATGGCATCCACTTCTAATTCGCCTTCTACCATTATTTTCCCGTCCAGTATGCTAATTTTCAATGAATCTAAATCTACTTCTGCCTTTACTGAAATTACACGGCTGATATCCGGTTTTCCTGCCGGCAGGTTTATTATGCCCTCTACTACTGCCTGGGCTTTGTCTTCTCCTACTACCTGGTCTACCCTGACTATTTCCTTTGTTAAAACGACTCCCATACTATTCCTCCCTTCAATAAAATACTCCCTTTACTTTTATTAATATATGTCACTATTCGTAAATATGTTACAATTTTAATTCTTCTTCGATTTCAGGTATCTTAGCCTCATCCTTTACATCATTTTTTATGGTCCCTTCATCCTTTACATCCCCATCATTACCTTTTACGGGGGATAGTCTTTTCTCCAAATCCTCATAGATGTTTTCTTTAAAAAATCTTAAAAGATACAGGTAAAACAATATCACCGCAATACCCATTAGAATTATAAAGGCCATTAGGCTTTCCATTAAAATCCTCCCCGCTAAAGGGTGGTGAAGTTTTAATACTAATATATTATTTTGTTAAAATAAAGGTTCAAAAAAAGATAAAAAGCAGGCTATTGCCTGCTTTTATCCACATTATCCACAGAGTTATTCACATTTAATGCACATTTCCACAGAATCTTCCCTAATTAGTCCCTATGAAGGTCTGGGTAAACATTTTGCCATAAGGACCCCCGTCAACGATTCCAATACCTATTTTATTGAAGTTAGGATTTAAAATGTTTGCTCTGTGGCCGGGACTGTTCATTAAAGCCTGATGAGCTTTTTCCACCGTTGGTGCCCCGGCGATGTTTTCTCCCGCATACCTGTAGGCTACTCCGGCATTTTTTAATGCATCAAAGGGAGACCCGTAGGTAGGGGAAATATGCCCAAAGTAATTTTTTTCAATCATATCCCTGCTCTTTTTCCTGGAGATATCCACAAGCCTCATATCTATTTCTAAAGGCTTTAGCCCCGCCTTAATCCTTTCATTGTTAACCAGGTCAAGCATTAGCTTCTCATCCTTTGTCAAACCCTGAACAACCGTACTATTCTGGGACTGCCCGTTATTTGATGAGACACCGCTATTTGTAGAAGATGGGGCCTTTGTTTCAATGCTTTTTAAAAGGGTACTCAAATAGGTAATGCCGTTATATTTTATGTAAAAAACATACTTTACCCCCGGCAACAATTTTCCCGCATTAAAACTTATGTTTATGCTGGTTGCCGCAAAGGCCGTGGAGGATATAAAAAGAGATAACAGCAGTAGTAGCACAATTACCTTGTTTTTCATGCCTTTCATACCTTTACCTCCTTGTACTAATTAGTTTTTATTAATTATAAAAAACCAAAACACCGTACACAAACCCGATTTTCTGATAAATAAATAAAAAAAAAGCCCTGAGGCTTTTTAATTTCAAATACCATAGCCTTTATATAAAATACATACGCGTAGCGGTAAAATGAAACAGTATGGTAATAAGAGGTCCTATAACCTTAAAAAGTAAACTTTAAAAGCTTCATGACATTTATTATCGGATTTATTAATGTGGCCTCTTCTGAGCCTGCAAATAAAAGACCCACCGCTTCGTTTTTTTCCGTCAATACCAGGGAACCGCTATCTCCGGGTTTTGCCATGGGGCCCGTAAGTATCTGTTCGTAAAAAGTCGCTTCTTCATTCTCTCCGAGCATTACCTTGATTACCACATTCATCGCTTTTATTTCACTTTTTGTAACCCCGCTGGTGCGCCCGCTTTTCACAACAGACAGCCCCAGCTCCGGCAGGGCTTCGCCTTTTACCTTTCCCAATTCCAGAATTTCATCGGACACATAGGAAGGGTGAACGGGCTTTGCCAGAGCAGCATCCACCAGGTTCTGCATGGCTTTCTTTTTATAAAACCTTACGTTGTAGCTTGGCCTCAGGATTTTTACGGCTTTGTCCAGAATTCTCTCTCCGGCTTTGGCCACGGGGCATTCTACCTGAGTCATATCCTTCTCTACGGGGATAAACCTGAAAAGGTGTCCAATGACATCCTCGCTTTTCCCGCCATCATAAGCTCCGGGCTGCAGGATGGGGTCACCAAGGCTTGCCTTTTTATCCCTGCCGTTGGTGGAGTTTGCAAGAACGTGATTGTTGGAGAGGATTAAAGGCTCCCTGGTAACCGAATCCCTTACCAGCGCTCCAAAGGTGCCCGCAGTAACTTTATAATGGCCTATGCTGATGCCGGGCCTGGCAGGCCTTAACTTTTCTGTCCTCAGCCCCAGGAGTTTTATTTCTCCCACCTCAATGACATCCGTGTTCACATCCTCTACCCTTTCGGGGATAACCTCAGCTTTTCTCAATTTCTCCCGGGGGATTTTTTTCTTAACCAGTACCAGCAGTGATTTTTTATTTGTTCTCTCTCCATTAACGGTTTTATAACCGATACCCACTCCCACCACGTTTTGAATTTCAAGAAGCTTTTTTGTATATTTTCTTAATATTCTTTCGGTTCGGTCCATAAAAATTGCCTCCCCCATGAATCTTTATAATTATAATATTCATGAGGGAGGCTTTTGCGCCCTAATGCTTAATTTTCACCGCTTTGCCGTTACCGGCACAGAATATCAGCTCGACGGAATCGGTTAATACATCGGAATAACTGTATGAAACCCTGTTTATAAATTCGGGAGATTCTTCAATCCTTATAACAAATATATTGGGATAAACCTTTTCGAGAATACCTATTTTCTCGTAAGTCTTTTTTCTACCCCTGTTGGCTTTAATCTTAACCTTTTTCCCCACAAAGGGTTCTATACTTTTTTTTATTTTGAGGAGAGCATTATCCTTTAACAAATTAAACTCACCTCTTTATTATACAAAATACACGATTGTATTATAACACCCCTTGTCCGAAATGTCAAATAAAAAGTAAAATATTTTATCAGTATTATGCTGTTTTGTCAAATGTCATATTATAAACAAAAAACGGCCTATTTTAATGTGAGGCCGTAATAATAGAGGATAATCCCAGAAAAAATTGTCTGTGCGACATTTTTTCTATACTTTTCTTCCGATATCCTTTTTTCTTCCCGGGGACAGTTTAAATTGCAAGTGAAAATCATTACTCCGGGGCATTTGCATTCTCTCAGCAGGAAAAGGTCTGCCTCATAGGATACCGCTTGAACCTTTAGATTTGAGATAAAAGCTTCCTTGATGCATTCAGCAAGTCTTTTCCCTTCTTTATCTCCCGGCAGGTAAAAAATTTCCACATACCCTTCCCTGTCGGGCTTCAAAAAATTTTGCTGAAGGCTGATAAAAAGGTCCGGATCAAAATCATTAATAACCCTTATTCTTTCCATGAGGTCTTTTTTTTCATTATTATTCCTGGTGAGGATCACTTTTGCCCCTTCTTTAGAAAGTATCTCCCGCAAAACCCTTGCCATTTCGTAATTTATAAATCCTTCCGATAACCCCATAGGCCCGCATAAATCGTCCTCGGACCCCTTGCCGGGATCCACTGCAATTTTTTTAAAAATTAGCGGATTATCCTCGGAGGGCATTTTTATTTTTTCTACTTCCGTTCCCGTAAAATAGTGCTTTAGTATATTCGCAAAATCCTGCCCTTTTAAAGCCATCCCTCTTGCCCCGTACTGACACATTCCCAGTCCATGGCCTTTCCCCATAATTTCTAAGGCTATAGCTACTACCTTCCAGTTTAATTTGTTAGAATTTATGGAAAGCAGTTCTTTTATTTCTTCTCCGGAAAATTCCCTGTCTCCTACCTTTATCCTTTTTATCCGCCCGGATCCCGTCGTTTTTATTTCCTCAAAGATTCCCTTTATATCCTCCTTGCCCGTAGCTGAGTCGAAGTTAACCCCCAATTTTTTTTTTAAATTTTTAATTGTAATAATCCTGCGGGTAACGTAATGGGGTGAATCGCTGCAGAATCCACATTCTACCTTCCTCAAATAACTTATCTTATTTCCCAGGACATTTTCCGAATCTTCCGTATATCCACCGCAGGTGTCGTGGTACAGGGCTTCTACAGGGTTTCCATTGTATGTTAAAATTAATCCGGAGGTTTCCTCAACGGATTTTTTTATGCTCTCGGGAATTTCCCCCAATTTATCCGAAAATCCCTGACAGTGTCCCGGGTCTGTGCACACATCGTATTCGGGGTATCTCGTGCATCCGCTTCCGCCGAATATTCTCATCCTCCTTACGGCAATTGTCCTGCAGCAAACCGCCTGAGATTTTAGGGCTTCCATGGGAAAATCGGCGGGCATTGCGGATGCCACGGCGTATTTTACGTACTCCTCTAATTCCATTCGGTATACTTTCTTCATCCTTGAATCAAAAACCTTTAGCATTAATCCTTGCTCCATTTTTCATCACCGCCTGCTTTACTCGTAAGGAGAACGCGGGAGCCCTTCCCTGTACTTGCCCCGGGATTCGATGCCGCCTATTCCTTTTGTGCCCGTAATCGTCGCCTCAATGGCTTCTTTCAAAGAGATTATTTTTGATATGGGAGTATAAGCCACCCTTTCAATTACCATAACGGGATCCAGGGCGTGGATAAAAACCCGGTGGGGAGAACTTGCAAAATTCGCTCCGGCTTTTATCAGGCCTTCATAGTAAGACTGACACGCACCGGCGAAGATTATCAGCTCATCCTTGGATGGCTGTATTTTTCTTGCCTCTTTTACCGATTCTATAAAAAACTTTGAGTTTCTGTACGAATTTACATTATTGTAATCCCTTGCATTTTTTAAAAGGCCGTCGTGCCCGGTAATCACGAGAATATCCGGTGCAAATTCAAAAAGCAAATTTTTAATATTTTTTGGTTGATCCTTTTCGGAAATATTAAAACCAACAGCTTCTATCTCTAACTGTTTATAGGTATTCAGGCATATTTCTAAGTAATCCTCATCGCCGTCCAAGTGCAGAACCTTTACCGGCATACAAAAAAAGCCGTTCTCTACCCTTTCGTTCCTGGTGTAGTTTTTTTCTTTTTCCAGTTCCCTCCTGTAAAAAACCCTCTCCAAACATTCGTTGTAGGTTTTTATAAGATTGATTCTGTATTCCCTTATTTCATTTTTAGTGGGTAATATTAAATCATCCAGCGGCGCATCTGCTAAAACCCTTATGTTAATACCCTTTAAAAGGGCTAAATTTTTTTCTTCATGAACCTCTACCACCTTAAAAAGTAAATCCCCTCCGTAAGAAATCCTCTTTACTATATCTCCTGGTTTAACCTTAGCCATCCCCTTCACCCCCTCGAATTTTCTTTATTCACACTTTTAAACTTTATTACATAATATGCTACCATAAAGCCGCATGTTAATTAAATTGGGGGGCTTTTCGTGATTGCTGCTGTAGTACCTGCAAAAAACGAGGAGGGAAGGATTTCAAAGGTTTTAATTAATTTGATAAAAATAGGAGTGGATATAATTATTACCGTAATTAACGGTTCCACGGATAATACCCTTTACGAAGTACAAAAATTGAGCACCTCTTTTGCGGGTATAATAAAAATTATTCATTTCAAAGAAGCCTTAGGGTATGACGTGCCCAAAGCCATAGGGGCTTACACCGCCTATAAAGAAGGAGCGGAGTGCGTTATTTTTGTGGATGGAGATATGGAAGGGAGAATGAACTGTAAATTAAAAGCTCTAATTAAATCAATACTCAAG
>Ga0207431_10160_pt1 | contig 13462 bp, 12 predicted proteins | sample YelNats1bottle14_FD_187546 | JGI IMG/M metagenome (GOLD analysis project Ga0207431, IMG submission 187546) | Hot spring thermophilic microbial communities from Obsidian Pool, Yellowstone National Park, USA - site 1 bottle 14 (SPAdes) (version 2) | ecosystem: Environmental > Aquatic > Thermal... | reverse complement strand
ACTCAAGGAAAAGGTCGATCTTTCTTTAACCAGGTTTTACCCCGATTACCTGAAAGAAAACCGGCTTTCCTTAGAGCTTTATTATTATAAAAGACTGTTTAACGAGACGTTAAACCTGTACCATAAGGTATATACAGCTATACCCTCCCACGGTCCTCACGCGGTTTCCAGAAAATTTTTACAAAGTGTTGATTACAGTTATTTTGCAATACCCCCTTTAGAGTCGGTTTTTGCAGTAAAAGAAGGGCTGAAGGTAGCCGCACCCTCAATTATGCGGGTGGAGGAGCCGGGTTCCAAGCTTCGCGGCTTTAGTCATGCAAAAAAAATGGCCGATACCATTATCGGCGATATAATTGAAGCGTTAAATTTTTATAAAGGCTTACCGCGAACTCGCGTTATCAACAACAAAGAATATACGGGATACAATAGCGAAAGAAGGTTTGATATATTAAAAAATTTTATTTCGTAAATCTGTCCGCCACCTTCGTAGCACCGTAAGCCTGAGGCTTTATTTTAACCCTGAAGCCGCTTCCCATAACCCAACCCACAACTTCCTTAATAAGTTCCCTCGTATCTCCGTTTTGCCCTATATCCACATGTACCTCCACATCCATATCTTTGTAATTCGTCCTGGCAAGCTCATTCTTTATAGAGTTGACCGCCTCTAAAGACAAAGAGGTTTCGATATAAACCCTTTGTCTTAAATTTTTTACAAGGGACATGATTCTTTTCCTGTAATAGTACCTGGCTCCCTTGCCAATCCTGTGAATTATAATTGCCGTAACAAAGCAGGTATTGTTTTTTTCCTGAGAATCGGTACCTATTATCAGTTTGTAGCGAGCTTCTGGGTCTTCCTCTATATAACTGATAATATCCATTACGGTTTCTTTAAGGGATAGCCTCCCTTTTGTCGGGCTTATAAAATACATTATACCCCTTCCTTTCACTCTTTCAAATCCATGAAAACCCGACAAAGCGATGCGAATTCCTGTAAACTCAGTGTTTCCGCCCTTCTACTTCCATCTATACCCGAAATTTTTAAAATCATCTCTATTTCCTCGTTGCTCAGATTTAAATTGTTCCTTAAGGAATTTTTTAGGGTCTTACGCCTTTCGGAAAAAGCGGCTTCCACAATTTTAAAAAAGGTTTTTTCATCGGGCATTGCCACTTTTGCTTCTTTCCTGATGTCGAGTTTAACGATGGCCGAATCCACCTTAGGAGGCGGAAAAAAAGCACACCTTTTTACCAGGTCGACAATCTCCACATCCGAATACAGCTGAACCGCCACACTGAGTATGCCGTAACTTTTGCTTCCCGGTGGTGATACGAGCCTTTCTGCTACCTCTTTTTGTACCATGACAACCGCCTTGGAGATAATCCCCCTGTTTTCTATTACCTTCATTAAAATAGGGCTTGTAATATAATATGGCAGATTAGCAACAATTTTGAAACAATTATTTTCAAAATAATCCTCTTTTATCCTGCTTAAATCTAATTTTAGCACATCTTCATTAATCAAACAAACATTTTTCCTGTCTTTTACCAAATCTTCTAAAATTTTTATAAGCGTAGAATCTTTTTCTACCGCAACCACTTTTTTGGAATAGTCGGAAAGTTTCAGGGTCAACACTCCGAGCCCTGGGCCTATCTCCAGCACCTCATCGTCCTCATTTATTTGAGCTGCCTTTAACATTTTGTATAAAAAAGATTCTTCCATTAAAAAATGTTGGCCGAGCCTTTTACTCGGCCTTATATCGTACTTTTTCATAATCTCTCTTATTTTCAAAGATTACCACCTTCTCGGGTTAACTTTTTTCGAATTTCCTGACCTTAAACCCCACTCCCAGTTCTTCGGCAATCCTTTTACATTTTTCTATATCCACTTCGGGAAGCTCCACAACGGTTAAAACCACCTTCGGAACGTAATTTTTGCATTTTCTGGCAAACTCCAGTACGGCATAGAAAGCTTCTTCACCGTAATCGGAGCGGCAAATACTGTCGTAGGTTTCCGAATTATGAGCATTAAGGCTAATGGAGATCACGTCAATTAGACCTTTGAACTGAGGGGTTATATCCTCTCCATGAATCAAATTTCCAAGCCCGTTTGTATTTATTCTAACCGGAATCCCAGGAAAATTATTCTTTATATAAGACGCCACATCCAGAACCACCTGAAGCCTCAAAAGAGGCTCCCCGTAACCGCAAAAAACTATTTCTTTATAATTTTCGGGATTGCCGATTGCCTCAATTATTTCCTTTGTTGTCGGTTCCTTCTCAAGCCATAAGTCGTAGCCACCGACACCCTTTGCAAAGTTTCTTATACAGAAGCTGCACTTATTCGTGCAACGGTTGGTGATGTTTAAATACAGTGAATCTCCTATTTTATATGCTATCATAATCGCCCCGCCCATTCTCTTAGGATTTTTCTATGCTATTTTAACACAAATTAAAATTCTACACAATGAAAAATTAAATAAAAAAATGCCCCTTTTACAGGGGCAGCTCAAAAAGATACCTAAAATTTTACTACCGTTCTCAGAGCCGTTCTTGCCAAATTATATAATATTGCACCTACCACGGTGTTTATGGCAGCGGTAGGCAGAACAACTACCGTATAAAGAGTAGAAAAGGCAGTCGGAAGAGCTCCCACCACTATCATTGCCACCGATAAAAATATTGCTCCGCTTATCATCGTTCCCAGCAGGGTGAAGATAGGTACCGCTATTTGTCGGTTTAAATTGGGTGTAACCCTGACAAGTAATGCAATCACCTGAGATGTAATAAGTTCATCAACGATGTTTGCAATTTGCCCACCCGGGAAGGTGGTGGAAAGGGCGGCAAATACGCCTCCTAAAAAACCAGCGAGAAGCGCGTTAGCGGGTTTCGGATTAATAAAGATCGAAAGGAAGAGCATAACAAGAAGGAAATTCGGCCTCATTCCGGCAACAATGGGCGGAGTCACCTGATGTAAAACATAGCCGATTGCCATTAAAAGAGCGGTTAAGATAGATTCCCTTAACTTCATAAAAATCCCCCTTCTTTAAAATTAATTTTAAAATTAATTTAATAAAAAAAGCACCCATCCCCTCCGGGACGGATGCTTTATCCGCGGTGCCACCCTCATTAGTCCTGCCTATAACAAAAAACGGCATTTCACCCATCAGGACGAAATGCCGTGATTGCCACCTGAAAGCAGGACTCCCTTTTCTGGTACGGCCGTATCGGCGATACCATGCCCCTTTTTTAACGGAGGGCTTACCCGGCAGCAGCTACTTTTCCCTTTCGCTGCCGCATCTTCAGGGCCCATTCACCCTACCTTTCGGTACCGCCTTTCCACCGCCGGCAGCTCTCTTTAACCTTCCGGTAAGGCTACTTTTCCCCTTCATCGAAATTTACCAAATTAAAGTTTTAGTTTTATAAAATATTATATGCATTTTTCAAAAAAAAGCAATATAGTTTTAAAACTTTTTACAAAAATTTTTTTAATTTTAAATGTAGATCCCAAAAAACTCCGCGGCATTTTCCCTCATTAACTTTTTTATTTCATTTAACCCTGTTTCTTTTAATTGTGCAAAATAATCGTAAATGATCTTTATAAAAGTAGGGTCGTTTCTTTTACCGCGAAAGGGCTCGGGTGTAAGGTAAGGGGAATCGGTTTCCAGGAAAGTTCTTTTTACCGGCAGTTTTTTTATTATTTCCCTTCCCCCTTCATTTTTTTTGAAAGTCATCGAACCTCCGAAGGAGAAATAATACCCTTTTTTTAAGGCCTCTTCTGCCATATAAAGGTCCCCTGAAAAACAATGGAGCATGACCTTGTGGGTTCCCACTTCTTCCAGCAGCTTTAACACATCCTCATGGGCCTCCCTGTCGTGTACCACCACCGGAAGATTGAGCTCACCCGCTAAATAAAGCTGTTCTTTGAACACCTCTAACTGCTTTTGTTTAGGAGAAAAATTGTAGTGGTAATCCAGCCCTACCTCGCCGATGGCTACTACCTTTGAATTTTTTGAAAATCTTTTCAGTTCATCAATAAAGCCTTTATTGGTTTTTGCAGCTTCGTGGGGGTGAACCCCCACGGCTGCATATACGTTTTCGTTTTTTGAAAGCTCAACCGACAAGGCACTGGATTCTACGTCAACCCCGGCGTTAATGAAGAAAACCCCTTCTCTTTTTATTTTTTCGATTAATTCATATCTATCATTGTTAAAAGCCTCATCGTCTATATGAGCGTGAACATCCAAGTACAAAACCATCAGCCCCTTATTTTACTTTCGCCCCTGACGGTATATCCCTTTCTACAGTAATTATTGAGAGTTTATCATCAATGGAAGCCGCAAGTAACATCCCCTGGGATTCCACTCCCTTCAGTTTTGCAGGTTTTAAATTTGCTACAACTACTATTTTTTTGCCTATGAGTTCTTCGGGTGAGTAAAATTTTGCTATCCCCGCTACTATCTGCCTCTTTTCTTCTCCTATTTTAACCTGGAGTTTTAAAAGCTTATCCGCACCCTGTATTTTTTCCGCTTCAATCACTTCTGCCACCCGCAGCTCCACCTTCCCAAAATCTTCTATTGTAATTAAATTCAATCCTTCCAGGTTTTGATTTCCCTTTGCTCTGGTTTCTTCTTCTTTTGTTTTTTTATCGTTTTCCGTATTCTTTTCGATTCTCGGGAAAATAATCTCTTTTTGCCCTATCTTTGCTCCCGGTAACAGCAATCCCCACTCTTTTGCCGCTTCCCAGGTGCAAATATCTCCGGGAATCCCCAGCTGCTTTCTGATTTTACCGGGCGTATTGGGCATAAAAGGCGATATGTGGATGGAAATCACCCTCAGGGATTCGGCAAGGTTGTAAAGAACGGTATGGAGCCTTTCTCTTTTTCCTTCTTCCTTTGCAAGAACCCAGGGTGCCGTTTCGTCAATATATTTGTTCGCCCTGCCAATGAACTGCCAGATCTCTTTTAAGGCTTCGGAAAACTCGAAGGAATCCATCAAGGATTCTATATTTTGCGGAAGGGATTTTGCCATAGCTATGAGCTCTTTATCTTCTTTTGTGAACTCCCCGAAGGCAGGTATTCTGCCTTCACAGTACTTTTCCAGCATTGTTACGGTCCGGGAAAGCAAATTCCCCAAATCGTTGGCAAGGTCGTAATTTATTCTATCGACAAGGGCATCGTTGGAAAAATTGCCATCAGCTCCAAAAGGAATTTCCCTCAATAAAAAGTATCTGATTGCATCCACACCGTAAAGGTCCACCAGCACTCTTGGATCTACCACGTTACCCTTGGATTTTGACATCTTGCCGCCTTCCAGAATAAGCCATCCATGGCCGAAAACCCTCCTGGGAAGGGGAAGGTCCAAAGCCATAAGCATAGCAGGCCAAATAATGGTATGGAACCTTACTATTTCCTTCCCAACCAGGTGTACATCCGCCGGCCAGTATTTATTAAAAAGCTCATTATTAAAAGGATATCCAAGAGCCGTGATGTAATTGGAAAGGGCATCGATCCACACGTAAACCACATGCCCTTCGTCAAAGGTAACGGGAATCCCCCAATCAAAGCTTGTTCGTGATACGCAAAGGTCCTCCAGTCCCGGCTTTAAAAAGTTATTTAACATTTCATTCTTCCTGGATGGGGGTTGTATAAAATCGGGATTTTTCTCAATGTAATCAATTAATTTATCCTGATATTTTGACAGCCTGAAAAAGTAAGCCTCCTCCTTTACCAGCTCCACATCCCTGCCGCAATCTGGGCACCTGCCTTCCACCAGTTCCCTTTCGGTAAAAAAGGATTCGCAGGGTGTGCAGTACCATCCTTCGTATTCGCCCTTATAAATATCTCCCTTTTCGTAAAGCCTTCTAAAAATTTCCTGAACGCCTTTCACGTGGTAATCATCGGTAGTTCTTATGAAATGATCATAAGAAATGTCAAGTATCTTCCATAATTCTTTTATCCAATCTACTATTTCATCCACGTATTCCTTTGGAGTCTTTCCTTTCTCCTGGGCTTTCCTCTGGATCTTTTGACCGTGTTCGTCGGTTCCCGTTAAAAAGAAAACATCGTGGCCGGTTAGCCTTTTAAAGCGGGCCATAGCATCGGCTGCAACAGTTGTATAGGAATGACCTATGTGGAGTTTATCGCTGGGATAGTATATTGGAGTTGTAATATAAAAAGTTTTTCCTTCCATTGATTGCCCTCCTTTTCCTTCATAAATCTTAAAATTAAAAAACCCCCGCCCATCCACAAAGGGGCGAGGGTAACCCGCGGTACCACCCTAATTCGCCTTTTCGGCCTTTTAGCTTTATCGGGCTTTTACCCGCCTTTACCTGAAAATACTTCGGCAAAGGTTTCTCCGGGTCCATGTTCGGCAAAAAGCAGGCACCGGCTTTCACCTCACCCGGCTCTCTTTGGCCTTTATTTTTGCCTACTCAACCCTTCATTGAAGTCTTATGGAGTTTATCTATTATATACCAGTTTTTCCGCACCCTGTCAAGCTTCGGTGTAGAAACTGCCGAAGGGAGATTCCTCTTTTTTTATTTTTCCCTTTTTAACCATTTCTTCTAAAAGATTTTTTAAAGCATTAACTTCCATAACAACCTTTAAATTTTGCGAACTTATATTCTTCGCAACCCTTAAAAGATTCGATTCGTAAATTGGCAATTCCTTTTTGATTAGTTCATAATATTCTTCCATCTCCTGATTGCTCTTTTCTATTAGCTCGTCAAACGGGTTTTTTAAATGAGGGCTCATGGAGTAAGGATACCTTACCCTAATCGCGATGGTCCTGCCGAAAAGCGGAGTTGAGACAAAGGCATCCCCCGACGGAAGATAGGGAAGCCTTTTTGCTTCTTCGGAGCTTAAATCCGTCTCCTCCATCAGGGTGCTGATGTCATTGCCTCTTACCGTCCTGAATATTATTTTAGTATTGAGCTGAGCGGTAACGGTTTCATCCAGAAGGGTAGGCCTTTGTGTTGCCAGTACCAGGAATACGCCGTATTTCCTCCCTTCCTGTGCTATTTCTTTTATTATGCCCTTGCTGGGGGCATCATAACCTTTTGGTGCAAAATTATGGGCTTCATCCGTGGCGACGACAAAGGGTGGAAAATATTCAAAGTTTTTTTCTCCCTTCAGTTCTCCATCCTTGTAATCCCTTCTTTTTCTGTACAAACTCGAGAGAATGTAAGTTGCAAACACCTGTAAAAGCCAAATAGGCCCCTGTATTACCGAAAGTTTACCCGACTTTAGCGCTCTTATTACCGGGTTTATATCGTGGCTGAATATCCCCGAGTAATAAAGCCTTCTCAACCTCCAGGAAATACCCTGAACGGAGGGAAGGGGGATATTGGAATACTCTTCCATTAACTCCCTTAAACGCCTGTATTTTTCTTTCTCGATTTCCTTTATTCCTTCCAATGCAAGCATTTTATCCAGCTTTGCCTTGCCCATCTCTAAAGCTTCGCATAGATCTTCAACCCTTGAGGAAAAACTGGCGTAGGTGTCTCCCCTTTTAAAAAGGATTTCCACAGCACTGGACATCGCCTCGGTCAAAGGTTTAACGGCGGACAAAAGATCCAGGAGGTCCCTTGTGGTCAATGCCGAGAATTCTACACCTATTTCCTCACCGATCTGGAATTTCTGGTAGCAATCGCTAAAATCCGGCCTCTCCCCGAGATCTGAAGAGGTGGAAAAATCCATTTCGTAATGAGGATCCAGGATGATAGAAGGGATTCTCTTCCTCATCAATTCCTCCATTATTACCCTCATACCAAAGGATTTCCCCGAACCGGAACCCCCGAAAATGCCTATGTGCGGATATTGCTGAAAAGACCTGAGGTCTAATATAAAGGGCACGCTTTTTGTTTTTTCGGTTTTCCCTTTGTTAAGTATATAAAATAGTCCCTTTAACTCTTCTCCCATTGTTTGGGCTGTTTCCTCGGTATGCTTTATTTCGCCCAGGACAAGGCCATCCTCCTTACTTCCCCTTACAAGTATATCTTTAACCTCAAAAAAGTCAGGTATCCTCGCCTTAGAGCCTGTAACAATGGGATAAGTGGTTTCGGTCATTAACTTAACCTTTGCCACATTTATTTCCTCTTCATCTATGCTGTAACCCAGCCTTTTCAATGATTCAACTACCTTAGCATCGAAAAAATCGTGATTCAAAGAAAAGGGTATGTACCTGTTATAAGAAAAGGTTTCCGATACCTCACCTATTACCGGGCCTTGATTAGGATCATCAATAATTATTAATTCATTTATTCTGAACTTTCGTTCCTTTGAAGCAATATAAACCTCATGGGAGGTTGTAAGACCCACAACGTTCATTTTTCCTCTCCCTTCCTAATTAAGGATTTCTCTTTTCCCTCTTTGGTTTAATGATTTCAGCAAAATCCTCTCCTAAAAAACCGTTAATCACAGCTTCCATAAAAGCATCGGTAATTTTTACTTTTTTATCCACAATATCCATCCAGAGGGGGATTCCTCTTCCGTTTTCGGGAGTCAAAGTGTAAACAAGGTTGGCTATAAAGCGGGTATAATCCTTTTGTTCTTCCAGAATATCCACTCCTATGGGTTTGGGATCAAGGGAGCTCCTCATAAAAAGCGTCCTGAAACCCTCTTTAAAAAGTCCGGACTTTATTTCTAAATATTCCCCCACATCCATAGCTCCCATTAGTATTTCCCAGTCCGCAGCATGTTTAAATTCCGGAGGAAGCCCCTTATTAATAGATCCGCTGATTACCGAGGTAGAAATACCCTCTACCAGCCCCGCTATTACGACATCGTTTTTCAACGCTATATCCTTTATTTGATCAAAACGACTTTTTGCTTCAATTTTAAACCTGACTAAGGACCCATCCAAAAAAAGCACCCTCGGGCGAAACTTTGTTAAAACCTGCCTTGCCGCCTCCGCTTCCAGCTCGGCAAGTCGTTTTTTCTGCAATGCCCTGTAATCTTCTTCTTTAATTTGTTCCTCCATAAGCAAAGGAGAATCCACTTCCGAAAGCTCAATTTCCTCCCGGCTTTTTTCAGAAGAAATGCCGAGAGCCCTTTTTATAAAAATTATATAAGGATAAACACCCCCGATACTATTTATTGAGCCATCAACTCCCGCTATTCCGCCTTCCAATTTAATTTCGTCCAAATCCTTTTCCCGAAGCCTTTCTGCCTTTAAAAATTCTCCCACATGATTTTCTTTTATAAGCTTTCTAATAGCTTCCCCACCGGGCTTTTTTAATCCCCTGTTTTTCAGCAATTCGGCGGTTTTTTTAATTTTTTCTTTAAAATCCTCGCCTATCCTTTCCATGGTGTCATCCTTTCTAAATTTCCTTAAACCTTGTGTAAAAATAAACAAACATTGACTCATTTTTACATAAATGGTATATTCTTGTTAAGAAAAATTTGTCGAAAGGGGGCGAAATTTGTGAAATCGACGGGGGTCGTCCGAAAAGTCGATGAGCTGGGAAGAGTAGTCATCCCTATAGAATTGAGGAGGGTTTTAAACATTTCCGAAAAAGACCCTCTTGAAATATATGTGGATGGCGACAAAATAATTTTAAAGAAATACGAACCCGGCTGCATCTTCTGCGGAAACGCTGACGCCGAAGAAGTGGTAAATTTCAAGGGAAAAAATATTTGCACAAAATGCATAAGCGAAATCACTAACCCTTAAGAAAAATTCTGGCAGGAAGCAAAACTACCTGCCTTTTTAATTTCTTAAGTTATCTCTTTGTGGATAACGCTGTAGAGCTCGTTTTTCGATATATTAAGCTCTTTCGAAACCTTTTTTACCGCCTGGCTCTTTGTCATTCCGCCTTTTAAATATTCCCCTACCTTTTCCAATGCCTTTTCCTTCAAATTTTCAACAGAAATATCGTCTGTCTCTTCTTTTGAAACCCCTTCAATAAGTATGACAAACTCTCCTCTCGGTTCCTCCGCATTAAATTTTAATAGAGCTTCTTCTACCGTCCCCCTGAAAAATTCTTCATGGATTTTGGTTAGCTCCCTGGCAATGACAACCCTCCGATTTCCCATTTTTTCTTTAAGCTCCTTCAAAAATTTAACTATCCTATGAGGCGACTCGTAAAATATTATTGTTCTTTTTTCATTTATCAGATCGTTGAGTATTTTTTCCCTCTCTTTATCTTTTTTAGGAAGAAAACCTTCAAAAGCAAATCTACTGGTGGACAAGCCCGAAGCTATCAAAGCCGTAACAAAAGCTGATGGACCGGGAAGAGGAACAACTTCTATATTTTCTCCTATAGCTGCCTTTACAAGCTCCTCCCCCGGGTCGGAAATACCCGGTGTCCCCGCGTCCGAAACCAGAGCCACATCCCGGCCTTCCAGCAATAATTTTATTATTACTTCACCTTTTTTAGTTTTATTGTGTTCGTGGTAGGAAATCAAAGGCTTTTTTATGCCGTAATGGTTCATCAGCTTTCTTGTAACCCGGGTGTCTTCAGCTGCTATAACTTCCACATCTTTTAATATCTTTAAAACCCTTAAGGTGATATCTTCCAGGTTTCCTATGGGGGTAGGGCATAAAAACAGCCTGCCCTTTTTTTGTTCCATTATTTTTCCTCCCGCTTACACTCTTTTTTATACCCTTATAATATTATATCTTAATTTTATTTATTGGTATAATCATCCTTGCAATTATGACCAACGCCATTTAAAAATATTATGAAGAAGGCATAAAATCATGGATTTTTTTTGAAGTTAGAAAACATTAGAGCGGTTATAGAAGCGGTGGAAAAACACGGATGAAATTGAGTGAAAGAAATTTTCAACACGGGTAAATTTACCGGTGCTTTTTTGTTGATTTTATTTGTATTTTGTTACAAAATAATTTTATGTGCTACATCAAAGGAAGATGGAATATGGATTACGTTGTAAGAGCCATAGATGAAAAAGCTGGCATCCTTGCTTTCTGCGGACGTACAACAAACCTGGTCGAAAAAGCAAGGCTTATCCACGATACCCTTCCCACCGCCTCCGCAGCCTTTGGTCGCCTTCTTACCGCATCAGCATTGATGGGTCTTATGCTGAAGGGTGAAAAGGACACGGTGACCCTCCGGGTTGATGGAGGGGGCAGTGCGGGAATAATCGTAGCCCATGCCGATTCTAAAGGCAATGTGAAGGGATTTATAGGAAACCCCGGTGCCAATATTCCGTTAAATCAAAAAGGCAAACTCGATGTGGCGGGAATAGTGGGTAGCACGGGCACCCTGACCGTCGTAAAGGACTTAGGATTAAAAGAACCCTATGTGGGGCAGGTACCCTTAGTTTCAGGGGAAATTGCGGAAGACCTGACCTATTATTTTGCCAAATCCGAACAAATACCCTCCAGCGTTGCACTGGGTGTTCTGGTGGATACCGACGGTAGTATAAAAGCTTCTGGAGGATTTATTATTCAGCTTTTGCCCCGGGCAGAGGAAAAAGCCGTAGCCTCTATAGAGGAACAGCTAAAAAACACAAAACCGGTAACTCAATTGATAGAAGATAAGCTTTCACCCGAAGACATATTGAAGAATTTGCTGAAGGATTTTGAAATAACCTTTACAGCAAAACATGTGCTGAATTACCATTGCAGCTGTTCAAAAGAAAAAATCGAAAGGATTCTTTTAAGCCTCGGTAAAAATGAGGTGGATGACATATTAAGATCCCAGGGAACGGTAGAACTTATATGCAATTACTGCAGGAAATCTTACCGTTTTGAAAAGGAAGATATAGATAAAATTTTTAGCGTATGACATTTTCTTAACCCAAAAATAAAAACCCCCCTCACAGGGGTTATTTTATATTTTATTCAATGCCTTTAAGCATTCGCTTACTGCCCTTTTAGTTTTCTCGTCGGCTTCACAAAGAGGCGGCCTTAATCCTCCTACCTTTATTCCCATTTGGTTCAGTGCTTCCTTTACGGGAATGGGATTTGTGATAATAAATAATGTTTTGAATAAATCAAAAAGCTTTAAGTGTAAGTCTAAGGCTTTTTTCAGTTCTCCTCTTTCGAAGCTTTCAATCATTTCCTTTATCTCTTTACCCGCAATATGAGAAGCTACGCTCACGACCCCTTTTGCACCTATGGAAAGCATCGGCAGTGTCATGCTGTCGTCTCCGCTATAAATATCTATCTTTGGAGCGAGTATTTTAGTAAGGCTTGTTTTATCCAGGTTTCCTCCGGCATCTTTAAGAGCAACTATGTTTTTAACTTCCGATAGCCTTGCCACCGTTTCCGGTTCAATATTGACCGATGTCCTCCCGGGCACATTATAAAGCATGCACGGTATTTTTACGCTTTCCGCGATCATCTTGAAATGCCTGTAGAGTCCTTCCTGGGTGGGTTTGTTGTAATATGGGGCTACCAGTAAAAGCCCATCCACCCCTAACTCCTGAGCCTTAATCGAAAGTTCAATGCTTTTTTCCGTATTGTTAGAGCCCGTTCCCGCGATTATCTTTGCCCTCTGCCCCGAAACCTCCACCGCCGCCCTGTAAAGCTTCAACTTTTCCTCGTCGGTTAAGGTGGGGGATTCCCCCGTAGTTCCGGAAACCACAATAGAATCGCTGCCGTTTTCTATGAGGTAATCGATCAGTTTTTGGAAAGCATCGTAGTCTACCTTTAGTTCGTCATCGAAAGGAGTCACCGCTGCGGTAATCACTTTCCCGAAATCCATAAAACTTACCTCCCTTTTTTTAATAATATTAACCTGTGATTGCCACTATCGGCAACTATTAAATTATCCTCATTATCTATAAAAATGCCCTTGGGGGTATTAAACCTTCCTTTCTCAAATCCAAACCCCCCTATGCTCTCTATATGGGTGCCTTTTAGGTCAAATACTTCAATTTTGTGATTTCCCGTATTGGATAAATATATTCTCCCATTTTTTACTGCAATTCCTTGAATTCCGGAATCTTCCGGATTTCTCTCGTCTTCATAAAAAAGTTCTTTAAACCTATCATTCAACACCTCTTTAAAACTCATCCCATCCCATTTCACCAGGGAGAAAATACCGTTTTTAAGCACGTACATATTGCCTTTTTCATCGAAAGTTATTTCTTTCGGCTCCTGTATTTCTATCTGTCTTAAAAACTTGCCATTTGCGTCATATATATTTATCCTGTCATTAAAGGTATCGGCAATGTAGAGATTATTATCTTCACCCGCGGCAATATCCATTGGCCCCATTAAATCTCCGTAATTATCAAACACCCCGAGTTTACCTTCATCTTCTCCCCGTTCTCCGAAGCTTTTTATATAATTTCCATTCTTATCAAAAATATGGACCCTGTCTAAGTCAAGAACGTAAATTTTATCTTTTACAATTACCGCATCCACCGGTTTAATAAAATCTTCTCCGGGTAAAGACAGATTATATAAAAAACTACCACCCTTTTTAAAAACCTGAACTTTTCCGGTCTTTTCGTAAAAATTCCCGCTTACAACTATAATATGTTCTTTATCC
>Ga0207431_10159_pt1 | contig 13610 bp, 12 predicted proteins | sample YelNats1bottle14_FD_187546 | JGI IMG/M metagenome (GOLD analysis project Ga0207431, IMG submission 187546) | Hot spring thermophilic microbial communities from Obsidian Pool, Yellowstone National Park, USA - site 1 bottle 14 (SPAdes) (version 2) | ecosystem: Environmental > Aquatic > Thermal... | reverse complement strand
CCACAAAACTTAAAGCTTGCAATTTCAGGTGGTATAGGCCTTTTTATAGCACTAATAGGACTTAAGAGTGGAAGTATAATAGTTGATAATCCAGCAACCCTTGTTGGTTTTGGAAGCTTTACAGATAAGCACGCACTATTAACTTTAATAGGTATTACAATAACTGGAATACTAATGGCAAGAAATGTTAAAGGTTCAATACTTATTGGAATAATAGCTACAACAATAATCGGAATTCCTATGGGAATAACAAACATAGAAGGTGTAAAGTTAATTTCTGCTCCTCCTTCAGTTGCACCAACATTTATGAAGATGGATTTTAAGGGACTTTTAGGATTAGGCCAAGCAGGATTAGTTGGTGCTATAATGAGCGTCGTTATGGTTGTTATATCCTTCAGTTTAGTTGATATGTTTGATACAATTGGAACACTTGTTGGAACAGCTCAAAAGGCAAACCTACTTGATGAAAATGGAAAGATGAAGAATATGAACAAGGCACTTCTTGCAGATGCCATTGCAACAACTTGTGGTGCAATGCTTGGTACAAGTACAGTTACAACATATGTTGAATCAACTGCAGGAATTTCAGAAGGTGGTAGAACAGGTTTAACTGCCTTTACAACAGGAGTAATGTTCCTACTTGCAATGTTCTTTACTGGTCTTGTTGGAATAGTTCCAGCAGAGGCAACAGCTCCAGCACTTGTAATCGTTGGTGCCCTAATGATGGGTGCTATAACTAAGATAAATTTTGATGATTTTACAGAAGCACTTCCAGCATTCTTTACAATTGCAGTTATGCCATTTAGCTACAGCATAGCAAATGGTATAGCAGCAGGTATGATATTCTACCCAATAGTAAAAATAGTTACAGGCAAGTCTAAAGAAGTAAATCCTGCCGTATATGTTTTAGCAGTTCTTTTCATCATAAGATTTGCACTTCTCCCTCATTAATTTAAAAGTCCAGAGCAAAATGCTCTGGACTTCAATTTCAAATAAAAGGGGTGTTAATATGGAAAAGTTAAATATGCTCTATGAAGGAAAGGCAAAAAAGGTTTATGAGACTAAAGATGATGATAAACTAATTGTTTACTATAAAGATGATGCAACGGCCTTTAATGGCCTTAAAAAGGATGTAATATTAGATAAGGGAATACTAAACAACAGCATTTCTTCCATCATATTTAAAAAACTTCAAGAAAATAATATAAAAACACACTTCATTGAAAAACTTTCAGATAGAGAACAGCTTGTCAAAAAGGTCAGTATAGTTCCCCTTGAGGTTATTGTCAGAAACTATGCAGCAGGAAGCATAGTAAAAAGGCTTGGTTTAAAGGAAGGACAAAAGTTTAATGAGCCAATTCTTGAGATTTCATATAAAAACGATTCTCTACAGGACCCCCTAATAAATGATTACCACGCAATAGCACTTGGATTGGTAAAAAGGGACGAACTTATCAACATATATGATACAGCCCTTAAAATAAACAGCCTATTAACAAAAATGTTTGAGGAAATAGGAATAATACTAATTGACTTTAAGCTTGAGTTTGGAAGGTATAAGGGAGAGGTTATATTGGCGGATGAAATATCTCCAGATACATGTAGGCTTTGGGATAAGGAAACTTTATATAAATACGATAAGGACAGATTCAGACAGGATTTAGGAAATGTAATAGAAGGGTATAGAGAAATCTTAAATAGATTGGAGGAGTTAAGATGATAAAAGCATATATAGATGTTACCTTAAAAAAGAGCATACTTGATCCACAAGGTACAGCAGTTAAAAAAGGACTTGAAAAACTCTCCCTTTATACAGAGGACGTAAGAATAGGAAAACACATAGAGGTGCTTTTAAAGGAGGATAAAATAGAGGCAGCCCGCGAAAAGATAGACGAGATGTGTAGAAGGCTTCTTGTAAACTTTGAGGTTGAAACCTACTCTGTAAGGTTTGAGGTGATAGAATGAAGGCGGGGGTTATAGTTTTTCCAGGTTCAAACTGCGACATAGATGCCTATAAGGTTTTAGAAAAATTAAATGTTGAAGTTAAATATATATGGCACGATGAAAAGATAGATGATGAGGATTTAATTGTTCTTCCAGGTGGATTTTCCTATGGAGACTATTTAAGATGTGGTGCAATTGCAAGATTTGCAAGGGTACTTGAAAATATAAATGAACATATTGAAAAGGGAAAACTTGTTTTAGGAATATGCAACGGCTTTCAAATACTAACAGAACTTAAGGCACTTCCAGGAGCACTTCTTAGAAATAAAAATCTAAATTTCATATGTAGCGACTGTAACTTAATAGTAGAAAACACCGACACTCCCTTTACAAATCTTTTTAAAAAGGGTGATATTGTAAACTTCCCAATAGCCCACGGAGAGGGCAACTATTATATAGATGATGAGGGATTAAGGGAGCTTATAAAAAATAACCAAATAGTATTTAGATATCAAAACAATCCAAATGGTTCAGTAGAAGACATTGCAGGTATTGTAAATAAAAAAGGGAATGTACTTGGAATGATGCCTCATCCAGAGAGGGCACAGGACAAACTTCTTGGTGGTGAGGACGGATTAATGTTATTTAAATCGATAATTGCCTATTTTAAGGAGGCATAGTATGAAAAGGATTGGGATAGTAGGTGGAGGACAGCTTGGAAGGATGCTCTCCTTTGAGGCAAAGAGGATGGGGTTTGAGGTTGTAATACTTGACCCAACTCGTAATTCACCTGCAGGGCAGGTATCCGATTTTCAGATAGTTTCAAGATATGATGATTTAAGTAGGATAGATGATTTTATAAATGGATGTGACGTTATAACCTATGAGTTTGAACATATATCGGTAGAGTTTTTAAGGGAGATAGAAAAAAGAGGTAGAGAGGTTATACCATCTTCAAATACTCTTGAAATAATTCAGGATAAGCTAAATCAAAAGCTCTTTTTAAAGGAAAAGGGCTTTAATGTACCAAGGATTTATAAAAGGGATGAATTAGATAAAATAGACTCCTTTCCCTGTATGCTTAAGTTTTCAAGGGGAGGATATGATGGAAAGGGAAATATTTTGATAGAAAGCCCATCTCATCTTAAGGACATTGTTTCAAATCTTAAGTATGATTTTTTCATTGAAGAACTAATTCAATTTGAAAAGGAAATATCAATACTTGTTGCAAGGAACAAAAGTGGACAGATAAAGCACTTCTCTCCTGTTGAAAACATCCACAAAAATAGCATACTTCACCTTAGCATTTCACCTGCAAGGATAGATAAGAAAACTGAAGAAAAAATATATGAGATTGCAGATAGGTTTATAGAGGCAATAGGAGATTATGGAATATTTTGTATAGAGATGTTCCTTGATAAAGAAGGAAATATATATATAAACGAAATAGCACCTCGTCCCCATAATTCTGGACACCATACAATTGAATCCTGTATAACAAGTCAATTTGAACAGCACATAAGAAGTATTTTAAATCTTCCCCTTGGAAGTACAAGACAGATTTCAAAGGCGGTTATGAGAAACATACTTGGAGATAAAGATATAGAGGGTAGATATTATTTAAAGGGTTTTGAAGAACTTTTAAAAACAGAAGGACTCTTCTTACACCTATATGGAAAAAGTGAAGTTAAAAGGGGAAGAAAGATGGGGCATATTACCTATCTTTGCAATGATTTGGAAGAGGGAATAGAGAGACTCTCTAATATGGAATTTGAATTTATAGGAGGATGTTAATATGGCATCTGTTGCAATTATAATGGGAAGTATTTCAGATTATGAGACTATGAAGGGAGCAGAAAAGGTTTTAAAGGAATTTGATGTTGATTATGAGATAGATGTTGTTTCAGCCCATAGAACTCCAGATAAAATGTATGAGTTTGCAAAGGGTGCAAGAGATAGAGGGATAAAGGTTATAATTGCAGGGGCGGGGGGAGCGGCACATCTTCCAGGGATGGTTGCATCCTTAACTACGCTCCCTGTAATAGGTGTTCCAGTTTCTTCAAGACTTCAGGGTATTGACTCCCTTCTTTCAATAGTTCAGATGCCAAAGGGAGTACCTGTTGCAACTGTTGCAGTAGGTGGGGCAGAAAATGCGGCCCTACTTGCCCTAAGGATGCTATCAATAAATGATGAAAAAATAGCAGAAAAGCTTTTTAAATATAAAGAAGCATTAGAGAGGGAAGTTAATGCAATGAGCCTAAAGCTTAAGGAGGTTTGTGAAAATGAATAGATATGAAAAGGTTGGCTTAACAAAGGAGGAATATAAAAGGATAGTTGAAGGTTTAAACAGAGAACCAAATGATTTAGAGCTTTCTATGTTTGGAGTTTTATGGTCGGAGCATTGTAGTTACAAAAACTCAAGGGCTCTACTTAAATTGTTTAATACAAAGGGAGAGAGGGTGCTTCAAGGACCGGGTGAAAATGCTGGTGCTGTAGATATAGGGGATGATTTGGCAGTTGTTTTTAAAATAGAGAGCCACAACCATCCATCAGCCTTAGAGCCATATCAAGGGGCTGCAACAGGGGTTGGAGGGATATTAAGAGACATATTTACAATGGGTGCAAGGCCTATTGCAAACTTAAATTCAATTAGATTTGGCCACTTAAATGATGAAAGAAACAAGAGACTTTTTAAAGGAGTTGTTAAGGGAATAGGAGATTATGGCAATTCAGTTGGAATTCCAACTGTTGCAGGAGAGACTGTATTTGAGGACTGCTATAGTGATAACCCACTTGTTAATGCAATGAGTGTTGGAATAATAAGAAAGGATAAGCTAAAGAGGGCAATAGCCCAAGGGGTTGGAAATAGCGTAATATTGGTTGGACACACAACAGGACGTGATGGAATAGGTGGAGCAAGCTTTGCCTCCTGTAATTTAACAGAGGAGTCAGAGGCTATGCGTTCTGCTGTTCAGGTTGGAGACCCTTTTATGGAAAAGCTTCTACTTGAGGCTTGTCTTGAACTTATGGATAAGGAATATGTAGTCGCAGTACAAGACTTAGGTGCAGCAGGACTTACCTCTTCAAGTTGTGAGATGGCCCTAAGGGGTGGATGTGGAATTAAAATTGATGTTTCAAAGGTTGTTACAAGGGAAGAAAATATGCTTCCTGAGGAGATAATGATTTCAGAATCACAGGAGAGAATGCTTTTTGTTGTAAAAAAGGGGTATGAAGAGGAGATATTAAAGGTATTTAAAAAGTGGAATCTAAACGCAGCAGTTATAGGAGAAATAACAGAGGATAAAAATTTAACTGTTACAGTAGGTGATAAAGTAGTAGGCTGTGTACCGGTTGAACTTTTAGGAGATGGTGCAAAGGCAACCTTAAGACCCTATAGAAGACCTAAATATTTAGATGAACTACATTTGGATATAGATAGCTTTAAAAGAGCAGAGGATTTAAATGAAGCATTAATTAAAGTTTTAAAGTCTGAAAACATAGCTTCAAAGGAATGGGTTTACAGGCAGTATGATTATATGGTTAGGACCAACACAATAGTAAGACCTGGAGGGGATGCTGCTGTTGTTGCAGTTGAAGGAACAGATAAGGCACTTTCCTTAACGGTTGACTGCAATTCAAGGTATTGCTATTTAGATCCTTATGAAGGTGCAAAGATTGCAGTGTGTGAGGCGGCAAGAAATATAGCAGCAACAGGAGCAACACCAATTGCAATAACAGACTGTCTAAACTTTGCAAATCCTGAGGATGAGGAGGTTTATTATACATTTAGACAGGCAATTTTAGGTATAACTGAGGCAAGTAGGGTATTAAACACTCCAGTTGTAAGTGGTAATGTAAGCTTTTACAATGAATCAAACAAAACAAGAATATATCCAACTCCAACAATAGGGATGGTTGGCCTTTTAGAGGATAAAAACAAAGCTTGTACAATAGATTTTAAGCAATCAGGTGATGCGGTTATCTTAGTTGGAGAAACCTTAAATGAAATAGGTGGAAGTGAATATCTAAAGGTAGTATATGGCAAGGTCTTAGGTAGTGTACCAAGGTGCTATCCTGAAATTGAAAAGAATACTATAGATTGTTTAATAAAGCTAATAAAAGAAGGTTTGATACAAAGTGCCCATGATGTATCAGAGGGTGGAATGATTGTAGCACTTTGTGAATGTGCCTTTAAGAATGAAATAGGGGTAGAGGTAAATGTAAAGACAAATTTAAGGGAGGATATATTCCTATTCTCTGAAAGCCAAGGAAGGTTTATACTATCGGCTAAAAAGGAATATGTAGATGAAATAATAACTGAATTTAAAAGATATGGAGTTTTGGCTGAGGTAATTGGAGAAACAAAGGGTAGCAAGATTGAAGTTAATATAAACGGCACAAGGGTTATAGATAGAGAAATTTGTGATTTAAAGAGGGTTTGGAAGGAGGAACTTCCATGTATTATGGATTAGATAAGTTTAAAGAAGAGTGTGGAGTATTTGGTGTTTTTTCAAGGGAAAAAAAGAAGGTTGGGGAAATAGTCTACTATGGACTTTATGCCCTTCAACATAGGGGGCAGGAAAGTGCAGGAGTTGCCTATTCAGATGGTGAGGTAGTAAATCTAAAGAAGGGTATGGGGCTTGTTGGAGATGCTTTAAAAAGGGAAGATTTAGATAAAATGATAGGCTATTCTGCAATAGGTCACGTTAGATACTCAACAACCGGCGATTCAAACCTTCAAAATGCACAGCCCCTTTTGAGTAAATATAAACTTGGAAGTATTTCCATTGCCCATAATGGAAATTTAGTTAATGCAGATATTATAAGGGAGCTTTTAGAGGAGGCAGGTTGTATATTTCAGACATCTATTGATTCTGAGGTTGTATTAAACCTAATTGCAAGGGGTTACAAAAAGGGAATAGAGAGGGCCTGCTTTGATGCAATTCAGGCAATAAAGGGTTCCTATGCCATTCTTATTTTAACAGAGGATAGATTAATTGCAGTAAGAGACCCTAATGGTATAAGGCCTCTTTGCATAGGAAGACTTGGAGATGATTATATTTTATCGTCTGAGAGCTGTGCAATAGATGCGGTAGGTGGAGAGTTTTATAGAGATGTAGAACCGGGTGAAATAGTTGTGATAGATAAAGAGGGACTTAGAAGCTATAAGATGATAGAGAGAACCTCCCTTAAAACCTGCTCCTTTGAATATATATACTTTGCAAGACCTGATAGTACAATAGATGGAATAAACGTTTATATTTCAAGGGTTAAGGCAGGAGAAAACCTTTTTAAAGAAAAGCCCTGTGAAGCAGATATTGTAGTTGGCGTACCAGATTCAGGCACCCATTCTGCTGTAGGGTACGCAAAGGCTTCATCAATTCCATATGGAATGGGTTTTGTTAAGAACAAATATGTAGGCAGAACCTTCATTGCACCAACACAAGAGCTTAGGGAAGCTGCCGTTTCAATGAAATTAAATCCACTAAAAGTAAATATAGAAGGAAAAAGAATAGTATTGGTGGACGATTCTATAGTACGCGGAACGACTATGAAAAGATTAATTGAACTTTTAAGGAAAAATGGTGCAAAGGAGGTACACGTAAGAATTGCATCTCCTATTGTAAAATATCCCTGCTATTTTGGTATAGATACTCCAAGAAGAAGTCAGCTTATAGGTTCAAACTTAAATGAGGAGGAAATAGGAAGAGAACTTGGTGCAGATAGCATAGGTTTTTTAAGTATAGAGGGACTTTTAGATGCCCTTGATGCAAAAAGCTTTTGTTTAGGCTGTTTTAATGGAATATATCCTGTTTCAGCTCCCTTTGAGGCAGATAAATTTATGTTTGAAAGGAAAGAGTGATATGAGATATTGTGATGCTGGTGTAAACATAGATGAAGGTAACAGACTTGTTTCAATGCTAAAGGGAATGGTTAAGGAAACTTATACAGAGGGCGTACTTGAGGGTGTTGGAGGTTTTGGTGCCCTATTTGAGATTAAAAATTATAAAAATCCTGTATTGGTATCAGGCTGTGATGGTGTTGGAACAAAGCTGAAGATTGCTATAGATATGAAAAAGCTAGATACAATTGGAATAGATTGTGTTGCGATGTGTGTAAATGACGTTTTATGCCACGGTGCAAAACCTTTGTTTTTCCTTGACTATTTTGCCTGTGGTAAGCTAAGTGCAGAGGATGCCTTTAATGTCATAAAGGGAATAAAGGATGGGTGTATTTTGGCAGGATGTAGTTTAATCGGAGGAGAGACTGCAGAAATGCCAGGTTTTTATGAGGATGGAGAGTTTGATATTGCTGGATTTTGTGTCGGAATTGTTGAGAAGGATAAAATAGTTGATGGAAGCAAAATAAAAGAGGGAGACTTGCTTGTTGGAATAGAATCTTCAGGATGCCACAGCAACGGATATTCATTAATAAGAAAAATCATTACAGACCTTGAGGAACCATTTAAAGATAAAAGGATAGGAGATGTTCTTTTAACTCCAACTAATATTTATGTAAAGGATGTTCTTCCTCTTTTAGATAAATTCGACGTTAAAGGAATGGCCCACATAACAGGTGGAGGATTTTTAGAAAACATCCCAAGGATGTTTAAGGGAGATTTTGATGCAGTAGTATATAAAGATAGCTATGAAATACCTGATATATTTAAAATTTTACAGCAAAGAGGAGCAGAGGAGACAGAAATGTATAGAACCTTCAATATGGGAATAGGTTTTGTTATTTGTGTGGATAAAAATGAAGCTGAAGAAGTAGTAAGAACAATAGAAGAAGGTGGTAAAAGGGCGTATATAATTGGAGAAGTGGTAAAGGGCGGTGGAAGGGTATGTTTAATATAGCCGTCCTTATATCAGGAAGTGGTACTAACCTTGAGGCAATACTAAATGCAGTGGAAAAAGATGAGATAAAATCAAAGGTTGTTTTAGTAATAGCAGATAGAGAGTGCTATGGAATAGAGAGGGCAAAAAAAAGAGGAATAGAGACATACATTTTAGATAGAAAAGCCTATAGGGATGAGCTTTCGGATAGGATTTATGAATTAGTTAAAGATAGAGCGGATTTTATTGTTTTGGCAGGATTTTTATCAATACTAAAGGGAGATATATTAAAGGGTTATAAGGATAGAATAATAAACCTTCATCCATCCTTGCTTCCTAAGTTTGGAGGTGTTGGGATGTATGGGGATAATGTGCATAGGGCTGTTTTAGAAAATAGGGAGAAGATAACAGGCTGTACGGTTCATTTTGTTGATGAGGGAGTAGATACAGGAAGAATAATACTTCAAAGGACTGTTTCTGTGGATTATGAGGATAAAATTGAAGATATAAAGAGGAAGGTTCAAATGGAAGAACATATAGCTATAGTTGAGGCTATAAAAAAATTGGAGGTGGATTATGAGGGCATTAATCAGTGTATATAATAAGGAAGGAATTTATGAGTTTGCTAAATTTTTATCAGATAGGGGTGTTGAGATAATTTCAACAGGAGGAACCTTTAAATATCTAAAGGAAAGGGATATAGATGTAGTTGAGGTAAGCTCTATAACAGGTTTTGATGAAATATTAGATGGAAGGGTAAAGACACTACATCCAGTAGTTCACGCAGGACTTTTAGCAGTAAGGGATAATGAAAACCACGTTGAACAGTTAAGTAAAAGAGGAATAGAGTATATTGACTTTGTTGTTGTAAACCTGTATCCCTTTTTTGAAAAGGTAGAGGATGATTTAAAGGATGATGAAAAGATAGAGTTTATAGATATAGGTGGTCCTTCGATGTTAAGGTCTGCTGCTAAAAATCATAAATATGTTGTTCCTATATGTGATCCAAAGGACTACGCCATGGTTATGGATGAGATTTTAAATTATGGAGATGTAAGATTAGAAAAGAGAAGATATCTTGCAGGAAAGGTATTTAATTTAACATCTGCCTATGATGCAGCCATATCCAATTTTCTTCTTGAGGATGATTTTCCAGAATACCTAACTTTATCCTATAAAAAAACTATGGATTTAAGATATGGAGAAAATCCACACCAAAGGGCAGCATACTATACAAAGACAGTAGGAAGTGGTGCAGTAAAGGATTTTGAAAAGCTAAATGGAAAGGAACTTTCATATAACAACCTAAAGGATATGGATATAGCTTGGAAGGTTGTTTGTGAGTTTGATGAACCTTGCTGCTGTGCAGTAAAGCATAATAGCCCCTGTGGAGTTGCAGTAGGAGAAGACGTATTTGATGCATATATTAGAGCCTATGAGTGTGATAAGATATCCATATTTGGAGGAATTGTTGCATTTAATAGAAGGGTTGACAAAAGAACGGCTGAAAAGCTTATAGATATATTCTTAGAAATAGTAATAGCACCAGATTATGATGAGGATGCACTTATAGTTTTAAAGGAGAAGAAAAATCTAAGAGTTATAAAGGCACTATCGACACCAAAGGATAAATTAGAGTATATAAGCGTAGATGGTGGAATTTTAGTACAGGATGTAGATAGAAGGTTAGTTAGCGAATTTAGATATGTTACAGAGCAAAAGCCAACTGATAAAGAGATGGAGGATATGCTCTTTGGAATGAAGGTTGTAAAGTATGTAAAATCTAATGCTATAGTAGTTGTTAAGAATAAGATGGCTATTGGGATTGCAGGCGGTCAGGTAAATAGAATATGGGCAGCTTGTCAGGCATTAGAGAGGGGTAAAGGGGCTACTTGCCTTGTGTCGGATGCTTTCTTCCCCTTTGAGGATGTTGTGGAAAAGGCAAATGAATATGGTATAAGGGCTATTATGCAGCCTGGCGGTTCAATAAGAGACAAGGAATCCATAGATGCCTGCAATAGATATGGCATTGCAATGGTGTTTACTGGAGTTAGACATTTTAAACATTGAGGTGATTTTATGAAGATTTTAGTTTTAGGTTCAGGTGGAAGGGAACACGCACTGTCTAAAAAGTTAGCAGAGAGTTCATTGTGTTCTAAAGTATATGTATGCCCAGGAAATGTAGGAACAATGTTGGAGAAAAAGTGCCAAAATGTTGATTTAGAAGACATAGATGATATAATACACTTTGCAAAGAGTGAAGGAATAGATTTGGTAGTTGTAGGGCCAGAGAAATATCTTATGCTTGGGGCTGTAGATAAATTTAGGGAAAATGGGATTAAAATATTTGGACCAAGTAAAAAAGTTGCCCTTCTTGAGGGAAGTAAGGCCTATGCAAAGGAATTTATGAAAAGGTATGGAGTAAAAACGGCCTCCTATGAGGTTTTTGAGGAATTTGAAAAGGCCAAAGAGTATTTAAATAAGGTTAAATATCCTGTTGTAATAAAGGCAGATGGCCTGGCACAGGGTAAAGGAGTTGCAATCTGTAGTAGTAGGGATGAGGCAGAGGATACTTTATTTAGCTTTATGGTGGAGGATTTATTTAAAGGTTCTGGCAAAAGAGTTGTGATAGAGGAATATCTTGAGGGAGTTGAAGCTTCTATTATATGCATAACCGATGGTAAAAGTATAAAGCCCTTTGTTTCAGCAAAGGATCACAAAAGGCTTATGGATAATGATAGGGGACCAAACACAGGAGGAATGGGGGTTGTTGCACCTAATAGGTATGTAACAGATGATGTCTTTGAAAAATTTAAAGAGGATATAATGAAAAGAACACTTTTAGGAATAAGTGAAGAAAACTTAGATTATAAAGGCTTTATTTATTTTGGAATAATGATAACAAAGGAAGGTCCATATCTTCTTGAGTATAATGTAAGATTTGGAGATCCTGAGGCTCAGGCGATTTTGCCTCTTTTAAAGAGCGATTTAGTAGAGGCTATTTTAAAGACATTAGATGGAAGATTAGATGAATATGATTTTAAATGGATAGATGGAGCCTCCTGTAATGTTGTTTTAGCAAGTAGAGGATACCCTATATCACCAATATGTGGTGATGAAATATTTGGAATTCAATCTATAAGAGATGTAGACGTATTTATTTCAGGTGTTAAATTAGAGAATGGAAGATTTTATACAAATGGTGGACGTGTTTTATCTTTAACAGCAGTTGGAGAGACCTTAGAGTTAGCGAGGGATAAGGTTTATAAGGAGATAGAGAAGATAAAGTTTGAGGGGATGCAATATAGAAAGGATATATAAGTAAAAGGTGCTACGCACCTTTTACTTACTACTTACATATATTGTATAACTCCAAGGAGAAAATTTAACTAAATGGTTCTTCTTTAATTTTACTTTATCATTAGTATTAAAATCAGTATATTTTCCTGCATATTCATTTAGTGGAACCTCTAAATCGAAGCTCTTATCTGAAAGGTTTGCAAAAATTAAAACCCTATTGCCCTCATTTTCACGCACAAAGGCAAGAACGTTATCATTTTTAACATCAATGAATTTTATACTTCCTCCGTGTTCTCCGTTCCAAAGAGCTTTGTTTTCCTTCTTTAGTCTAATTAAATTGTTATAGAAATCTTGCTTAGGATAGTTTTTCCAGTCTATTTCATCCTTTTCAAAAAACTTAAGTCTTTTATCCAAGGCAGCCTCTTGTCCAGAGTATATAAGAGGAATTCCAGGAAGTGTGAAGGTTAGCATTGCCATAACATCAACAGCATCCTTCATTTTTTCAAATTCAGTTCCATTCCAGGAGTTTTCATCGTGGTTTGTGATGAAGTTCATTGGGTAGCTACCGTTTGGATAGATTTTATCAAAGTTTTCAGCAAAGCGTCTTATTCCAAAGGCATCAGCCTTTCCGTTTGCTATACTCTCCATAAGGTGCATAAGTCTCCAGTTGTAGTTGCTGTTGAAGGCCTTATTTAAATATTCTCTGTTGCCTTCATCTTCGGCAAGCATATAAACAGGTTTTATTTTTTCAAGCTCCTCCCTTGCCTTTTCCCAAAAATCAACAGGAACTCTTCCTGCAACATCGCATCTATATCCATCAACTCCAACCTCTTTTACCCAAAATACCATTGCATCAATCATTGCTTTTCTCATTTCTTCATTTTTGTAGTTTAATTGTGCAACATCTGTCCAGTCGGTTCCTGGAGGATTTACTATATTTCCCTCACTGTCTGTTAGGTACCAGTCCTTGTTCTTAATCCAAAGGTGATCCCAACCTGTATGGTTTGCTACCCAGTCTAATATAACCTTAAATCCCATTTTATGACATTCATCAACAAGTTCTTTAAATTCTTCAAGTGTACCAAACTCAGGGTTTACTGCCTTGTAATCCTTTATTGAGTAGTAGGAGCCCAAAGTTCCCTTTCTGTTTTTTTCTGAAATAGGGTATATTGGCATAAACCAAAGAACATCAACGCCCATTTCCTTAAGCCTTGGCAGATGCTCTCTAAAGGCTTTGAATGTACCTTCCTTAGTGTACTGTCTTACGTTTACTTCATAGATAACAGAGTTTTTTATCCACTCTGGTTCTCTAATAAGTGTCTTTTTTGTTTCTGTTTTTGTAGTTTTAAAGCCACACCCAGCAAGGTTAATGATAGTTAAAATGATAATTAAAAATAATGCAATATGCTTTTTCATTTTGTTCCCCCTTTTACATAATTTTCTTAAAATAGTTTATCATAGATAAATTTGTATAACAATAATTTATTTAATAAATTTATTAAGATTAAATTATCACAAATATAATAAATA